>Ga0209373_10005253_pt1 | contig 10665 bp, 10 predicted proteins | sample Higcelweek5metaG_FD_187173 | JGI IMG/M metagenome (GOLD analysis project Ga0209373, IMG submission 187173) | Freshwater pond sediment microbial communities from the University of Edinburgh, under environmental carbon perturbations - High... | ecosystem: Environmental > Aquatic > Freshwater >... | reverse complement strand
CACCTTCGGCCACGCGCTCGAAAGCGTCGCGGGACTTGGCACCGTCTCGCACGGGGAGGCCGTAGCCTGGGGCATCGCTCGGGCGCTCGAGCTCGGGAAAGCGCTTGGTCACACGGATGCGGCGTATGTCGAAGAGGTCCTGCCCGTGCTTTCTTCCTACGGCTGGTGCGTCGACGCGGTGCATCCTGCCATAGCCGCGAAAATTCGCTCGGGCGAACTCACCGGCGAGACCGCGGCCGCAGCCCTTCTCGCCGCGATGAAAAACGATAAAAAGAAAAAAGCGGGAATGATCCGCTTTGTCATTCAGCGCGAGATCAACTCCACGTTCGTAACCGAGATACCCGACGATCGGGTATTGGCGGTGCTTTCATGAGCGTCTACCTCGACTGGGCAGCTACCGCGCCGCCGGATCCCGAGATTCTCGAGGGCGCCGTGCGAGTCGCCCTCGACGCTTACGGAAATCCCTCAAGCGTGCACGAGAGCGGAAAGAATGCCTCAAAAATCCTCGCGGAGGCTCGGGAGCGTTCGGCCAAGGCCCTTGGCGTTCGGGCGGACACCGTTTTTTTTACTTCAGGCGGAACCGAGTCTGACCACTTCCCCATGCTTTCGCTGCTTCAAAGGCCCAACCGAGGAACGATCGCGATCAGCGAGATCGAGCATCCGGCGATAATCGAGCAGGCAAAGATGCTCGAATGCGCGGGTTGGAAAACCGTCAGAATACCCGCTAACCGCGAGGGATTCGTCACGCCGGACGCCGTCGCGTCGTCGATCCGGGAAGACACGGCGTTCGTCGCCGTAATGGCCGTCAATAACGAGACCGGCGCGATACAGCCGTTCGCGGACATTGGGCGTCGCATCATTGAGGTTTCGGCAGGCCGCAAGAAACCGCATTTTCACGTGGACGCGGTGCAGGCCGCGGGCAAGATTGCGCTCAAACTAAGCGCCGAGGGGATCGATTCGGCCGCGATCAGCGGGCATAAAATCGGCGCTCCCCGGGGAATAGGACTTTTGTATCTCGCCCATCGCGTCGAGCCATTCGTCAGGGGCGGCGGACAGGAAGGCGGCATGAGACCGGGGACCGAGAACCTCGCCGGGGCCTGGGCGCTTTCCATGTGTCTCGAGAAATCCGCGCAAGCCTTAGAGACCTCCAACGCTTCCGATGTCATGGCATTCTGCGTTAAAACCCTTACCTCGATACCGGGGGTCTCGGTTATACCTCAATCAAGAAATCCCGTTGACGGGCGTTTTTCACCGTATGTCGCGCAGTTCACTAACGGGCGTCTTCCGGGCGAGGTGCTCGTGCGGGCATTATCCGACCGCGGGGTATATATCTCGACAGGTTCGGCCTGCTCTTCCAAAAAGAAGACGAGGCACGTCCTCGAGGCGATGAAGGTTCGGGCGGAAGACCAAAAAAACGCCTTCAGAATTTCCATCGGGAACGCGACGACCGTCGCGGATATCGAGGCCCTTGCGGAAGCCCTTTCCGCCTGCCTCGGTCAGTATTAATCAATCGCATCAAGGAGTCACGCATGGAAACCGCGCTATACCTCGTCAAGATCGGCGAACTCACGCTTAAAAGCGGGAATATCAAGGACTTTGAGCAAAGGCTCACGCAAAACGCGCAACTGTACCTCGAGGGGAAGCAAGCAAAGGTTTTGCTTCGCGCCGGACGCATGACCATCGAGGCGCCCGAGGAATCTTCCGAGGCGGTTGAATTCGCGCTTAATCACCTTATTGGCATCACCGGTTGGGCTCGCGCGACGGTAGTACCCAAGGAAATAGAGGCGATGCAGAACGCGGTACTCGCGGAAGCGATTAAGGCCAAGGAGCTCGGGAAGAAGTCCTTTAAGGTCGAGGCGCGACGCGCCGACAAAAGCTTTCCGCTCAATTCGTTCGAGATCTGTCGACTGATGGGTGAGCCCGTTTTCGATCAGGGAATACTTAAGGTCGACGTGCATAAACCCGACGTTACGATCACGGTCGAGGTTCGCGAGCGCTGCTTCGTGTATGGGGAAGAAACCAAGGGAAACAGGGGTCTCCCTTGCGGCACGGGAGGAAAGGGCTTACTGCTCCTTTCCGGCGGAATAGACTCGCCCGTCGCCGGGTACCGCATGCTCAGAAGGGGAATGAAACTCGACTGTCTCTATTTCCATTCCCATCCCTATACCTCGCCGGAGGCCCAGCAAAAGGTCGAGGATCTCGCGAAGATCCTCGCGTCGTACGGCGTCGGCCTGCATATCAACATCGTGCCCTTCACCGCCGTGCAGCAGCGAATCCGCGATTCATCCCCCGTCGATTACGCGACGCTGCTCCTCCGTGTCTGCATGATGAAAGTCGCGAACATGATGTGCGCCTCCACCGGCGCGAAGGCGATCATCACGGGCGAGAGCCTTGGGCAGGTCGCGAGCCAGACGATCGAGAACCTCACGGTCACGAACTCCTACGCGGAGTATCCGGTCATGCGCCCGCTCGTCGGCATGGACAAGGAAGAGATCATCGAGACTGCGAAGCGGATCGGCACCTACGAAACTTCGATATTGCCCTACGAGGATTGCTGCGTCCTGTTTTCCCCGAAGCATCCGGTTCTTAGGGCAGACTACGCCCTTACCGACGAGATCTTTAAGAAAATGGACATCGACGGCCTTCTTGAGGAGGCCTTCAACGCCCGCGAGCATAAGCGCTTTAGTTGGAATGGATAAGTGACGGTCGCTGACCGACGCCCGACGACCGGGAGGCCTACTTCTTTTCTGGAACGGGTTTCTCGGTTGGCGGAGTTTCTTTTGTATCTTCCGCGGGCGGCGTTTCTTCTTTTTTATCGGTGGACGGAACGTCTTCTTTTTTTTCCGGCGGCGGGGGATTAAGCCCATCGTTCGCCTTTTTTTCAAGGGCGTCAATATCCTTCACGGCGTCCGTATCGGGAAATTTTTCCTTTAGTACGCCAATCTGATCGAGCCCTTCCTGATAACGTCCTGCGATGACGAGTATCTCCGCGTAATCCCTCGCGAATTTCAGGTTTTCGCGGTCCGTCTCGTAAAGCTTCGCGTACAGCTCCACGGCCCGATCCGCCTTCCCGCCGGCGGCGAGTGAATACGCGTAAGCGAAAGTGACGATGCTGTTTTCCGGGTCTTTGGCGTACAGCGGCGAGAATGCCGCGATAGCCTCGTCCCAGTTTCCAAGCAAGGCGTGCATGCGGCCAATGCCGTACTGGGAAGCGTTCTCGAGTTGCCGGGACTTAACCGCCTTCCGATAGTAATCAAGCGCTTTGTCGTACTTCGAGATTCCCGCGTACCCTTCCGCCATCGCGAAGTATTCGTCGCACAGCTCCTGATTCCTCGCGGCGGTAACGCACGAGGCGGAGAGCATCGCGAGAATGGCGATCAGCGGAAGGCTTATTTTTCGCATCAATGCGGACCGAGGACTGTCTGCTCGATCTGCCGGAGCTGAGAGCGATAGAGACCCGCGATGTCCGACCCATAGTCGGCTACGAGCTGTATGATATTTCGCGGCGCCTCGTCGGTATCCTTTCCGTTTATGCGGTCGCCCGCGTCCCCGAGACCCGGCATGATGTACGCCGAGGCGTTAAGGACGGGATCCATCCAGAGGGTGTAAACCGTGCAGTTCTCAAGCGCGCGAACCACGCGCAAGGCGCCCTTAAGCGCGGATATGACGTTAAAGAAACTGATCGACTTCGGTTTTACGCCGTTTTCGATCAGGTAATTGACGACCGTCACGAGGCTTCCGCCGGTCGCGTTCATCGGATCGGCGAAGATAAGGTCCTTACCGTCCAGATCCGCGAGATTGAAGAACGACTTGTCCAGGTCCAGGATGTATTCCATGTTGCTTTCTTTTTTCGAGTCGTCCCGCTTAATCTTGAACAGCGCGAATGGAGTGACGTATCCATGGGAGGAATATTCCTCGATCTCCTTGGACATGATCATCGACGGAAGGAGCGCCCCTCGGAGCATGACGCACATGACGGAGTTTTCGATCTTATAGTCGATGTCGGGGATTTTATGCACGGCGTAATTCTGAACGGGAGCCGTGACGGGCGTCTTGACGACGAGGTAGTTCTTGTTATCCGAATGCTTTCTGTTAAAGGCTAGCCTGAACAGCATCTCGTACGCGCGCTGCGTGTAGTAGACGAATTCGTTATGGCCCGTCTTGATGTCCCTGAGCTTGGCGATAACGCGCGAGGCCTCGGCGTGGCTATGCTCGTCGGTCTCGAACGAATAGACCTTGATCCCCGGGGCCTCCTTGCAGATATCCTGCATGATGTGGCCCATCTCGTTATAGATGTCGATTACCTTCTTTTCCTCGGTGGCGAGCGTGGAACTGAATCCACCCGCCGCGAGTATCTTGAAAGAATCCATTGCCCGTGTATACAGACCATCCATTCTGGCAAGATAACTCTGATCCTTATCCGTAAGGTACCCATCCAGGGATTCCGCTCCCAAAACAACCTTGCTCATACCCACTCCTTCTCGCTATTTATCGATTTTAGCATAAAAAAACCGTCCCGGAAAGGGACGGTTCGTTCTACGACGATTATCTGAACCAGATACGGAATCCGGCCGAAATCGGGAAAAAAACATTGCCGACGCTTAGAGATGGAACGACATTCACGGAAAACGAGGGCGCAATCTGAACGTAGGGCTCAAAAACGTTATCGGCCAGAAGCATATTAAGGCCAAACGGCACGCGAAGCCCCGCGTCTAGATCGAAGTTGTTCTCGAATCTCATGTTCGCGAATAAGCCCAACCCCAAAAACCAATTCAGGGAACCGTCGCCGACCCGCGTGATAGGCTTGTTAAAAAGCCAATAATCCCCGGTTAAGCCGACGTTCTGAACGTTATCGCCGAGATACCAATTCGCGGCTAAAACGAAAGGAACCGAATCAAACTTAACGGTAAGCGACACGCCGGTCGTAAAGCTAGCTCCCGCATTCCCGTCGGCCTGTAAGCCGATTCCAAAGGCGGAAAGGCCGGCCGTGCAAGCCACCATCAATGCCAAAGCAAGTACTACTACGCGTTTCTTCATGCGAATCTCCTCCCTCAAACTTTTACTTTATCCAGAACCTTACCCCGAGAGCGAGGGGAAAGGATCGATCGGGAAAACGCAAACGCTCCCTCTCAAATCGCTTTTTTAGTTTAGTACATCGCGAAAAAAAAAACAATTGGACTCAATTCCTGGTTTGACTCGCTATTGCCCTTGCCCTCCGCACCGTCAAGGGATCGGGACAATATGAGACGACGTACGATAAAAGCGATTGAGCTTGATCCAATAATCCTTCTTCAATCAGGGCCGTAGCCAACATGGTATACGAGTTCCACAACCGATTCTTTGCCGCGTACTCGGATAATTCCCCGTTATGGCCGATGCGCGAAAAAAGGTCCTGCATTCCCGCATAGACATACTCAAAGTCATCCTGCTTGAGCATATCCGCCAATCTCGTGGTCGAGATCGCGGCCGCAATCACCGCGACGGGAAACGCTCGGTCGATTCTTTTATTAGACGCCTCATAGTAAAAGGTAAACAGATCCTGATACGCCTTAAGGTTGCGGTATGCCGAGTGTCGGTACAGTAAAAAGAATTTGTCTACGTTTTGTTCCGCCCTCAGTGTCTTCATCATGGCCCTGAGAGAGGGGCTTTCCTCGCCGGGTTTTCCGAAAAGGGCGTCGCCCTCCAAAAGGGGCAGCAGGTATTTCTCGCAGGAGCCGTATTCGCCCATGTCGAAACAGAGATCGGACATTCTATACGCAAGGTCGTAGCGAGAGTCGCTCACGTCCAGGAAATCGCGATTCTTCCAGGCATTGCGATACTTATCGAGAGCCAGTTTCGGCTCTCCCTCGGACTCGTAAATCTTGCCCGCGAGTATGTCGGCTTCCGGGTATACCGAATTCATTTCAAGCCAGGCAAGCATCTTTCCGATCGATTTTCCGAAATACTCGCCGGAGTTGTCCTTCAGTATTTCGTCCACGATGTATAGCGCGGACGTGTCTCCCCTCGCCTTGAGCGTTTCCCGTACCGCGCCGATATCGTCGCCGGCTTTCTTGACCTGTTTTGGCGAAAGGGACGCTTGCAAGGTCGCAACCCATCCCTCGATTTTCCTCGCGTGCATCGAACTCGCTTTCTCGGAGAACGCGAGCGCCTCGCCTAACTCACCGGCGAGGAAACGCTCCTCGCCGTTCTGCAGCACGCGCCAGGTATCGGTGTCTACGAGGCTTTTTGCCTGCGCCTGCGGGACTAAAGCCAAGGATATCGCGAGACACGGCAGAATCTTTAAAACCAATTGCCTCAAAGGCATGCCAACTCCTCCCTAAAGGCCTTATCCGCGGCCTCATACCCGTCCGCGATCGAAACCTTTCGAACGATCTCGCCATGGCGAAAGATCAGGACTTGGTCGCCCGAGCCGGTAATCCCGATGTCCGCGTGCTTGCCTTCGCCCGGTCCGTTTACCACGCATCCCATTACCGCGACGGTAATGTCCTTCTTGAGGGAAAGAAGCTCGTTCTGCCAACGCGCGACGAAACCGTGCACGTCGAAACCGACTCGACCGCACCTTGGGCACGAGACGATTCGCACGCCGCCCGAACGCTTGCCGCATTCCGAGAGGATCTCCCGCCCGGCGACGACCTCGTTCTCGAGCGTGTCCGAAAGGCTCACGCGAATGGTGGAGCCGATTCCCTCGCCAAGCAGGCGCGAGAACGCGAGAGTGCTTTTAACGACCCCGCCGATCAGCGGGCCCGCTTCCGTAACGCCTAAATGGAGCGGCGCGTCGTGCTTTCGCGCGAACGCCTCGTTGCAGAGAACGGTTTCGCGTACCGACGAGGCTTTCATGGAGACGATGTATCGATCAAAACCAAGCTCGTCGAAAACCGCGGCTTCGCGCTCGGCCGCCTCAGCGAGCGCGTCCGCGCGCGCGGAAACCGAATCCTCGCCTGAGGCGCGAATGTACTCGACTTTTTGCTGCAAGTCCTTTGGTAAGGATCCCGAGTTTACGCCGATGCGGATCGCGGCGTTGGAGTCGCGCGCGCGATCGACAACGGCCTTAACGCGTTCCCGCGAGCCGATGTTTCCGGGATTTATGCGAATTTTCGCCACGTTGCCCTCAAGGCAGCGAATGGCTAGTTTATAGTCGAAGTGAATGTCCGCGACGAGCGGCATCGCCGTCATCGATGAGAGCGCGACGAGCGCGTCGGCGCTTTCCATATCCGGAACGGCGAAGCGAACGACGTCGCACCCTAATTGCCCGAGGGATATCAGCGAGCCCGCGATCTCCGCGAGATCCGCGCCCGTAAGGGGGCTTTTCCACATAGTCTGAATCGAAACCGGCGCGTCTCCGCCGATATCCAACCGCCTCGTACCGCCCTGCCCGCCGACGGAAACCTTTCGCGGAACCATGAAATCACTCATATTCGATAACTATACCGGCAAAAAACACCGTTGTACAGACCACAAAAAAAAGCCGTCGTCGGAAGGATTATCCGGCGACGGCCCCCACTAATTCAGAGAGTGAGAATTACACCGAGATCATGCAGAAAACCATCACGAACAGCGCGACGGTTTCGCAAAGGCCGACGATGGTGATGTACTGAGAGAAACCCTTTCCGGTTTCGCCGAGCGCGTCGGAACCGGAGGCGCTGGCCTTTCCCTGCGCGACGGCGGACATTCCGATCGCGGCTCCCGCGGCGATTCCCAAGCCTAGCAGGAACCAGGGATCCTTCTGGGAGGTCCTCATCGTGTTCATCAGAAGGAAGCCGTAGATCGTCTGCGTAAGCGGCGCTCCCGCGAACGCGACGAGCAGGAACGGGGCGGGCTTGTTGTTCATGTAGCACCTTTTCCAAGCGCCGATCGTCGCCTGCCCGGCGATACCAAGACCAATGGCGGATCCAATAGCCGCGAGTCCAAGGACTACCGCTGCGCCAAACATACCGAAATTATTCATACACTACTCCTATTTTTTGGCCGTTTCCGAGAACGGTTCGTATTTAAAGCCTGACCAGGTCAGACCGAGATGATTCGAGAACTCCAGCGTGTTAAGGCGCACGCCATGAACGATTACCGATAGCACGTTCATGATGAGGTTCAGCCCATGGCCGAACAGCAGGATGACGATTCCAAGAAGCATGATAAGCCCGCCGAACATGGGGCCGACCATCGAGTTTACGGTAGCGCTGATCGCGGCACCCGCAAGCCCGACGGCCCACAAACGAATATAGCTCATGATGTCGCCGAAGACGTTCACGACGCCGAGGAACATCGTGATGATGTTTTTCAGGCTTTCGAGTATGCCTCCTACGATACTACCGGAGTAATTGATGAAGCAGAAATTGAGAAGGAACCCAACTCCAATCATCGCCACTTTCCAGGTATCGAGCGGGTATTTCACCGAGTCCACGACGAGGTTAAGCACCACGAAATACATTCCGACGGTCATCATCAGCGTACCGAGCTCGCCGAGGAATTTGGGTGTCTTGATGTTCCGTATCACGCCGATCACGTGCGCGAGCGAAATCTGCACGAGTCCGATCGTGAAGCAGAATATCTTGATGTTTACCGCCGATTCGGGATTCGCGTTGGAGAACGCGGGCAAGGCGATCGACTTCAGGAACTCCGGTATCTTCTCCATCGGAAGGCCGAACCACGTGCACGTTATGACGCCCCAGGCGACGGTCATCGAGGCCAGGTATAAAAGCATGTACCACACGGTGCCAGGCTTTTCGGCCTTGCGCCGCGCCGCGAAGAGGCCTCCGAGCGCGACCAGCACGAGGATCGCGCCGTATCCGCCGTCTCCGAAAATCATCGCGAAGAATATCCCGAAGAACAGGATAAACCAGGCGGAGATATCCATCTCGCTGTACCCGGGCGTGATTCCGAGAAAATCCATCAGGGGAGAGATCAGATTGACGAGACGGTTGTTCTTCAGCTTCGTCGGCACGATATCCTCGCCGGACGGATCGTCGGACACGAAAGCCCAGCCGTGAGCCTTCGCCGCTTCCGCGATCCTATGCTCGTCCTCGGCTGGCACGAATCCCGTAAGCCATGCAAGCGACGAGGAAGCGGAAACGCGCGACTCGTCGCCGAATTCGATTTTCTCCATCCCGGCGCGAACCGTCTCGAATTCGATTTCCTTCAGGAAGGTCTTCCTGAGCGACTCGAGCGATTCCATGTAACGCGTAAGACCGGCGATCTTTTCGTCGATCGCCGGAATTGACGCGATGGCATCATCCAGTTCTTGCCTCATTTCGGCCGTCGAGATTTCGGGAAGCTCAAGTTCATGCGCGGACGGGGGCAATCCGGCGGGAAGCAGGTCATCCTCGCCCCACAGGACTATCCGCATCGCCTTCTTATCCCTTCCGAGAACGATAACCTTCGCGGTCTCCGGCAGGTCAAGATAATCGCTTACGGGGATCTCGAACGGAAAGAGATAGATTCCTTTTGACCCCAATGCGTCGAGGTCGGCGGGATTGATGTCTCCCCAGGCGTCAAGCCGCTCAAGCTCGTGCGATAGTCTACTTTCGCGCTCAAGCGCCTCGCGCCTTTCGGTGTATGCCTCAAGGATGGAATCGACGATCTCCATCGTCTTTTGGCGGTTCAGGATCTGTTCCTTCGCGCCCTTCAAGCCCTTCGCGGGTTTCGCCTCGGACAGAATCGCGCGAGCTTGATCCAAACGAGAAAGGGATGATTGTAATTCGGCGAGGCTCTGGCTTGTGCCTTCCCTTCGCTCGACGTGGAGTACCCCGGTTTGGCGCAAAGCCTTTAAGGCGTCGGTTCGCTCATTATCAAGGACGACGAGCGTGACCTTTTTCATCGCAACGATCATTGTTCGCCCTCCTGAATCGTTCTCTCAAGGTTCTTCTTGGAGATCTTCCCGCGCACGACGGCCGCGACCTGCTGGTCGCCGAGGTAGACCGATATCTTCTTGATATTCGATCGGGCCTCCGGAATCTTAACCTTCTCGAAAAGATTCACCCGCTGCGTCGTGGTGCGAAGCTCGATATGAAGAAGGCGGACCTGCTCGTCGAGCACGCGCGCTTCCAGGTCGAGGCTGAGCACCTTCTCCAGCCGCTCGGACGCCATATCCACCCACAGAGGAGTGGCATACAGATCGTACTTGGCGCGATCGAATTCCGCGCCATCGAAAACGGGAATAGCGACGCCCGCTATATTGCCGGTCGCGGTTTTTATCGTCCTGACCTGCACGGTGTCCGGCGCGAAGAACTCGGACTCGCCGAATACGGAGATCCATTCCTGGAAGTCCGCGTTCAGCTTGTCCCTGGCCTGCCGTACCTCGCGCGCGCGGTTCTCTATCGTGCGAATCTCTGTCTGGAGCTGCTGTTTCTTGAGCTGGAGCGTAGGAAGGTATCGCCTGTACATTTTCAGGCTTTCCTTCTGCGCCTTAAGCTCGTTTTTAGTCAGCTTGATTGCCATCTACTTTGCCCCTTACTTCGCGCTTGGCCAGTACTGGTTAATCAATTCGGACTTTATTCCCGTTTCTTCCGGCAGGAAGCAATCGGACAGGATCTTCCATCCGGCGTCGAGCGCGCCCTCAAGCGGGATATTGACGGAAAGGTCCATCATCTGGCGCTCGAAGAGAATGCCGTACTTGAGAAGTTTGTTGTCCCATTCGGACATCATGAATCCCATGGACTTCTTCTCGAGGGT
>Ga0209373_10005251_pt1 | contig 10666 bp, 8 predicted proteins | sample Higcelweek5metaG_FD_187173 | JGI IMG/M metagenome (GOLD analysis project Ga0209373, IMG submission 187173) | Freshwater pond sediment microbial communities from the University of Edinburgh, under environmental carbon perturbations - High... | ecosystem: Environmental > Aquatic > Freshwater >... | reverse complement strand
TGATGAGGGAAGGGAGTAGAGGAATGTTTAGCGTAATCAAAAGAGATGGGGAAGTTACAGATTTTAATTTGACAAAGATTAATGATGCGATTATGAAGGCATTTGTTGCATGTGATAAGCAATATAATAATGATATAATTGATTTGCTGGCATTACGTGTTACAGCTGATTTCCAAAGCAAACTGAAGGATGAGAAGGTTCATGTAGAGGATGTACAGGACAGTGTGGAGGCTGTGTTGGAACAGGCAGGTTATACTGATGTGGCAAAAGCATATATCCTTTACCGCAAGAATAGAGAAAAAATACGTAATATGAAGTCAACTATTCTTGATTATAAAGATGTTGTTAACAGTTATGTAAAGATAGAGGATTGGAGAGTCAAGGAAAATTCTACAGTGACTTATTCGGTCGGAGGTCTGATATTAAGCAATTCAGGTGCTGTGACCGCTAATTATTGGTTGTCTGAGATATATGATCATGAAATAGCGGAGGCACATCGTAATGCAGACATTCACATTCATGATTTGTCTATGCTTACGGGTTATTGTGCAGGCTGGTCTCTTAAGCAGTTGATTTCAGAGGGACTTGGTGGTATCAGGGGCAAGATTACTTCTGCACCTGCAGCACATCTTTCGGTACTGTGCAATCAGATGGTTAATTTTCTTGGTATCATGCAAAATGAGTGGGCTGGAGCACAGGCGTTTTCTTCCTTTGATACGTATTTAGCGCCATTTGTCAAAGTGGACAATCTTTCCTACAGAGAAGTGAAAAAAAGTATTGAAGCCTTTGTATATGGCGTCAATACACCAAGTAGATGGGGAACACAGGCACCCTTTTCCAATATTACATTAGACTGGACTGTTCCGAGTGATCTCGCCGATTTACAGGCACTCGTAGGCGGTAAAGAAATGGATTTCCAATATAAAGATTGTAAGATGGAAATGGACATGATTAATAAAGCTTTTATTGAAACCATGATAGAAGGCGATGCGAATGGACGTGGGTTCCAATATCCCATTCCTACTTATTCCATTACGAAGGATTTTGATTGGTCTGATACCGAAAATAATCGTCTATTATTCGAGATGACTTCTAAGTATGGGACACCTTATTTCTCAAACTTCATTAATTCTGATATGGAGCCAAGTGATGTGAGAAGTATGTGTTGCAGATTAAGACTTGATTTACGTGAATTACGTAAAAAAACAGGTGGTTTTTTTGGCTCAGGAGAGAGTACAGGTTCAGTAGGTGTCGTAACGATCAATATGCCAAGAATCGCTTACTTATCTTCTAATAAGGATGATTTTTATAAGCGACTTAACAGGATGATGGATGTATCAGCGCGGAGTTTGAAAGTTAAGCGCGGAGTCATCTCCAAACTGCTAGAGGAAGGATTATACCCCTATACAAAACGTTATCTTGGCAATTTTAACAATCATTTTTCTACAATAGGTTTGATTGGCATGAACGAGGTTGGTCTAAATGCTAACTGGTTGCGCGCAGATATGGTGGATAAGAAAACGCAGGAATTTACAAGAGAGGTTCTTAAACATATGAGAAATCGCCTTTCCGATTATCAGGAGGAGTATGGAGACCTTTATAATCTCGAGGCAACACCTGCGGAAAGTACGACATATCGTTTGGCAAAGCATGATAAAAAGAGATGGCCAAATGTAAAGACAGCAGGAAATCCAGGAGATACTCCGTATTATACCAACAGCTCACATTTACCAGTTGATTATACGGCCGATGTATTTGATGCTTTGGATATTCAGGATGATTTGCAGTCATTATATACCTCAGGAACTGTATTTCATGCATTCTTAGGAGAAAAGCTTCCAGATTGGAAAGCAGCGGCGTCATTAGTCAGAAAGATTGCAGATAATTATAAATTACCATATTACACATTATCACCTACTTATTCAGTATGTAAGGAACACGGATATATAGCAGGTGAACATGCAACATGTCCAAAGTGTGGTGCAAGTGCTGAAGTTTATAGCAGAATAACAGGTTATTATCGTCCGGTTCAGAATTGGAATGATGGTAAGACACAGGAGTATAAGAATCGTAAGGTATATGATATCGAGAGCTCTGGATTAAAAAGACCTACAAGCAGTATTGTGACAGTTTCCGGGTTAAAGGATAGTGCAGAACCAGATGTATCTGTGCAACCAGTTGAGAATGTAAAATATCTTTTCGTGACAAAAACATGTCCTAACTGTAGGCTTGCCAAAGAGTATTTGAGAAATGAGAAATACGTTTTGATTGATGCAGAAGAGAATATCGAGCTGGCTATGCGTTACAAAGTAATGCAGGCACCTACATTAGTCATCGTAGACGGATATACCATTAATAAATATACCAATGCTTTTAATATAAAGAGGTATGTTGAAGAAAAAGCAACTGTATCGTTGTGAGAAGCGATTTTATAACTTTTTGATGAGGGAAGTTTTAAAATACTGTCGATGCCTTAGGGAATCGACGAGGAAGGAAATGCAAAGGGAGCATTTCCTTCCTTGATGCTAAGTCACAAAGGAGAAATGTATGATTGATAAGCTGATTGATAATATTAAAAAAACAAATGCGCCCATCGTAGTAGGATTAGATCCGATGCTTTCCTATATACCGGCGCATATTTTGAACCATGCTTACGGCGAATTTGGAGAAACATTAGAAGGAGCCGCAGAGGCAATATGGCTGTTTAACAAGGGGATTATAGATGCTACATATGATCTGATACCCGCAGTCAAGCCACAGGTAGCCATGTATGAACAGTTTGGGATACCAGGGCTTATTGCATTTGATAAAACAGTCAAATACTGCAAAGAAAAAGGACTTATCGTAATTGGCGATGTAAAGCGAGGAGATATTGGCTCGACATCAGCGGCATATGCGGTGGCTCACCTCGGAAAGGTACAGGTTGGCAGTCGGAAAATAGAAGTGTTTGACGAGGATTTTGCAACAATAAACCCATATCTTGGTTCGGATGGTATAGACCCGTTTATCAAAGTGTGTCAGGAAGAAAAAAAGGGTGTATTTATTCTTGCAAAGACGTCTAACCCGAGTAGTGGAGAATTTCAGGATAAATTAGTAGATGGAAGACCGCTTTATGAGCTTGTAGGCGAGCATATTGCAACGTGGGGCAAGCAATGTATGAGTGGAAAATATCCCTATAGTTATATCGGCGCAGTGGTAGGGGCAACTTATCCAGAGCAGGGAAAGATTCTGCGTGAGATTATGCCACATACTTTTATTTTAGTTCCTGGCTATGGCGCGCAGGGTGGCAAGGGAAAAGATTTAGCATACTTTTTTGACAAAGAGGGGCTTGGTGCAATTATAAATTCTTCACGCGGTATTATCGCAGCATATAAAGCAGACCAATATGCGAACTTTGGCTCAGAATATTATGCCGATGCCAGCCGCCAAGCGGTTCTTGATATGCGGGCAGATATTGCGCAGGCGCTAGGATAATAAAATAGTATTACTATAATTGTTTTGTAATATAGGAATAGGAGAGCAAAATGGAACAGTACAAACAACAATTTGTTGAGTTCATGATTGATAGTAATGTTTTGAAATTTGGAGAGTTTACTCTTAAAAGTGGCAGAAAGTCGCCCTTTTTTATGAATGCAGGATCTTACGTGACGGGGGCACAGCTTCGTAAGCTTGGAGAATATTATGCAAAAGCAATACACGACTGTTATGGAGATGATTTTGATATTCTGTTTGGACCTGCATATAAGGGGATACCGTTAAGTGTTGCTACAGTAATGGCATTTTCCGAACTTTATGGTAAAGAGATTAAGTATTGTGCAAATAGAAAAGAGGCAAAGGATCATGGAGATGCAGGCATTTTGCTGGGCTCACCTATGAAGGATGGAGATAAAGTTGTTATTATTGAAGATGTAACGACATCAGGTAAGTCAATTGAAGAAATCTTTCCAATTATTGAAGCACAGGGAAGTATTCAGATTCTTGGACTTATGGTATCTTTAAACCGTATGGAAAGAGGGAAAAGCAGTAAAAGTGCATTGCAGGAAATAGAAGAAATCTACGGATTTCGCGCAAATGCTATCGTATCTATGGACGAAGTGGTGGAGTACCTGTATAATCGTGAGTATAAGGGCAAGATTTATATTGATGATTCTATCAAGGCGGCTATTGATGAGTATTATAGACAGTATGGGGTATCAACACTGTGAGAAGAAATCGTATTATGTTTAAAACTAGACAGCACTCGAGAAACGGAATAGCAGCATGTGTTCTCGGTGCTGTTTCGTTGACCGGACTGGTCGCATCGATTATTATATCTTTCATAAATCGGGGTGCAGCATCAAGTAGAATGGGTGGTGCAGGTCTTGTTGGAATGATTTCGGCGATACTTGGATTTATGATAGGAATTTACGCGACGAAGGAAAGAGACTCCGATATGCTCTTCCCACGAATAGGTGCTATTCTAAATGCAATCATGATAGTGCTATGGGCTTATATTATTGTTGTAGGTATCTACGGTATTAATTATTAACATAAATGGAGTTAGTATGGAGCGATATCAACTTGCTATTGATAGAATTAGAGAGTGCTTAAGAGAATGTATGGAAGAAAGTAAGCTGGAAGATCCATATCTGTCTTACTTTAAGAAGGTGTCTTCCTTTATTCTATCTGTTCGCGAAATTTCATATTTATTAGAAGCAAATCAGTTTTATCAGTTGAAGAAAGAGGAGTTTGAGAGAATCAATTATGTATTATATTGTGATATATTACCTTTGAATTATGAGACGAGTTATGCTAACCCGGCTTATGCAGTGAAGGAACTAGGAGGATATGGTCAGTATCTTTCTTTTTTATATACAGAAGTAAGAGGTACAATACCAGAAGCATACGAACAGGATATCCTTTCATTAACTATGTATAACGAACTCTTTATAGAAATTTATGATTTGTTCTTGTATGCTAAGGCGGAGGGAAAACTACCAGAATTAGAAGAAGTCAAAAATGCTTTGTACTGGTTTATAAGTGATAATTGTGATGTCAGTATGACAAAGAGGATAGAAGAGCAACTGCTGCCAGAGAAGGATTTTGCAACTAGGATTATCAGAGAATCAGACTTGACAGATTTGAGATATTTGTATTTTTTTGGCGAGTATATCGGCATTAATGAGATAGAAACGGCTAAATATCTGAATTCACTTTCTGAAGAAAGTATTCAGATGATGGCAGATGTATTTACAGAAGGATATCGCATCGGGTTTGTTAATTCAAATAAGGATTTGAGCAAAAAAAAGGTCGTAAATATAAGATATGTACTTGGATTTGAACGGATTATCAGGGCTGCAATTGATAATTTTGCGAGAATGGGACTAAAGCCTACTATTTATCGCACTGCATCACATACGGTCAATAAAAAAGGGCAATTAAAGATAGGATACTTTGGAGCAGTACCAAATAAACAGTATGACTATGATCATAAAGAGGATGAAGCGATTTTTCTAGATAAAGATTTTGCAAATCGAAAATTTGGTGTTCTTAAGAGTGTTTATGAAAAATATAAAGCATGGGCAGATGTGCATGCTGGCCCTGCTGTTATGGAAATATTTGGAGAGGAACCATTTGCACCTATTGTGTCGGTTGATGCCTGCAGATTAAGTCCGAAACAGCAAAAATATGCAGTTGAGTACATGGCAAAGGCGAGCCAGCTGATCAACAATTATATTAAGGGAGAAGAGCGTAGTTTTACTATTATTGCTTATCCTGTTTATGAAATAGGACCAAATTATAAAGCTATTTTTAATGAAACGGTAAAAATCAATACACTTGATTATATGCTCTACCAGACAATTCAACAAACAATGATTGACGCACTTGATACTGCTGAATATGTCGAAATAAAGGGAATGAATGGTAATAAGACAGATCTGCGTGTTGTGCTTTTTTCTTTGCAGAATCCGGAGAAAGAGACGATATTTGAAAATTGTGTGGCAGATGTCAATATACCGGTGGGCGAAGTTTTTACGTCACCGGTCTTAAAAGGAACAACAGGATTATTGCATGTTAAGGAAGCCTATTTGGATGAACTGAAATATTTAAATTTGGAAATACACTTTAAGGATGGGTATATTTCAGATTATTATTGCACTAATTTTGATTCTGCGAAGGAAAACAGGAAGTATATTAAAGATAACATTTTAAATCATCATGATACGCTTACGATGGGAGAATTTGCAATCGGAACTAATACAACTGCTTACATGATGGCAAAAAAGTATAAGATAGCCGATAAACTACCGGCCTTGATTGCTGAAAAAACAGGGCCACATTTTGCAGTAGGTGATACATGTTACAGCCATGCAGAGGATGTCAAAGTGTATAACCCTGATGGTAAAGAAATTGTGGCACGTGATAATGAACACTCTATCAGCAGAAAAACAGATTCCAGAAAGGCATACTACCAATGCCATACGGATATTACAATTCCTTATGACGAGTTAGGAGAATTAACAGCCATATGTTGGGATGGTAGAAGGATACCTATTATTCTAGCAGGTCGATTTGTGCTTGCGGGATGTGAAGAATTAAACGAAGTATTTATTGACGAAATATAATATTATCGGTACAATAATACGGTGTAATAGCCGAATGGATGCAAATAAGGAGAAGAAAATGGCAAAAGTAGGAATTGTTATGGGAAGCGATTCGGATATGAAGGTTATGAGCAAAGCGGCAGAAATTTTGGATAAATTTGGAGTTGACTATGAAATAACCATTATTTCAGCGCACAGAGAGCCGGATTTGTTTTTTGAATATGCGAAAAATGCAGAGAAAAAAGGGTTTAAAGTAATTATTGCTGGTGCAGGCATGGCGGCACATCTGCCGGGAATGTGCGCTGCAATATTTCCAATGCCAGTCATTGGCATTCCGATGCACACAACTTCTTTAGGCGGAAAGGATTCTTTATACTCTATTGTACAAATGCCAGCTGGAATACCTGTGGCCACAGTGGCAATCAATGGGGGTGCAAATGCTGGAATCCTGGCAGTGAAGATGCTTGCGATAGCAGATGAAGCATTACTTTTGAAGATAAAGGAATATGCAAATGAATTAAAGAATGATGTGGTTAAAAAAGCAGATAAGCTTAATCAACTTGGATATAAAGAGTATTTGAGTAATATGTAGTTAATATTAATGAATCAAACAAAGAGGAGAACAAAAATGGATTATAGAAGTGCTGGGGTAGATATTGAAGCAGGATATAAAGCGGTAGAATTAATGAAGGAGCATGTAAAAAGTACGATGAGACCAGAAGTGCTAGGGGGACTCGGCAGTTTTTCGGGTGCTTTTTCAATGAAGAATTTTAAGCATATGGAAAATCCAACTTTAGTATCTGGAACTGACGGAGTGGGAACAAAATTAAAATTAGCATTTTTGATGAATAAACATGATTCCATTGGAATTGATTGTGTTGCTATGTGTGTAAATGATATCGTTTGTGCTGGCGGTGAGCCATTATTCTTCTTAGATTATATCGCCTGTGGAAAGAATGAACCAGAAAAAATTGCGAAGATTGTCAAGGGAGTTGCTGAGGGCTGTAAGCAGGCAGGGGCGGCCCTGATTGGTGGAGAGACTGCTGAGATGCCGGGTTTTTATCCAGAAGATGAGTATGATCTGGCAGGGTTTTCGGTTGGAATAGTAGATGAAAAAGATTTGGTAACTGGTAAAACAATCAAGGCGGGTGATGTACTAATCGGTATCGCTTCTTCGGGTGTACACAGCAATGGATTTTCACTTATCCGTAAAGTGTTTCAGATGAGTAAGTCTAGTCTCGATAGATATATAGATACGTTAGGAATGTCTCTTGGCGAAACACTTTTAGCGCCAACGAAAATATATGTAAAGGCATTAAGGCAGGTTAGGGAAGCTAATATCGTGATTAAGGGTTGTGCGCATATCACAGGAGGCGGTTTTTATGAAAATATTCCAAGAATGCTTCCACAAGATGCAGTAGCGGTTGTTAAAAAGGACTCTTACCCAGTATTACCTATTTTTAGACTCATTCAGGAGAACGGTAAAATAGAGGAAGAAATGATGTATAATACATATAATATGGGAATAGGTATGGTCTTAACAGTTGATGCGTCACAGACCGATGCGGCGATAAAAGCAATAGAGGCATCTGGCGAAAAAGGATATCAAATTGGCCTGATTGAAAGTGGCGAAAAAGGAATTAGATTGCTATAGGAGGAAGACATTAATGAAGGTTTTGATTATTGGCGGTGGCGGAAGAGAGCATGCACTTGCAGTGAGCGTAAGCAAGAGTCCAAAAGTGGATAAAATATATTGTGCTCCTGGAAATGCAGGCATTGCGCAGCTGGCTGAGTGCGTTGATATAGGGGTTATGGAATTTGATAAACTGACAGCATTTGCAAAGAGAGAAGAGATAGATTTAACGATTGTCGGGCCAGATGATCCTTTGGTATCTGGTATCGTTGACTGCTTTGAGAATGCAGGGCTCCGCGTATTTGGACCGAGGAAGAATGCAGCAATATTAGAGGGAAGCAAGGGCTTTTCAAAGGATTTAATGAAGAAGTATCATATTCCAACAGCAGATTACGAAATATTCAGAACCCCAGAATCAGCACTTGCTTATTTGGAGACAGCTAAAATGCCTGTTGTTTTAAAAGCAGATGGGTTAGCTTTAGGAAAGGGTGTCCTAATTTGCAATACACTTGAAGAAGCTAACGAAGGTGTAAAGGCCATCATGATGGATAAGCAGTTTGGTACTGCAGGCAATAAGATTGTTATAGAAGAGTTTATGATAGGGCGTGAAGTATCTGTGCTTTCCTTTGTAGATGGAAAAACGATTAGAACAATGACCTCAGCACAGGATCATAAGAGGGCCCAGGATGGCGATCAGGGTCTCAATACTGGTGGAATGGGAACTTTTTCTCCAAGTCCTTTTTATACAGCAGAAGTAGATGAGTTCTGTAAGAAATATGTATACCAGTCAACGGTAAATGCTATGAAGGAAGAAAAAAGGGAATTTGTTGGGATTATCTTTTTTGGACTTATGTTAACTGAAGATGGTCCAATGGTGTTGGAATATAATGCACGATTTGGAGATCCCGAAGCGCAGGTAGTTCTTCCAAGAATGAAAAATGATATTATTGATGTGGTTGAGGCTTGTATTGATGGAAGATTGAGCGAAATTGATTTACAATTTGAAGATAATGCAGCAGTTTGTGTGGTACTTGCTTCGGCAGGGTATCCAGAAAAGTATGAAAAGGGTTTACCTATTAGAGGGCTTGAAAAATTTGTAGAGAAAGATGGATATTATGCATTTCATGCGGGCACAAAGCAGTCAGGTCAGGATATTTTGTCAAATGGTGGACGTGTGCTTGGTATAACAGCAAAGGGAAGGGATTTAAAGAGCGCAAGAGATAATGCCTATACTGCAGTTGAGTGGATTGATTTTGATAATAAGTACTATCGTACAGATATCGGCAAAGCGATTGACGAAGTATAAGAAATACAGTAAACTATAGTTACGAAGGGTGGTGCTATGGATATGGATTTTGGAGATGCTAAGTATGGCAAGCCATTGAAATGCTCTGTGTGTGGAAAGACTCTAGTTTATAAAGGTGTTGGCGAATATCAATGCAGTGCATGCCAAAACCTTGAGTATGATGATTATGGTAAAGTCCGTTTATATATAGAAAAGCATAACGGTGCTACAGCAATAGAGATATCAGAAGCAACAGGTGTCTCACAAGCCAAAATCAGGCAGATGTTAAAAGAAGAACGTTTGGAAGTATCATCAAATTCAATTGCATTTTTACGTTGTGAGGCGTGCGGTATAGAAATACGGAGCGGGAAATATTGTGAAGCATGTGATGTGAAGAGACGGAAAGAAGAATTATTAGAGCCTAAAGTTAAAAAGAAACAGATGGGTTATGGATCTGGAAAGCTTGATGATGGAGAAAGAAGATTTCGCCGATAGATATAATGAATGGTAATAGAAAGTGAGATTGCAGATTGTTTTTAAGCCATACCTTGATGATAGGTGTGGCTTTAAAAATACCCTAAGGTTGACCATATAAGTCAAAAGCACAAACTGTAGCGAGATGTTAACAAAGTATTACAATATATGGTTGACATAAGCATGATAGCGTTGTATGATAATAATGAAATGAGTCAATAATTTTATGCTGATATGTGCATAAAATCAAGAAGAAGTAGCATCATTTCAAGCAGTGACTAGGATGGTCACGTACATATAAGGGGAAAAGGATGAAGGGAAAATACACCTTGCATTTTTTAGTGGCAATGGTAGTGATTATAATAAGTTTTGTTTATGCTGAACAAGCCTGGGCATATACTTCTGTAAATGGAACCGTTACTTGTACAAGCGGAAAAGTGCGTTCTGATGCGGATACTGCAAGCTCAGTAGTTTTTTGCGTTAAAAAGGATGAAGCTGTTATCATTATTGAAGAAAAAAAAGATACGGGAGGAAGTCTCTGGTATCAGGTTAAAGTAGGCGCGCAGACCGGCTATATTCGTTCTGATTTAGTAAAAAAAGGGGCTGAAGCAACCAGTGTAAAAACAGAGACTTCAACTTTGACAGACACAAATACCAATGCAGCAGTACAAAAAACAAATACAGGAACTA
>Ga0209373_10005249_pt1 | contig 10670 bp, 9 predicted proteins | sample Higcelweek5metaG_FD_187173 | JGI IMG/M metagenome (GOLD analysis project Ga0209373, IMG submission 187173) | Freshwater pond sediment microbial communities from the University of Edinburgh, under environmental carbon perturbations - High... | ecosystem: Environmental > Aquatic > Freshwater >... | reverse complement strand
TTATTCATTATAAAATTGATTATCAAACACCCGATGGACAAATTATTCAGGATAAATCTTTAAAATATTTTGGCGATAGTGTTGCCATTTATATTAAAAAGGGCAATTACAAGCAGGTTTATCCAACATCTGCGATGCTTAATAACATAGTTTATCTTTTTAAACAAAATGACTACTTCTATATTTTCAATAATTACGACACAATACTGGTGGATGATTATTCTACGCCGGCAAACCCAATTCTTGATTATGGCTCTATTGATACATCTACAACAGTTTTAGGGGTTAATTGCCCGGGATACTTTGTAAAAACAACGAATGCAATCAATATCCTTTTCTATGCTCCATCCTTGTATAAAAATCCGGAATATTTCACTAACCATATTGAATTCGGCTATAATCATTACACAGAGGAAACCAGATCAATATACTTGAAGTTAATTTCATATGATAATAAAATGACAACCACTTTTACCGCTTACAAAATTGAAAAGAAAAAAATTCCTGATTCGGTATTCAGAATACCTAAAATGAAAACAAGAAGAATTTAATTTTCTTAAATTCAAGTAATAAATGCAACGTTACAGGACAAAATAATGGGAATTGGACTTGTTATAATATTACACCTGATTGCTATTGGCTTTTTAAGCGGGCTCATTGCTGTTGCTGCGACAGTCATAACATACTTTTCGGGCAAAAAGGAAACAAGGAAACGCAATATCCGGACTGCTGTCATAACGCCCTTTGCGGCACTGTACACATTGTATATTAGTGGTCTCATCGGGTTTGGAATTGTTTCCTCTGTAAAAAAAGTTGACATCGGCATAGGAGACACCCGGTATGTCCCATTAACAGCCAATTGCCAGCTTTTATTCATTGATTTACCAAACCAGGCCTACATTAAAAGAACCGGGCCGTCCGTTTCACGCAACACCAAAAAACAGCAGCACTTCGATTGTATAGATTTCGTATATTTAAAGTTGATGTCGAAATGCACATTAATACCCTAGCCTTTGTCCCTACCCCCTCTTGCACGAAATACCGCCCAGCGAATAATAGGCAAGCGCCTTCAAAATAAAATTCAGGATTACACATCAAATGAATAGCTACAATCTGGCGCTTAAAGTTGAAGGACAAGCAATTGATCAGATTCGGAAATTATCACTATTTTTGAAAAAAAAACGAACATTTACAACTTTAATTCTGTAATATAAAAACAATGTAATGGCAAAAGAAATTCAGATTGAATTTTGAAACGCCCGCAAACCAGCAACCACACTAACCTGCAAACACACGCTCCATCGAAATAAAAGACACCCATGAAACTAAGCCCAATACTTATTATTGCATTTCTAATCGCAACTATAACTGCATGCAAAACAAACGAGTTCCCTGACTCCACAACATCGCAAATTTCCAACGAGCATTTCAGAATGAAGGGAACAAAACTGTTTGTGGTTGCACCCGACAATTCAACGTATTTCGAAGATATCCACGTTTTCAAATTCAATGATTCGGCTTTTATTCATTGCATGTACATGCCATCAAACTTTATCGAAACTTTAAAGAAAGACACATTCGGCTTCATATACAACAATGATTATAAAATAATTACACGAAAAGATTTTACCATCAATAATAAGCCAGGTGTTTATTTCAAACTACTGGAAAAGAATGCTTACTGGCTGTATTTTATGTATGGAGACTCCCTGGCTGAAAACATGATTGTGGCAGGGTTTCCAACAGGTAGTTCTCTTCAGGACACCATATTTGACTTTGTAAAAAGATCTTACTACAAACCTGATTATCAGTTGGACCCTACTGAGAGCGCTAAATTTTCAATTGATTTGCCCAACCTGGGCTTTAAATTTGCTGGCCTTACTATGAATCAATATGTATTTATTGAAAATGAAGCTGAAAATTATCTCGCAAAAAATGAAAATCCCAATGTAATATCTATAGCTCAAATGCAGCCTGCAACCGATTCAACCGGATTCAAAACCACGGCAGACATTATGATACAAAGTATGCAATATCAGGGAATAATTTTAAACGAATTGAAATCGGCAGAGTTTGTACGCGTAAATCAGAACAGCGCATACAAGGTAATAATAAATGGTGAGGCCGACAACAAAGAAGTGTGTTTATATATGGTGGTATCCGGAAATTCCAATACTCAGGTAGTGTTTTTAGCAATTTTATATCACAGTGCCGAGGAACTTCTTCCAAAAATCGACAACACAATACAAACTTTAATCCTGCAATAATAACAGGGCACCGAAATCCGCTTTAAAACAAATAAAAACACTCTAAATGCAAGAACCACACGCCTTTGCACAACAATCATCAGCGATGACAAAATGAAAAACAAATTCACCATTTTCACAATTGCAATTGTACTTATAACCGCCGGATGCTGCCATTATACAGTGACACCCAAAGGAGTGAAAAGCAATTGCAGAATTAAAAATGGATTTTTCTTGCATAAAATCTTGGTTGAAAGCTTTGATGAAAACGGTATTCCGAAAAAATATACTCAGGATACAACCATTCATTGTATAGCAAACAGTGGCTACTCCATGAAAGAATTCCACGAAAAGCTGACAGATCAGGAAATAGCTCTCTTTGAGAAATGTCAGAATGTTCTTGACAGTATTTCGAAAAGCAAAAACAACTATGTAATAATTGGCGAACTTTCGGATAAAGAATCAGCTGCATGGTGGTCAGCCACCAGAACACAGGACAGCATTCTGGATGCACACTTTCCCTTCAAACCGCAGAAAAAAATTCATTTCAACAAAGCCAATAAAAACTATAAGTGGATAACCTGGAGTTCATATGAAGTATCGTACGTACTGCCCTACACATTTTTGAATAACAGCTGGTATTATATCCGCGGATTTAGTGGCGATGGCTCGGGTGCAGCTGACTATGATATTTATATATACATCGATAACGAAGGAAAGTGGCATCAATACAACGATTATCATCCGGGACCTTTTTAAGTCACTGTTGAAATACTATTAAAGGCGCACACAAATCTGTTTGACAGCGTCCGCAAAAACACAGCAAGCCCGCTCTTCATGCGCGCTTCCAAAAACATCAATATCAGCAGTTCCTCCATCATGCAACAAATACAGGGCTTATTCGCCGCAAATTATGCAACGAATAATGAAAATCTCTAGATCACTCAATAACACATGGATAACACACTGTTCTGATCAAAGGGAAAGGCATTAATATTCATTATTTAAATAAATAGTTTAATTTAGCATTGTCTGGTAACGGACATCAAAACCCTGGTCAAAACACAATACCATGCATTGCCCGAATTAAACCAACTGAAAATGACAACAGAAAAGAAAACCAACGCGGGAACCAGAATCGCCTCCATGCTTCTTGACCATATAGCAATGACCATTATTGCCATGATTTTTTTCGCTCCCGGTTTTGTTTCGCGAATTGCAAGCGCATTTGAAATAAGCCATGGGCCCGCAAAAACAGTTATTTTTGGTCAAATGAGTTACTTCGGACTTATTGGACTTGCGCTGTATTTCTGCAAGGACTGCTTTCAGGGACGAAGCCTGGCAAAACGATTATTAAAACTTCAGGTCGTTAATAACGCCAACGGTAAAACGGCATCACCAATCAGATGTTTTATCAGAAATATTTTCTGCATCATCTATCCTGTTGAGGTCATTGTGACATTGGCCAGCCCGAGCCGACGAATCGGAGATCTGGTGGCCGGCACAAAAGTAGTTCCGTTTAATCCTGATGCTGAACAACCAAAAATTCAATTCATACAAACAGGTCTCGCCCTGATTCTCGCATACGGACTCATGTTGCTGCTCATGCATCCTATCAATCAATTGGATTCGATTTTAAGAAGCAATCCGATTACCTGCGTTGAAAGCTCTTTAAACGAAAAGGCTGCTGCTGAAACAGAACAGCTTTTTACCGATAGTATTGGCACAACCCTGACTCCCGATGTTCGCGTATACGATCAAATCGAAGAGAACAAAAACCTGAGATATGTGTCGGTTATCCTTCGCGTAAAAGAGAATATTCTGGACAACGACAACAGCTACGAACAGCTTAAATCGACCACTGTAGCGCTTCTCCTGACAAAATTTCCAGCAAAGACTTTTGTTGGTCAGATACAATATGTGTATCAGCAACCGGGACAACTACTGATCCGGACTGAGCATCTTGACTGGAGAGAAAAATAGCACAGTGAATCTTTAAACCATCCTTGTCATGTTAACTGCAGTTTCTTTAACGGGGTACAGACAGCTGTCCAATCACGGTCGTGACAAAAATGAGTAAACAAAGAAAATCATAACTGAACATTTCTCTACATGATGACCAGGCAATATTATTCGTCCCTCGTCGTTTTTATTACCAAATAATAACAGAACTTAAAATGATAACTTACAGAGTATTTATACGAACTTGGGCATTGCTGTTCTTACTGTTATACGGGCTGAATGCCAGCAGCGTTTCTGCGCAAAACACTTCAGCTGTCACCATTCCCGAAAGCCGCTTCTACCCTGCGATGCATGGATACAGTTCTATTCCTGCCGATTCGTCAGTCGTTGTACATTCTTTCGAAACAACACCCTTTATTACGCTTGGCGAATACAAAGAGTTCATGAAATCCGTTTCCGGGAACGAAGAATTACCGGATTCGCTTATGCCCGATACCAGCATCTGCAATCCGACGAAATACAAAAAATACTTGTCCGGAAAAAAATATGAGAAGTATCCGGCCCTGGGAATTTCGTGGAAAAACGCGATTGAATACTGTATCTGGAGAACAAAAAAGGAAAATCCCGACAGCGGGATTGTTTTTATCTACCGGCTTCCTTATAAAACTGAATGGATACAAATGGCTCAGTATGCCGACTCCGCCTTGAAAAACTTTGAAATCAACCGTCATTATGCCGAATGGATTATGGCATCGTTTGATGAATCGGCTTTTATTTTTGAGAGTTTACTGAACAGTGCGTATTCTTTCGAATATTTGTATTTTGCAAAAGCTACAGATCCGCAGATTTTAAGACGAATGTGCCTCTATGGCAAATCATTTATCTCCGACGATATATACAAAATGTACGGATATTCCAATCAGGGCTACCGCGATGTTGGATTCCGAATGGTGAAGGAATATGTAAACGTGCCTGGACAAAAGCCATCGCCAGTGTTACTGAACGATAAACTGATGCAATTGTACGGAGTTAAACATTAATCGTGAAACAATGAAAACGATCAGATTATTAATAGTTACATCCGCATTTTGTGCTGCATCATTATCATCCTCAGCACAGCTCACAAAGCAGGAATACAGTGATTCAAAATACTCCGTTCAGTATAATATCCGCAATGGATTGCTGCATGGAAAATATGTTTCATGTTATGCCAATGGCAATAAACGTGCGCAGGGAAAATTCTCGAACAATACCCGCATCGGTAAATGGATTGTATACGACAGTACCGGACAAAAACAAGTCGTCCGTAAATATAAGTCGCTGTTCAGCTATGAACGTATTTACCCGAAACCATATCGCAGAGGTTCTGCAAAGCTGCTTTCAGAGCCGGTTTATGAAGTTGTGAAAAATTCAGATGGTTCAAATAAATATTTCCATCTTGAGAAAAGACATGTTTACTATGCCAATCGATCGTGGTTGTTTTTGAATGCAGAAAAAAACAACCAGCTTTTCAACACGGACACATTAATGAGCTGTTTGAAAACTGCGCTGCAATTGGATTCCGCCACCGTTTACTCCAACAAGGATGATGAATTCAGAATACCACTGACAAACAATGATGCGTTACAGATTCTGAACGAAAACACCCACATTGCAGGCTTCCTGATTAAGGAAGATGCGATATTCGACAACCAGCGCTTTCTGATGGAAAACCGCATCATTGGCCTGTGTCCGCTGGTGAAAGACAACAATGGTCAGTACAAAGCGCTCTTCTGGATTTACCTGCCGCAGTTCAATAAATCACTCGCACGCGTAAAAACGCAGCAATCCGGCCTGCCACGCGGAGTTCAGACTCTCGAAGATGTATTCTTCTATCGGTACTTTCAGGCATCATGGGTGTTTTCAAGCAGTCCATACGATCGCAATTTAGAACAAAAACTGCAACTGATTGATGACAATGCCCGATATACCGACAGATTCATTATTGGTCAGATTGAAACCGAACACGATTACTGGATGCATTTTTTCACACACTGATTGAATACAATCAGAAAATAAAACCGCAGCACAAAATTATACACACAAATACCAGAGCCGCATACGCTTGCATGCTTTTCATCGTTGAAGAAATGTTTTATTGATGACAAAGATATTGAAATAATCAATCAGCAGTAATTTGCATTTTTTTGAGGTGCCTGAATAATAATATTCGGAGCGCACCCAACATTTTGTCGTCCGCCAGACATGTTTTTGCGAAGAGAAGCGGACACGGAATCGTTGGGTGCTATCGCTCTAAACCCCTGACGTCCGCCGCGGCGGACCAGGTCAGCAAAGTCTGTTTATATACCTCAGTTAGCTGACGCTAAAATGTCAGGGGCACCCAACATTTTGTCGTCCGCCAGACATGTTTTTGCGAAGAGAAGCGGACACGGAATCGTTGGGTGCTATCGCTCTAAACCCCTGACGATTCCAGGTCAGCAAAGTCTGTTTATATACATCAGTTAGCTGACGCTAAAATGTCAGGGGCACCCAACATTTTGTCGTCCGCCAGACATGTTTTTGCGAAGAGAAGCGGACACGGAATTCCGCCAAAGGGCGTACAGGCTGTTGGGTGCTGCCGGCGGGGCTAAATGCAGGGGAGTCCTCCCCACATGATTGGTACCTCAAAAAAAGCCCTCTAATTTCATTAATAAACACAAATATTTCATTGAATTTTGTACATTGCGAAAAAAACACAAAGCAATATGTAAACTGAATTACAAAAAAGCTTTTTGTCCTGCAGCTACAATAACAGAATTGAATCTCTATGGAAGAAGAAAAAAAACTTTATTCGAAAAGATCGATTGATATTGCCACATTTTTTGGTGGGCCAATGGTTGCCGGGTATCTGGTGAAAAAAAATCTGGAGGCGCTGGAACAACCGGAAAATGCAAGAAAATCCATGTTCTTTGGTGTCATGGGAACCATACTTATATTGGTACTGGGAATGATCCTGCCCACATGGTTGGTAGACATAATCCCGAACTCACTGATACCATTTATTTACACAGGTATCATCATGTATTTAGTCGAAAAAACGCATGGCAAGGACATTCGATCGCACAAAGAGGCCGGAGGGAAATTCCATTCGGGCTGGAAAGCTGCCGGAATAGCCTTCATCGGAACGCTGATACTCGTTGCCGCAGGTATTTCTGTTTTGTATTTATCCGGCGATCTCAAGTATTTCAATCCAGCCTTCAACGCTACAAAATATGAGAAGCAAATGACACTTTTTCAGGAAAACGAAGACCTTGCTATGCAGGTGTACAGAAGATTCGAAAACGGCGAAAAAACAGAATACCTTGTTCACGATCTGTACAATGTCACTGACTTATATAAAGAAAACATCACGATCATTCAAAAAATTGAGCAAGACAACAACATACCTGATGTTTTGCATGAACACAACGAGCTACTGAAAAAGTACTGCTATGCCCGCATTGACCTGACTCAACTTCTGATTAAATCAATAAAAGAAGACACTGATAAATACGACCCTGATATTCAGGAAAAAATAATTCAAATTCAAACCCTCATGTCTGAGATTGAAAAATCAATAGCTGAGCAGTGAGTGTGTGTGAACACTCATTCAACTGTTATGCTCCATTGTAATTGGGCTTTCTATTGAATTGTGAACAGAAATTAAATCATCTGACATTTGCGTCTGTCTCGCTCTGTACAACGCTGTCATGCTAAGCCCTGCTACTGTCACTCCGAGGTCCGCCGCTGTCATCCTGAGACCACCAGCAAAACGCGTTTTGCAACCAGAAATAAAATGACACAAAAGCTGCTGTCACGCTGAGCGGAGTCGAAGCGTCGGCAGCGAAAATCAACAAAAGAAAAAGTCGGTAGTATCGTAGGAGATCCCGGCTCGGTGGCCGGGAATTATGTTCGACTTCTTTTGTTGATTTTCAGAGTTTTAAGCATGTGTGTCATTAGCAGTGTTTGAAGAAACGACCAGGAAAAGCAGCAAGCTTCAAAAGTATCGAAGGATAGACAGCAGGGTAAACTCCGTCAAAGCGTCGGCAAGCAAAAATCATCATCAATTTCGTATATTTTGCAGCGCAACGATTTGAAATATTTTTGCGTACATATCTGTAGAATTGGCACCAGTAGCCTACGTAAAAACCCGCACCAAACCACAAGTTTCTTTCTGCAAAAAATAAATTTGTATTTTTGAGATTGATATGACTTCCATCATTCATATCCAAGCCAATTGTGATGTGATTTTTAGTCATACATTGAAACGAGTTGTGTTAAGCACAAAAACATGAAACAAAAAAAACTGATAACAATCTTTTCTATTCTAATACTTTTCGGAGGATTGTTTTTTCTGTATTGTCATATTGAAAGTCGTTGGATTAAAACAAAACAGATTAATCTGATTTCGAATGATATTCCAAAGTCTTTTATTGGTAAAAAAATTGTTTTTATAACAGACATTCATCATGGACCTTTTTTTTCAATTGAAAGAGTGCGAAAACTGGTAGAACGGATAAATAAATTAAACCCGGATATTATCATTATGGGAGGGGACTATGTACACCGTGACCCAAAATACATCGAACCGTTGTTTAATGAATTAAGAAATTTAAAATCCAATAATGGTATTTATGCCGTGTTGGGAAATCATGACCATTGGGAAGATGCCGGATTGACCAGACAAATGATGGTAAGAAATGGAATCAAAATATGTGATAATAAATCTTACTGGGTTAAAATTAAAAATGATAGTATTAAAATTGGAGGAGTAGGTGATTTGTGGGAGGATACTCAGAAATTAGACAGCACCATTTGTGATGTGAGAAAAAACGATTTTTGTATTTTAATCACACATAGCCCCGATTATATAGAATCCATGCCAAAAGATTTGGTTGACTTCACATTGTCAGGACATACGCATGGAGGACAAATGACCTTTTTTGGACTGTGGGCACCTAAGGTACCATCGAAATATGGACAGAAATACAGATATGGGTTAAAACAATTTGGCAACATGCAATCTTATATATCATCAGGAATTGGAACAATAACACCACCATTGCGATTTTTTTGCAGACCTGAAATTGTATTGATTACTTTACAAAATGAATAAGTCCCGCACACAGCCAAAAATTCAGCCGGCGTCCCGTTAAGCACACCCAGAGCGCTTTCAACCATAACCAGCACAATTCAAAAACTACTCAACCAACATTAAATTTCCCTCCGTGAAAGCAGCCTCAATAAAAGAACTCAAACTGGAATTAAGCAGTCGCTCACAAAGTGAATTGGTGGAGCTGTGTTTACATGTATCGAAATTCAAAAAAGAAAATAAAGAATTATTGACTTACCTTTTGTACGAAGCATCCAATGAACCGGCTTATGTTGAAAGTGTAAAAAATGAAATTGCGGAACTATTTACGCTGGTCAATACACGAAATAATTATTTCATCAAAAAGAGTGTCCGTAAGGTGTTGCGAACAGTGAAGAAGTACATTCAATACTCAAAAAAGAAGGAAACAGAGGTGGAATTATTGCTGTGTTTTTGTCACGAACTGAAAAAGCTGAGCCGTTTCATGAACGAAAGCACAGCACTTACAAATATATACCTACGCCAGATAGAAGCCATCAAAAAAACCATCCATTCTTTACACGAAGATTTGCAGTTCGATTATCAAATAGAGTTGAAAGAACTTTTGAAATAAAAAGAATAAAGGATTTCGTATTCGCGCTCTCTGTTATTCAGAGCCCCGCTACACCGCTGTCATCCTGAGCCCCGCCATTGTCATCCTGAGACAAACCGCTGTCATCCTGAGCCCTGCTTCTGTCATCCTGACTCGCCGCGGCGAGCACCAGCAAAACGCGTTTTGCAACCGAAAATCAAATGACTCAAAAGCTGCTGTCACGCTGAGCCCCGCCGCTGTCATGCTGAGCGGAGTCGAAGTATGAACAGCGGGGTAAACTCCGTCGAAGCGTCGGCAGTGAAAATCAACAAAAGAAAAAGTCGGGAGTATCGTATGAGATCCCGGCTCGGTGGCCGGGAATTATGTCCTGACTTCTTTTGTTGATTTTCAGAGTTTGAAGCATGTGTGTCAATAGCAGCGGAGTCGGCGGATCACAACTGACCACTAAAAATCATCTCCCCCATCACCTCAATCGCCGCGCTCACCGAATGAATTTTGTCGACTTTCATTACCAGGCGCTCGTGTTGTTCTTTCATCAGGCAGCGGCGCGGGTTTTTGACGGTGAAATCGATGATGTGCTGAAAAGTCGGCGAAGTAAAAAACGGTGATTCCTTGCGCGAAATGAAATATAATGTGAGCAATCCTTTTTTCAGAATCAGTTTTTCGATGGCCATATTTTTTGCCAGCCATTTCAATCGCACGGCCGAAATGAGTTCAACCGTTTCGCGGGGAATGGCGCCAAATCTATCCTCGAGCATAA
>Ga0209373_10005247_pt1 | contig 10674 bp, 6 predicted proteins | sample Higcelweek5metaG_FD_187173 | JGI IMG/M metagenome (GOLD analysis project Ga0209373, IMG submission 187173) | Freshwater pond sediment microbial communities from the University of Edinburgh, under environmental carbon perturbations - High... | ecosystem: Environmental > Aquatic > Freshwater >... | reverse complement strand
GGAAGTTTTTTACCTGTTTGATTTTTAATTTGTGGAAGTGATTGAATATTTTTACTTTCAACAGAAAAACCAACTCCTGTTCCACACATTGAGATGTAAGTTATCTCACCAAAATCTTGGAAACAAGATGGAGCGATGAAAGAACAATTGTACGCGCAAATATTTGTTTTAGCTGCAGCATTCCCTGCAAACTGTAGAAGTCTCATTGATGGCATTGCTTCTTGTTTCAAGATTGCTTCGCGGATTTCATTGTACTCACTTTCTTTTAATTTAGATCCAATATTTTCTTTCATGAAAGAAATGTATCGATCAATTGTTTCTATCCAAGTTTCTCTTCTGTTTTCTTCTTCAATCCATTTTGCATAAGAGCGATAGTAAACAAATTCAGAAAGTGGATTCCTAAAATATTTTTTACTTTCTTCTGTGAGTTTGCGAACATGATCCGGAACAGTTATTCCTTGGGCACGAAGTTTTGCTCTTTCTTCTCGATAAAGAATATAATTCTTGGAAGCTTTTACAAAGTCAGAAAGCATTAATTCTTGCTCAACAGTGTCTTGTATACCCTCAACAGTAGGAATAAATGTCTTATACTTCTTGGTGATTTTGACAATTTCTATATAAACTCTATTGGCAATAATCTCTGCATCGCGAAGTGAACCTTCACCACTCACAAGCATAGCTTTATTAATAGCACTAACTATTTTTTCAAGATCGAAAGGTACAATAGTACCATCTCTCTTCTGAACACTCTTAATAAAAACATTCTTGGTTGGTTTTTTAGAAACTGAATTTTCTGTCTTTGTATCGACGACCTTTCTAACTTCCTTTTTCATTTTAGACACTTTCTTTTTTGAAGGCATAATATAAAATTTAGTTAATAATATCCCCGAGAGTTTTACGGGATTACATTATACCCCTATCGCAAGTTTTATTTCAATCAAAAATGAGACAAAATAACCACTACGTAAAAATTTGAGGGGGACGTCAAATTTTTGAGAAAATTTAGACGAAAAATCCTCCTGTTAAAGGACATTTTCGGGTCAAATTTTTAAAAATTTTAAATCGTAAAAAATTGAAAAATTTTAATCAATTTTTACTATTTTATAATCCAAAACCTGGTGATTTTTATCAAAAAGAAGCCACCCATCAAATAGTTCTCTCTTAAAAAAGTAAGGATGCCACATTTTATCGCTAGACCACATCTTATCATATGGTAAATTATCAATCTCAAGCCAAATAGGAGCCATTTCTTCGGTCTCTATAGGTTCCCCAGACCATGAGATACCTTCAAATATATGAACCTCATTAATATTATCATCCCATTCAAATGACATAACACCACGCTTCTCAAATTTGAGTAAATTCAAGCCTGACTCTTCCTTAACTTCCCTGACAATACATTCCTCTAGAGTTTCTCCCGGCTCTAATTTGCCTCCAAACCCATTGTAGTTCCCAGCTCCCCACCTCAATTTCTTTAATCCCATAAGTAAATTATTGTCTTTTCTTAAAAGACATAAGGTCATTATATTTCTAACTTTTGATTGGTTTGTGATCATGTTAATACACTTCCTGTTGATAACCCCGAAGGAAAGATTACTTCCTACGGGGCAAGCACTTCTCAATAAACTTCTTGTTGATAACAACGTTCGCAATATATGATCTCTGGTCTATCTGGGGAGTAAGATGTTTCAAATTCATTATTACATCCCTCGTGCATACACTTTCGATGCCAGAGTTTATTAGGTCCACGCAATTGTATTCTCTTGTTATGTCTACATTCTGGACAAAGCCTTGGAAGAGGAACGTTAAGCTTTTTGTAAAAAAGAAATTCATCCTGAATTACTTTAAAATTTTTATTGCACGATTCACAAACAAAGATTTCTTTTATTATATCAAGATTGGTCTCTTTTATACTTATTGGAATATCATCAAATTTGATTGTTCCCTTGTTATAAGTTCCCCTATCTGTATCCTCCCAACCAAAACCTTTTTTGATGGCTTCTTCTTTAGAAAGTGGAAATTGCTCATTTGCTGGAGTTTCATTATATCCGAAGCAAGATAAATTTTTCGGAAAGAAATTCCCGTAGTTTTTGTTTTCTTTTAATTCATTTTTTATTTTTTCAGAAATTACTTTAAATTCTTCTTTGGAATATTGTTTATTTAAAATAAAATAATTTTTCTTTCTTAAACCTACACATCCAAATAAATTGTTAGAATTAAAACAATACATACAATAATCCACAAAAGAACAAGTCCAACAGACTGCGCCACATATTATATTTGAATTATCTATCCCTGCATTTATAGAATTATAAATTAGAGAAACATTTCTCCCTGCAGTATCACAATCCATAGTATTTTTTGCATTACGCCAAATGTGAACACCATATTTGTTATCCTCGGAATCATAACAGTGAAAACACGACTGACAATTTTTAACATTCTTCATGTAATTACCATTTGAATTTAACGTCTTTAATGTTTCAGCAAATTTACGAGGTTTATTTGAAATAAATTCTTTATATTTATTTCTTAAGTTTTCTACTCCTTTATATGTATCTAAATTTAATTCTGTTTTTATTTTTTCATATTCTTCTCTAGTATATTGTTCGTTGAAAATATAGTGACTTTTATTGATTAAATTGATACATCCAATACAATCCGTGCAACCCCTACAATTTGTCATGAAATAACTCGTTGAACAATCATGACAACTCTTACTATAAAGAAGCTGATACGAGTTGTAACAATCGTCACTTTCGTAAGTGAGTTCACACTTTGAAGCAAAAGAGGTGTCTACAACATCACGACATTCTTGAATCCAATACGAATTTATAGAATTTTCATTATTCGAAGATTCCACAATCATATAACAATTTTTATTGTCAGCAGAAATGTTTGTATACTCACTACCTGGGCTACGCATAGAAATAAGAGCAACCTTCGGAACCTTTTTCAAAAGTTCTTCAAATTGTTCAAGAAATGGTCTATCAGAAGAATAGTCTAATGCAAAATCTTCCCCTCCCCAATCATCTGCGAACCAACAATCATAACAATAAACAACAAATGGTTTGTTCGGCGAATACATTGAGACTACATCTTTTTTACATTTGTCACATTGTCTTTTATAAAAAACTCTTTCGTTACGGAAACTTAATCGTAATTGAGCACGACAGAGAGGACAAATATCTGGAGGGAAAACTCCAACCTTCTCATAAAACGAAAAATCATCGGTTTCAATAGCGAAGTCCTTTTTGCAGTTCTGGCACCCCAATACTAAATTTTTATATTCTTTGTCCATATTTAATCTACGATTATTCTATATAATTACTTTATTTATTATATCTTTTAATCAAAAAATTAGTACGGGGCAGGTATTCTTTTTTCTGATTGATATTCCATGATTAATACACTTCTTGTTGATAACACTTCTCGCAATAGACTATTTCAGGTCGATCTGGAGCGTATGATGTTTCAAATTCATTATTACATCCTTCATGCATACATTTACGGTGCCAGAGTCTGAGAGGATTTATGAATCTAAAACGATTAATAAAACGACAATCTGGACAAATATGTGGCAGCGGTAATTTAATATTTTTGTAAAATTGTAATTCTCTTTCAATAATTTTATATGCCTTTCCACAATTTTCACATTTGATGATTTCCTCAAGAATTTTATCATCAACTTCATTTATATTATCTGGTAAATTTTTAGAATCAATTGTCATTTTATAATCACGTTTATTTGAGTCACGCCAAATAAATCCAATTTCATTCGTAGAGTTTTGATTAAGAGGAAAATAGATCTGAGCTAAACTTTCGTTATAAGCTAGTGGAGAAATTTCCTGAGGGAAAAATTCGCCGTAAGAATACACACGACCCTTAATATCTATGTAAGGCATTTCTTTCATGTGTTTTTTTATTTTTTCTATCATTTCAAAATATTCTTCTTTATTGTATTGCTTATTCAAAATACAATACTGCTTCTTCTGCAAACCAACACAACCAAAGCAATTTTTTGAACCAAAACAATATCCACAATATTCTAAATCATATACTTCATTCCAAGAATTGAAACAAAATTTAACATTGTAAGAACCTAACCCGCAGGTCATGCATTCATAAATATTTTCAGCTCCATCTCCCCAGACAGAATAATCATAAGAGTTACTAGCTTGTGATTGCATATCTTGGCAATAACGTAGATTCTCTCCTTTTCTCACAGAGAAACAATCCTTAACATTTCTCGAATCAACAATTCTCTCACCTGTCGAATTTATTGCTCGAATATTGCGAGCATATTTAACAGGAAATTTATTCCAAAAGATAGCAATCCTACTCAACATATCTAAAACTGAATTATACGAGCTAGAATTAAAACTATTAAATTTTTTTAAATATTCCTCTTTGGTACACTGCTCATTAAAAAAATAATTTGATTTATTTGTTAAATTTACACATCCAAAACAATTAGTGCAACCACGTAACCCCTTTGAAAACCAAACATCAAGACAATTTTCACAATCAACCGAGAAAAAAGTCCTATAACTTTTATCAATCATAACATCTTCATAACAAAGTTCATTTTCAAATCCCTCATATAAATCAAAACATTCTTTAGCTCGATTAATTTTTCTTAAATATGCTGAATTCTCCACATAGTCACTATTGAAACACAAATAGCTATTCTTGGAATAACTTATTTCATGACAGTAATCAGAATTAATCATATTTAAAAATGATCGGGCTGGTAATGGAGTAATGGAAAGAAGTTTTTTAAATTGTTCAAAAAACGGTCTTAAAAAATCATAATCCATTCCATTTTTTATTGGGTCCCAATTATCACCAAACCAATAATTACTCTCATATGTAATTATATCTGCTTCCGGAGAAAACCCTGAAAAAATTTCTTTGTTGGAGTGAGAATCTAATCTACGAAACAATACGCCCTCATTCCTGAAATTAAATCTTCTAATCATTCGGCACTCTGGACAAAAAGTTGGTGGAGGGACCTTAATCTTCTCATAAAACGAAAAATCATCTGATTCAATAGTGAAATCCTTTTTGCAGTTCTGACATATTCTTTTTTCTGGTTGATATTCCATTTGCTATTAATTTCTCTTACTTTCCAGTGACACAATCTCTGCCATGGCAGAGATTGTGTCACTTTAATGATGTTTTTCTTGCAATTTCCTGCCCCGTAGGAAGCAAAATGTGCATTTGACGTTTTGCTTTCCTTCGGGGTGGCAGATTTTTATCTCCCTTTCCATATATTAAATTGTACATTAAATCGAAATTGTGTCCAATCTCTGAGATAGAATTTATTTAGAAATTGAGATATAATTGAGAAATGATTTTCACAATGATTCTTACGATTTTGGGACTTTGTCTGTTCGAAATTATATCAAGTATAGATAACGCTGTTATTAATGCTGAGGTGCTAGGAACAATGAGCAAAAGGGGAAGAAAATGGTTTCTTCTTTGGGGATTTTTGTTTGCTGTTTTTGTAATAAGAGGACTCCTTCCATGGGCAATAGTTTGGGCAACAGTTCCCTCCCTTGGACCAATTGGGGCATTAACCGCCACATTCTCAAATGACCCAAGTATCCACATGGCAATAGAAGAAGCTTCTCCTATTCTATTTTTAGGAGGAGGAATGTTTTTAGTCTTTCTTTTCTTTCATTGGTTATTTCTTGAAACAAAGAATTTCGGACTTAGGCATGAAAGATTCTTTTTTAAAAATGGAGTTTGGTTCTTTGCTGTAGTATCCATAATACTCGCCGTTGTTGTCTGGTATGTTCTTAAAATAAATCCTATGCTAGCTTTTTCTGCTGTCGTGGGCTCAACAGCATTTTTCATTACTCATGGATTTAAAGAAAATGCGGAGAAAGGTGAAAAAGCTCTTCTTTCGGAAGATAATAAAATGAGCGACTTAAGTAAAATTCTTTATCTTGAAATTATTGATTCAACATTCTCTATTGATGGAGTCCTCGGAGCATTTGCCTTCACTCTTTCCGTTCCACTTATTATTCTTGGTAACGGACTCGGGGCTTTTGTTTTAAGAAAACTAACCATCAGTAATATTGATACAATAAAAAAATATGCCTTCCTAAAAAACGGAGCAATGTATTCTATTTTTGTTCTTGGACTAGTTATGGTAGCTGATTCTTTTGGAATGGAGATTCCATCTTATCTCTCACCAGTAATAACTTTTCTAGTAATTGGATTCTTCTTGGTTAAATCAATAAAACTAAATAAAAGTCAGACCAAAAAAATTATATAGTGGCTTTAAATCCTCCAGCTTGAATATCCCAAAGTTTTTTATAGACACCTTCTTCTCTGTTTATTAATTCTTCATGAGTATCGTCTTCCACAATCTTTCCCTTTTCAATCACAACAATCCTATCCATCTCGCGTATTGTAGAAAGTCTATGTGCTATCACAATAGTTGTTTTGTTTTTGATTAAATTATGTAGAGCCTCTTGGATAAGCATTTCGGATTCAGAATCAAGAGCAGAAGTTGCCTCATCAAGAACAAGGATTGGAGCATTTTTCAAAATTGCGCGAGCAATTGCCACACGTTGACGTTCTCCGCCAGATAATTTAACTCCTCTTTCCCCAACCAAGGTGTCAAAACCTTTAGGTAATCGACTAATAAAATCATCACAGCGCGCTAAACTTGCTGCTTCTTTTACCTCTTTGTCTGTTGCATCTCTTTTACCATAACGGATGTTCTCTAATAGAGAACGATGGAACAAAACTGGACTTTGAGGAACAAAGGCGATCTGTTCTCGTAAATTCTTCTGTGAAATTGACGTTATGTCTATTCCATCAATTAAAATTCTTCCAGAAGTTAGATTAAATAATCTCATTAATAAATTTACAAAAGTTGACTTCCCCGCCCCAGAAGAACCAACAATTGCAATCTTTTGTCCTGCTGGAATTTTCAGTGAGAAATCATCAAATACTTTAGATTTATTTTTATCGTAAATATAATTTACATTATCAAAGACAACTTCACCAGAGACATTCTCTAAAACTTTAACTGGTTTATCTTCTATTTCATATGGAGAATTTAAAATAACTGCCATTTCTTGGGCATCGGAAAATCCATCATAAAAAGCACGAACCATTCCAGAAAAGTCCCAAAGACTTGAAGTTAAACGACCCAAGTAACCTTGAATCAAAACCATGACTGGAATTCCAATCAAACCAAGTCTCCAATCTTTAATTGCCAACCAAAAAATAACAAATTCAGTAGCAATAGTATATAGACTTTCTAATGATCCAAGCCCTTCCCATAAATACCAATTTTTAACCGTTGCCCTTTTTTGTTCTTGAATTACTCCACCAGTTCTTTCTTTTTCATATTCATGTCCAGCAAAAAGTTGAATTGATGAATAGTTACTGATTGAGTCTGATAAAACTCCTACCATCTTTGTATCAGCCAACGCCGCGATAATGTCATATTTTAATTTTAGTTTTGTATAAATTAAAGCTGTCGTTAAAAATACAAAGACAAAAACAATCAAAATATAAGAGTACTTCGGTTCTAAACTATAAATAGCAACAATTGTTCCAACAGATCTGATTACTAGCGGAATACCATCAGTAACCAATCTATCCATTAATCTTTCAAAAGCTCTCGCATATTTATTTATTTTTTGAGTTAGAGAACCACTGAAGTTATTCATAAAGAATGTATGAGAATGACCGATCATATATGAAAAGGCTTGTTCCCTTAATCCTGCAATAACATTGGCCTGAAAATAAGAATTAGAGAATGAGGTTATTCTTCCAATTATCCAACGAGTCATTCCCAACATTAAAATAATTAATATTATTTCCTGTGCTTCAGTGACCAAATTAAAATCATTCATACTCAAAACATTCCAAAGTTTTAAAAATTTTAGAGGAATGTAGACATCAAGTCCAGCTGACATCATTGATCCCAAAACAAGCATAAAAAACGAAATTTTGAAATTTCTCATTACTTGCCAAAAATATTTAAGTACCAAATTACGATGTAAACTTGGACTTTCTTTTTTCTCTTTTTCTTTCATATTAATTAAATAAGAGGCTTTTTAGCCTCTTATTATTATAACATATTTTGTAATAAATGTAAAAGACTACTTATTCTCTAACTTCGAACCTCTAACTAAAGCATTTAATAAAATTGATAATTTCATTGTTGCAACTCCAACAACTTTATCTGCCCCGCCATAATAAATAAAAATTGAATCACCTTTTTGAACTACTCCGCAAGGAAAAACAACATTATTGACAATACCGAATTTTTCATAATTTTCTTCTGGATCAAAAATTGCATCTGAAGAACGAGCAAGAACTTCTGTCGGATCTTTTAAATCCAAAAGGAGAACTCCAACTCGATAAGTCTTATGGCTCTTTGAAACTCCGTGATAAAGTAAAATCCATCCATATTTTGTTTTGATAGGCGGAGTAGAAATACCAACCTTCAAGCTATCCCAAGCATTTATGCGTGGCCCTATAATACGAATACATTTTTTAATCGTATCTTTACTGAAATCAAGTGAGTCTAAATAATCTCCACATATTTCATTTCCTACTCTGTGGACAACAAAGTATCCATCTTTAAATTTATCAGGAAAGATACAGGTATCTTTGTCATCAAATCCCGGTGGTGTGATGAGAGCTGGTTTTGCCCAATTCCATTTATGTGCAAGAAAATCACTAACAGAAATAGAGGACACGGCAACTCTTGGAGGTCCGATACTGTCAAAAGCTGTATAACAAATATAAAGATTATTCCCTATTTGGGTTATACGAGGATCTTCACATCCAGAATTACCATTCGTGACTTTTTTCATTTCAAAATCTTCTCTAGGAGAATAAATCGGCTCTGGGAATCTTTCGAAAATACTATAACCATCACGACTACTTGCATAGCCAATGAATGAAGTATTATCACTTGAAAGTGTGCGATATAAAATGTGAATTTTGTTGTCTAAATAAATTGCTGCTGGATTAAATGTTGCTGTTGCTTCCCATGAATTCCCAGGGATAGGAGAAATAATTGGATTAGTTACTCCTCTCTTAAATCTCCAATCTTCAGCTGTCTCAGCATACATACTCGAAATCAAATCTTTTAGACCAACATAAGCAACACAAGTAGTAGTATCAGCTGCCCCATAATAAATACTTAATCTATCTTTATCAACTAATGCTCCTGTAGGAAAAACAACGTTTGAGATATATCCTGACAACTCATATGATTCTTCTGGAGCCAAAATTGGTCCTCTTGTTCTTCCGAGAACCTTTGTTGGATCATTTAAATCGAGTAGAAGTCCTTCTATTCCAAAAATGCGGTCCAACTTTTCTGGGGTGTCAAAATAGTTTTGGATATGAGAATAAATTAGAAGCCATCCATATTTTGTTTCAACTGGTGGAGCTCCAACTTCTAAATGATCATAAGCAGTTCTACGAAAATCCACTGTATGTGCATTCATATCCTTCTCCCAATCTTTCCAAAAAGACTCATCCCAAAGTTGCTCTATATTATCAAATTGAGCTATAGCCATTTTGGCTGGGGGAATATCAGTATGGGCTGAAAAAATTACAGTAATCTTCCCATTAATTCTCTTTGGGAAAAGAGTCATCGCCTTTGCATTAAATGGAGTAACTATATGACGCTCATTTACTTCCTTTAAATCTTTTGACACAGAAACAGCAACTTTTATATTTTCAGCGTTGAAAGGATAACCCGAGAGAGCAGTATAAAAAATATAATATTTACCCTCAAAAAAAGTTACTCTGGGATCTTCACATCCATGAACATCCCATGGTTCTGCTGGAGTGATAAATGGAATTCTATCTTCAAAATGAATTCCTCCATCTGTACTTTTAGCCAAACCAATAACTGAAGTTTGTTGTTGAGAAATTATTTTATCTACAGCTGAAATAGCACGATAAAAACCATAAATAGTCTTCCCTTTTTTTATGGGACACATATTAAAAGACGCGAACTGTTCCCAATAATGATTTTTATTGGGAACAAGAATCGGGTTGTCATCAGATCTTTTTACTACATACATATTATTATTCTATTTCTTTTTTATCTTTTTTTATTAATTTAGCTTCCTTATCCATCTTTAAGTCATCAAGTAATTCTTTCAATTTTATCGACGCAACACAGACATATTTATCTGCTCCGCCATAATAGACGAAGAGATTTCCATTCTTCACAACTGCTCCACAAGAATAAATCACTCCCCACTTATGTCCGTTATTCTCATAATCTTCCTCTGGTTCCAAAATTGGACTTTTTGATCTATATAAAACTTTAGTTGGATCATTCAAATCAAGTATCATTGCTCCCATTCTATATCTATCGGGATTACGATGATCCATAGCATGATAAAGCACTAACCAACCATCTTTCGTTTTAATAGGAGAAGGTCCAACACCACGGAACCAACTATCCCATCCACGAGAATAATCAACAGGTCTAGTATTATTACTCTTTATAAATTTTTTGCCATCAAGTTCATTTAAATTATCAAAATAATCAATCAAAATTCTTGGGTAGAAACTATGCATAATGGCAAATTTGCCGTTTATTTTTTCTGGGAAAAGAACCCAATTTTTATTAATTTCATTTGGAGGAGAAATCATTACAGCTCTTTTCCAATT
>Ga0209373_10005245_pt1 | contig 10682 bp, 7 predicted proteins | sample Higcelweek5metaG_FD_187173 | JGI IMG/M metagenome (GOLD analysis project Ga0209373, IMG submission 187173) | Freshwater pond sediment microbial communities from the University of Edinburgh, under environmental carbon perturbations - High... | ecosystem: Environmental > Aquatic > Freshwater >... | reverse complement strand
ACGCCCGACAGAACGATCGAGGAATGCCTTAATGAGCTTTCGAATATCGCGGGCGCGGACGGTATAAACCTGTCTTCGGAGATCTCCGCGCTCCGCCGCAAATTCAGCGAAACGATCGACGAGGAGAAGGCATGGAGCCTTGTCCGCCGAGCCCGCGCGTCAGGACGCCCAAGGGCATCGGCCGTCATCGCCGACGCCTTCGAGGATTTCATCGAGATGCACGGCGACCGAACCTACGCGGACGACGGCGCCATTATCGGGGGCGTCGGACTCCTCGGCGGAAAGCCGGTCACCGTGATCGCGAGCCAGAAGGGATCGAATCTTCGGGACACGGTCTCGCGCAACGGGGGCATGGCGAGTCCCGAGGGATACAGGAAGGCATTGCGACTCGCGCAACAGGCCGAGAAATTCGGGCGACCCGTCATCACGCTCGTCGACACGCAGGGCGCGTTCCCGGGACTGGGGCCCGAGGAACGGGGAATCGGGCAAGCCATCGCGATGAACCTTCGCGAGTTTTCGCACCTGCGCACGCCGATCGTGTGCGTGGTGCTCGGCGAAGGCGGGTCAGGCGGCGCGCTCGGGCTTTCCGTCTGCGATCGCCTCCTCATGCTAGAGAACAGCTACTTTTCCGTCATCACGCCGGAGGCTTTCGCCTCCTTGGTTCTGCGCGACCCATCAAAGAAAAAAAAAGCCGCGGCCATGATGAAAGTCATGCCCGAGGCCTTGGTTAAAAGCGGTTTCTGCGACGGTATCATTCCCGAAAGCTCTTACGGGGAGGATCTCTCCACCGAGGAAATAATCCGCGGGATCAGGGAATCGCTGCTCAAGGAAATCGCCGCCCTCTCTCGGCGAGGCATCGACGAGCTCCTTGAGCGTCGGGACGCCCGCTACTTCTCGTTCTGACGGATCGCCTCAGCCGAACGCCACGTCCAGAAGCATCATGACGGCAAAACCGCCCATCGCTCCCATCGTCGAGTAATCCGAACTGCCATGCTGCTGCGCCTCCGGGATAAGCTCCTCGACGACGACGTAGATCATCGCGCCGGCGGCGAACGCCAGGGCGTACGGCAGGATCGGCTGGATCGCGATGACGAGCAGCGCGCCGAGCACGCCGGCGATCGGCTCGACGAAGCCCGACGCCTGCCCGTACATAAAGCTCTTGATGCGAGACATTCCTTCCCTTCTCAGGGGGATCGAAACCGCCGCGCCCTCGGGCAGATTCTGAATACCGATACCGACCGCGAGCGCGATCGCGGCCCCGAGTGTCGCGGGGCTTCCGCTGAGCCCAAGCGCGCCGAACGCGACGCCAACGGCGAGCCCTTCGGGAATGTTATGCAGCGTAATCGCCATAACGAGCAGAACGCTCCTCTGCCACGAAGTCTTAATTCCCTCAGCCTCGCTCGTGTCGAGCCCCGCGTGAAGGTGCGGTAACAGGCGGTCCACGGTAAAGAGGAAAAGCCCTCCACTCAGAAAACCGACGACCGCGGGCAGCACGGGAGGCACTCCCATCGCTGTCGCCATCTCGATCGCCGGGCTCAGGAGCGACCAGAAACTCGCCGCTATCATGATGCCGGACGCGAAGCCGAGCATGCTGTTCAAAACCTTCTGGTTAATCGTCTTGAAAAAGAACACGAACGCGGAGCCAACCGCCGTCAGGCCCCAGGTAAAAAGGGTCGCGATGAGCGCGAGCAGCGCTGGGTTAAGGGTTTTCAGGGAGTCTAGCATGAATCCTCCAAGTAACAAGGATACATGCGCATGGGACGATCGTCAAATTCTTCCCGATGGACAATCCGCGCAATCCGGTTAAAATAAGACGCATAGGAGGCGGAACGTGCTCGACGAAAGCGATCTTGCGTATATCCGGGAACACCTTGGTTTTTGGGAACGACTGAATGACGGAGAACGGCGAACGATCGAGGGCTCCATCGCGAAGGCGCGCTTTCCGCGAGGCGCTATCCTCCGGGGAAAGGACGCCGAGTGCCTTGGGGTTCTCCTCGTGCGCTCGGGCGAGCTCCGCGCCTATATACAGGGCGACGACGGACGCGAGGTTACCCTATATCGGCTCGGGGCCGGCGAGGTATGCGTTCTTTCGGCCTCCTGCGCGCTCGACGCCATTACCTTCGACATATTGATAGACGCGCTCGAGGACACGGAGGTCTACCGCATAAACCTTGGCGCGTTCGAGCGGCTTGCGAGGCAAAACGTATGGGTGGAAAACTTCTCCTACAAATCCGCGATCGAGCGATTCTCCGACGTCATATGGGCCGTGGAACAACTCGTCTTCATGCGATTCGACAAACGGCTCGCGATCTTTCTCTTGGATGAGTCGATTAAGTCCAAGGCCCCTGAGGTCAAGGCAACCCACGAGGAGATCGCGAAACTCGTCGGCAGCGCGCGCGAGGTCGTGTCGCGCATGCTCAAATCCTTCGAGACGCAGGGAATCGTCTCGCTTGGGCGCGGGACCATCAAGGTCATCGATCGTGAGGCGCTCAAGCGGATCACTCAGTAGCGGATTGACAGGCTAATACAACGGTTTTATACTAACTATAGTTATTATTACAAGCTTTTTATATGCTTATATATAACTATAGTTATCTTTATAGAAGAGGTTTCAAGTGCCCTATACCTTGATGACCGACGAAGAAATCCTGAAAAATCTCGCCGAGCGTTTCGACGCTATACGGAAGAAAAAGGAAATCAAGGATGCGGACCTCGTATCGCGGGGCGGCGCGAACGGAATCGCGATGGGCAAGTTCCGCTCAGGCGAGAACATTACGCTTAAAACCTTCGTTAGGCTCGTCCGCGGACTTGGCGAGCTTGACCGTTTGGAACGCCTTTTCTCCGCGAGCGAAGAATGGAGCCCAATCGGCTCGGACGATAAAACGCCTAGGAGGCGTGTCCGGGACAAGAAAAAACCGGCGCAACCGTTTACCTGGGGTGACGAAGAATGACCGGTATCGTGAGGGTAAGCCTGTGGGGTACCTGCGTCGGATATCTTGGCTACGCGCCGGGACAGACGGAAACTGCGAGCTTCGAGTTCGACGAGGCGTTCGCGCGTTCCGGGATTCAACTCTCGCCGATCGTCATGCGCTGCCCTCCCCGCCTACATAGTTTTCCCGACATCAGCTCCTGGACCTTTAAGGGATTGCCGGGGATCTTCGCGGACTCGCTTCCCGATTCGTTCGGCGAAAAACTCATCGATCTTTACATGGCCGAGCGCGGGATACCGAACGGGAGAATCACGGCGCTCGACCGCCTCCTGTACGTAGGCAAGCGCGGCATGGGGGGATTCGAGTACGAGCCGTCGAGGGAGTTTGAGGACGGTGAAGGCCCCGACCTCGCGCTCGACGTGCGCTCCCTCGCGGAGATAGCGGGGATGGTGGCGGCGAGGGACGACGCCAGGCGCCGAGCCCTCCTTGATAGCGGCGCGGCGCGCGACGCTATTCGCCTTATCCGCGTCGGCTCAAGCGCGGGCGGCGCGCGGGCGAAAGCCCTCGTCTCGCGCAGGGATGACGGAACCTTCGTGGACGGAACTCTCGCGGGCGAGGGTTCCGACGCGGGCTCGATCGCGGGAGCAAATGCCGGCGCGCTATCGCATTGGCTCCTCAAATTCGACATAGGCTCCAACGCCGACCGCGACGGCATGGACCCCAAGGGCATGACGCGCGTCGAGTACGTCTATTCGATCATCGCGCGGGAATGCGGCATCGATATGCCGGAAACCGACGGGATCGAGGACGGCGACGACTTTCACTTTCTCGTCAGGAGATTCGACCGCGAGACTGAAGGCGCGAAGACCCGAAAGCTTCACTATTCGTCCTGGGCGGCACTGTCCCACGCGGACCGCGACGCCACGGGGACCCATTCCTACGAGGAGCTCGTCCTCCTCGCGCGAAACCTTGGCCTCGGGCAGGACGCGGTAACGGAGATCTTCCGTCGCGCGGCGTTTAACGTCGTCGGCCGCAACCAAGACGACCACACGAAAAACTTCGCGTTCCTGATGGACCGCGCCGGCACATGGAGGCTATCGCCCGCGTTCGACCTAACTTGGTCCTTCGATCCCGCGGGGAGATGGACGCGCGTCCATCAGATCAGGCTAAACGGGAAACAGGATTATTTTACCCGCGATGACCTTCTGGCCTTTGGCCGCTATTGCAACCTCGACGCGAAAAAGGCCGGGCGACTGCTGGATGCCTCCCTCGACGCGTTCTCCGCCTTTCCACGCCTCGCCGCGCAATACGGCGTCCCCGAACCACTCTCCCATCGCATTCGCGAAACCCAGAGACTATACTTAACGTAAAGTCCATTGTCTCTCACGGAGGCGAGTATGCGGGGAATCAAGGCGAAAATAGGAATGCTTACGAGCGGGATCGCGCTGTTGATAGCGGTGCTCCTGGTTACGGCTTTTTTCGTTTCGTTCAGGTCAATGGTCAACACCCAGATTTCGATTCTTGACAGCACCCTCAGAGAAGGTTTTGACCGATCCATCCGCTGGGAGGTGGAGACGGCGAATTCACTGCTACTCAAAATCGCGGCGCTTAAGGATGAAGGGAAGCTCCCCGAGGCACAGGCGAACGATCTCGCGAAGGTTCTGCTACGCGAGCTTCGGTACGACAAAGAGGGATACTTCTGGGCGGACACGACCGAGGGAATCAACGTCGTTCTTCTCGGGAGCGCCACCGAGGGCAAGAGTCGCATGGAAATGCTCGACGCCAAGGGATACCCGCTCGTCAAGAATATCATCGCGAACGGCATGAAAGAAGGCGGCGGCTATACCGATTACTGGTTTCCAAAGGCCGGAACGGATATCCCGCTCCCGAAGCGAAGTTATTCACTCTATTCGAAACCCTGGGGCTGGGTTCTCGGTACCGGCGCGTACGTTGACGACATCGACGCCGCGGTAAGCCAGAAGCGCGCGTCGGCCTTCGGCGCGATGAACGCCGCCATTCTTTTTACCGTCATTTTCTCTTTCGTCGGCACGCTCCTCGCGGCATTGATCGCCATAACCGTCGGTTCGCGTCTGGTAAAGCCGATCGTGTACGCCGCGGAGCAGACGGAGATCGTCTCTTCGGGAGACCTCTCGAAGCCCCTTGACCCGCGGATGTCGCGAACCAAGGACGAGACGGGGCACTTGATCAACGCGCTCGATACCATGCGTCGCGACCTCGGCGAGCTGATCGGCGGGATCGACGGGACGGCGGGGAAGATCGGGAGCGGATCGACCGAGCTTTCGCAGACGGCGCAGGACGTCGCGACAGGCGCCTCCGAGCAGGCCGCGTCCACCGAGCAGATATCCGCTTCGATCGAGCAAATGACTTCGACGATACGGCAGAACGCGGACAACGCGGCGGAAACCGAGCGCATCGCGCGCAAGGCCGCGAGCGACGCGATTGAAGGTTCCGGCGCCGTGCGCGACGCCGTTGCCGCCGTGACGCAGATAGCGGAGCGGATAGCAATCATCGAGGAGATCGCGAGCCAGACGAACCTCCTCGCGCTCAACGCGGCCATCGAGGCGGCGCGCGCGGGAGAGGCCGGAAAGGGTTTCTCCGTCGTGGCGGGCGAGATCCGAAAGCTCGCCGAACGCAGCGGGAGCTCGGCTTCAGAGATCCGGTCCATCTCGGCGACGACGAGCTCGCTCGCGGCGCACGCGGGCACCGTGCTCGAAAGCCTCGCGCCCGACATCGGGAAGACCGCCGACCTCGTCGCCGAGATCAGCGCGGCGAGCGGCGAGCAGCGCGTCGGCGCGGACCAGATAGCCCAGGCGATGATCCAGCTCGACGCGATCGTGCAGAAAAACGCCGCCGCGTCAGAGGAACTCGCGGCGTCCGCGCAGAACCTTAACGGCGAGGCGGCCACGCTCCGCGAGGCGATGAGCAAATTCACCATTGAATAGGGGGAAGCCATGAAATACGCGAGCGACGATTTGATGAACGAGCACGAGGCCATACTGCATGGCCTTTCGATCCTCGATAAAATGGCCACCGCGGCCGCGGCGGGAAGGCTGGGCGACTCGAGCGATCCCGCCGCGATGATCGATTTCCTTAAGGTATTCGCCGATACCTGCCATCACGGGAAGGAGGAAACGATCCTCTTCCCGGCCATGGAGCGACACGGGATCGCCAAAGAACGCGGCCCCATCGGGCAGATGCTCGCGGAACACGAGGAAGGAAGGAAGTTTATCCGCGCGATGGCCGACGCCGCCGCGAAGAAACCATTCGACGCAAAGGGTTTCTCCGCGAACGCCGTGAGTTACGCCGCGCTTCTCCGCGCGCATATCCAAAAGGAAAACACGATCCTCTTCCCGATGGGCGACCGCGCGATTCCCGAACCAGAGCAATTGAAAATCCTCGAAGCCTTCGAGCGCCACGAGGAAACCGTCATCGGCCACGGCGTGCACGAAAGGCTGCACGCCATGCTCGACGAATTCTCGAAGAGATACGCATAACTGCACGTAACTACCCGCACAACTCCGGAAATTATAAAGGGGAGGCGGGAAAAAAGACATCTGAATAAGCAATTCACTAACCGATTTCAAGTCGCATCACGCGGCCTCCCCTGGCTGCGACCGGCGTCCCGCCCATAGCCGTTCCGCCGTTCTCCGCCACCCCACCGTCTTTACCCCGTTTATCGGCGAGGCTTCTTGATTCCTTGTTTTTATCGTCATTTGCATTTTAATAACGCGTCCACTAATCTTTATCTCGTATGGCTTTTTTTATTAAGGAGATTCCATGGCGCGTAAGATTTCCCTACAGGTTAAAATTTCAGCGATATTCTCGGTTTTCATCACCGTGTTAATCGGTGGCATCATTTTCCTGATTGGCATCAACATGTCGAGGGAAGTGAGGCAGCTAGTCTTCTCAAGCAACGAGCAGATCTCCATCTCGCGCGCGAACGAGCTTGGGCAGATGATGGACAAACTCAAATGGCAGCTGAAAATCATGGCGTCGCGAAACGTGTTCCGCGACGGGACTCGAGCCGAGATCGAGGCCAACATAATCGAGCAAAAGAAATATATCTCCCCCGAGGTCATCGGGGCCTTCTACATATGGCAAAACGGCGATTACGTCACCACGGAAGGCGCGAAGTCGAACGTGTCGGAACGCGACTACTACAAAGAACTTTTCGTTAACGGCAAGGCGGAAGCCATCGGAAAGGCGGCCGTCTCAAAGTCGCTGAACGCGCCCATCGTGGTCACCGCAGTCGGTATCGCCGGGGCGGATGGCAAAAACCTGGCGGCGGTCGCCCTGCAGTTCAAACTGGACGAACTCTCCCGAATCGTCGGAGACATCAAGGTCGGAAAGACCGGGTATGGCTGGATAGTCGACAGGGACGGGCTCGTGATCGCGCATAGCAACGCGCAAGCGGTCATGAACCTGAACGTCACCGACGCCGACAAGGACGGATACCGGGGAATGAACGAGCTCGGAAAACGGATCGTCAGCGAGGATCTCGGCTCCGGAACGTATACCAATCCCGAGGGCGTAAAGATAATCACCTTCTTCGTTCGCGTTCCCAATACGCCAGGATGGGGGCTCGGGATTTCCGTGCCCGAAAAAGAAGTCAACGAATCCGTTAATCGACTCATCATGATGCTCGTCGTTATCGCGCTCATCGCGATCATCCTCGCGGCCTTTATCTCGGTACTGATCGCGCGAACCATCTCGAAGCCGCTTTTAACGATTTGCCAAGCCATGGATAGCTTCGCGAAGGGCGACTTTACCCTTACGGGCATCAATGAGGGGGATAGGCTCAAGATCGACGCAAGGAACGACGAACTTGGGGATCTTGGGCACAGCCTCGGGACGATGCTCGTAAGCCTAACCGGAATAGTAAGGCAAGTAACCGACGCGGCGAATCAGGTCTTTTCCGGCAGCGAGCAGCTGAGCGATACGTCCCAGGCGATCTCGCAGGGCGCGACCGAACAGGCTTCGTCCGTGGAGGAAATATCCGCGTCGATGGAGCAAATGAGCGCGAACATCAGGCAAAACGCCGAAAATGCCCAAACCACCGTTACCATCGCGAGGAAATCCGCGCAGAGCGCGGAAGCGGGCGGCAAGGCGGTGCAGCAGACGGTGGACGCGATGAAACAGATCGCGGCGAAGATCGGCATTATCGAGGAGATCGCGCGCTCGACGAACATGCTCTCGCTAAACGCGTCGATCGAGGCGGCTCGCGCGGGGGAATACGGGAAAGGCTTCGCGGTGGTCGCGTCCGAGGTCGGAAAGCTCGCGGAACGAAGCTCGCGCGAAGCGTCGGAGATCAACGTTCTTTCGGTACAGAGCCTCAAGATCGCCGAGGAAGCCGGCAAAACGATCACGGATATGGTACCCGAAATCGGCCACACGGCGGATCTCGTGCAGGAAATCAGCGCCGCCAGCCATGAGCAGGACTCAGGGGCAAAACAGATCAATTCCGCCATCATGCAGCTGGATACGATCGTGCAGCAAAACGCGTCGGCGTCGGAGGAATCCGCGTCGATGTCCGAGGAGCTCGCGGGACAGGCGCAATCGCTTAAGGAGACAATGGGTTTCTTCACCATAGCCGAAGAATAGCCGAATCGAAGAGTAAGGAGCGCGATATGTTCAAGCGTTCATTAAATAAAGGCCTTGCGTTCAAGCTAGTGCTCTGGATCGGCGGCGCCGTCATGGCGGTGCTCAGCGTTAGTGTGATTTTCATTCTGACGCAGGTGTACGCGCTCGAGAGCGAGAACGCGCGCGCCTATCTCGAGGAAACGGCGTCGAACCACGCGGCCGAGGTTAAGACCAACATGGAAGGGGCGATGACCTGCGCGCGGCTCGTCGCCCGCACGCTTACCGCGTTTTCCGACATTCCCGGGGAGGATCGAAGGCGCATCGCGGACGATTTCCTGCAGGAAATCCTGCGGGGGAACCCGGGCTACTACGGCATTTGGGTATGTTTCGAGCCGAACCTCTTCGACGGCCTCGACGCCAAATACCGGGGATCCGGCGGCCATGACGCGACGGGACGGTTCATTCCCCATTGGTATCGCACCTACGAATCGACGGCCGCGGGCAAGGCGTCCTCGGGAGGCGGGACACAGACGACGATCGAGCAAATCACGATCAAACGAACGATTCTTACCGATTACCTGGTTTCCGGCAAAGGCGACTATTACCTTCTCGCGCGGAACTCCGGTAAGGAACAGCTTATAGAGCCCTTCGTGAGTCAAGCGGACGAAAGCGGCACGCTCCTCATGAGCATCGTCACGCCGATCAAGAACCGCTATGGGCGCGTTATCGGGGCGGCGGGAATCGATATCAGGCTCGCGGACATCGCGGCGCTGCTCGTCAACGTTCGCCTCTACCGCACGGGATATATCGAGCTCGTCTCCTCAAGCGGGATTCTCGCGGCCTCTCCAAACCAAACGAGCATAGGTAAGCCATCCGAAGGATTCTCGGAATCCGGGGACAAGGCGTTCCTCGAGAAGCTTAACGCCGGCGAGCGGCTGGTTATCAAGGACGCGGCGCACGGCGGCGGCAAGGCGCTCACGAGGGCAATAATCCCGGTATTCGTCGGAAACGCGCTAAACCCATGGATCATCGACGCGATCGTGCCCGAGGGTGAAACCCTCGAGCGTTCGTTCTTTTTCATACTCCGCGTGCTCGCGGTATTTATCCTAGGAGCCTTCGCCATCATCGCCATCGTCGCGGCGCTCGCGAGATCGCTCGTCAGGCCGATCAAGACGGCGAGCGGCGCGCTTAAGGAGATAGCCGAGGGCCAGGGCGACCTGACCATGAGGATAACGGTATCCGGCGAGGACGAAATCGGCAAGCTTGCGGGCGACTTCAATAAATTCATCGCGAAGCTCGAGGAGATTATCTCTACCATACGCGCGGCGATGGATCGGCTCGGCAGGGTTGGAGAGGGACTCGCGGCGAGCATGGAACAAACCTCATCCGCGGTTTTCCAGATCAACGCGAACATAGAGAGCGTTAAGCAGCAGGTCACGAACCAGTCGGCCGGGGTAACCGAGACCTCCAGCACCATCCAGGAGATAACGACGAGCATTGACAGGCTCGGGGACACGATATCCAGGCAAGGCGAGAGCATCGCGGACAGCTCGGCGAGCGTCGAGGAAATGGTCGCGAACATCGAGTCGGTCACGAGGACGCTCGAGAAGAACGTCTCGCAGTTCTCCGCGCTCACTGAATCGTCCGACAAGGGATACGGGATGATACGCGACGTCGTGGACCGCATGCAGACGATCGAGACTCAATCCGAGGGACTGTCGGAGGCGAACACGACCATCAGGAACATCGCGACGCAGACGAACCTGCTCGCGATGAACGCGGCGATCGAGGCCGCCCACGCGGGCGATACGGGCAAGGGATTCGCCGTGGTCGCGGACGAGATACGAAAGCTCGCCGAGGACGCGGCGAAGCAGTCGAAGGCGATCTCGAAGGACCTGCGCGAGCTCAAGAAGGCGATCGACCAGGTCGCCGAGTCGTCGACCGAGGCCGGAAGCGCGTTCAACTCGGTCCGCGAATCCATCACCGAGGTCAACGAGCAGCAGAACCAGATCAGGTACGCGATGGAGGAGCAGTCGACCGGCAACGCGCGGGTGCTCGAAACGCTCGCGCGCATGCGCGACCAAAGCGGGACGGTCACGGCGAGCGCGCACGAGATCGCCGGGGGAAGCCGAGCCATCCTAACCGAGATGA
>Ga0209373_10005241_pt1 | contig 10691 bp, 8 predicted proteins | sample Higcelweek5metaG_FD_187173 | JGI IMG/M metagenome (GOLD analysis project Ga0209373, IMG submission 187173) | Freshwater pond sediment microbial communities from the University of Edinburgh, under environmental carbon perturbations - High... | ecosystem: Environmental > Aquatic > Freshwater >... | reverse complement strand
GGAACGGATTGACAAACTCCTTTCAATAAAAGGAAAACAGACAGCCTCAACCTTTCATAAGCGTCTCGGCAAGATAATGTGGGACTATTGCGGAATGAGGCGCAACGAGGAAGGACTGAAGAAAGCGTTAACCCTTGTGGCAGAACTAAGGAAGGAGTTCTGGAATGATCTTCTTGTGCCCGGCGAGGACGCTGACCTGAACCAGCAGCTTGAGAAAGCCGGCAGGGTAGCTGATTTCCTGGAGCTGGCAAAGCTGATGATAACCGATGCGCTGAACAGAAAAGAATCATGCGGCGCCCATTTTCGCGAAGAAAGCCAGACTGCCGAAGGCGAAGCACAGAGGAATGATGCTGAATATTCCTATGTTGCTGCCTGGGAATATAATGGTGATAATGAGCCTGTTCTCAATAAGGAACCGTTGAAATTCGAGTTTGTTGAACTCAAGGAGAGAAGCTATAAATAAACTACCCTAATTAAGCCAGATATGAAGCTCAGACTAAAGATATGGAAACAGAAGAATGCAAAAACAAAAGGCGCTTTTGCATTTTATGATCTTGACGGCGTCTCACCTGACATGTCGTTTCTTGAGATGCTTGATTTGCTGAACAAAAACCTTATCGAGTCAGGCAATGAACCCGTGGCTTTTGACCACGACTGCCGGGAAGGGATATGCGGAAGCTGCGGCATGTTCATAAACGGGTATCCTCACGGCCCGGTGCCTGGGCTGACCACGTGCCATCTCTCAATGAGATATTTCAAGGATGGAGAGACAATCGTTATTGAGCCGTGGAGAGCCAAACCATTCCCTGTGATAAAGGATTTGATAGTCGACCGCAGTGCATTTGACAGGATACAGGTGGCCGCAGGATTTATCTCAGTCACTGCTGGAGCAGCTTCGGAAGCCAATTCTGTATTGGTACGGAAAAAGGACAGCGACGATGCCTTTGATTCGGCCATTTGCATCGGATGCGGAGCATGTGTGGCAGCGTGCAAGAACGCATCGGCAATGCTGTTCGTCTCGGCCAAGATATCTCAGTTCGCTCTCCTGCCCCAGGGAAAACCTGAAGCTAAAGATAGGGTGCGTACAATGATAGCCGAGATGGACAGACAGGGATTCGGCAGCTGCTCAAATACAGGGGCGTGCGAGGCACAGTGCCCCAAACAGATCAAGCTGTTCAATATCGCCAGGCTCAACCGGGAATATTACAAAGCGTTCTGATTATCCGAGGCATTCCTTTTCTATCTCCTCCACTGTCTTCGGTGCCGTTTTACCCAGCATCCTGCAACCGCTGGCGGTGATCAGCACATCATCTTCAATCCTTATTCCGCCGAAGTCAAGATAGCTCTCAGCCTTTTCATAATTGATGAACTGTGTGTGTGCACCCTCTGCCTTCCATTTGGCCATCAGCTCGGGGATAAAGTAAATCCCGGGTTCAACGGTAAATACATGCCCCGGCTTGTAAGGCAGTGCAAAACGGAGTGATTTAAGCCCGAACTGCGTGCTTCGTTTAACTTTGTCATTATATCCGACATAGTTTTCTCCCAGGCTTTCCATGTCATGCACATCGAGCCCCATCATATGACCCAGTCCGTGAGGCATAAACAGTGCATGAGCACCTTCTTTCACAGCCTCGGCTATGTCACCCTTCATCAGGCCGAGGTCTTTAAGTCCGGATGCAATCAAACGGCAGGCGTTAAGATGCAGGTCGCGGTTTGAGATACCTGGTCCGGCCATCTTTATTGATTCAGTATTGGCCTTCAAAACTATCTCGTAAATCTCTCTCTGTCTCTGTGCGAAGCGTCCCCCGACAGGAGTGGTGCGCGTCAGGTCTGCTGCATAATGAAGAAGCGATTCTGCTCCGCAGTCGGTCACCATCATTCTTCCTTCCCTGAGAACATTGATATGAACGTGATTATGCAGCGTCTGACCGTTGATACTGAGTATAGTCGGGAATGAGGGACCGCCGCCCTTTGCCCATGCGATTCCTTCAATAATACCGAATATCTCCCGTTCATTCACTCCCGGTTTGCACATACGCATGGCCGTGGTCTGCATCTCACAGGCTACATCTCCTGCTTTCTCTATTTCGGCAATCTCAACATCTTCCTTGATTGACCTGAGCGAAACCACAGACTTTATTAATTTTTCAGAGGCTTTGGATCGCATCTGGCATGGATTTTCGCGGAGAAGGGCGCCCAGAGTCATTTTAGTCTCAGCCCTGTATGGAGGAAGGAAATGCACAGACCTGCCACCCGAGAGAGCTTTGTCAATGTAATCATCCAGCTTCGACAAGGGCAGACTTTGCTCTACTCCCACGCTGGCTGAAAGATCCGCAATGAGCGGCTGAGGACCCATCCATACTATATCATCCACATCAAAATCATTACCGAAGATGCAGTCCTTCCCCGAGTTAAAATCGATCATACCAACCAATCCTGGAATATCAAGTCCGAAGAAATACAGAAAATCACTGTCCTGCCTCCAGTGATATGTGTTGTCGGGATAATTCATCGGTGATTCGACATTACCGATAAAAACAGCAATGCCGTCGCTCATCAGGGACTGCAGCCTCTTGCGGCGATTAATGTAGATTTCGCGGTCAAACATTTTATTTTCTTTTTAGATTATTTCACTGTACGAATTTACTAAGTGCAGTTGATATTTTTCAGGTTATCAACAATTTTTATGTACGAAGGGCGTTGACAAACATACAATTAGTGTACATTCGCATCATGATTCACTTCAAAGAATAATATATGCCGTACCGCCGTCTGCCAAATACTGATTCAGCACGTCTCAGGGCCATGAAGAAAGCTCTGGAAATAAGCAAGAATATTCCTCCGTTCAGGCTGGCGTTCTCGATGAAGACCCTGGTTAAGCTGCAGGGCATTCTTCCTGTCTTTGAGAACGCCATCAGCCACCAGCGCCAGACACTCATCAACCAGGCTGAAAAGGTAAAGACAAACCAGGAGGCGGCCCGAAAAGCCAGAATATATATTACCCATTTTCTAAGGGTTATGAATATGGCCATAGCCAGGGGTGAGTTGCCGCCGGAGACAAGGGCATTTTACGGGATCCCTCAGGGAGATGCTGCCTTACCGTCGATTGCCACTGAAAATGAACTTGTTGCATGGGGCAAGAGGATTATTGACGGGGAAGAATACCGGATAAGAAAGGCAAATATGCCCGTCACCAATCCTTCAATTGCTGTGGTTAAAGCCCGGTATGAGAAATTCCTGGAAACCCGCAACCAGTATAAAACCATAAACAGACGCGCCGTGGAGTGTGTAAACCGTACTTCAGAACTGCGTCGTGAGGCTGATGAACTGATCACCGCTCTGTGGAATGAGATTGAGGCCAGCTTCTCATCCGTGACCGAAGAAGAAAAAAGGGCCAGTACCGAGAAATACGGGTTGGTTTATGTCTTCAGGAAAGGCGAGACGACGCAGACAAACCTGTCACCTACCCTGTTCGAAGTAGAATAGGGTTATCCATAATCTGATCTTGAAACTTGGCAACACTATATTAAGGGAGCAGCCTCTCTTTCTGGCTCCCATGGAGGATATCACAGATCCTTCGTTCAGGTATGTCTGTAAGATGTTCGGAGCTGATTTCATGTTTACCGAATTTATCTCTTCCGACGGACTCATAAGGGACGGAAAGAGCAGTGTCAAAAAGCTGGATCTGTTCGATTATGAAAGACCTATTGGCGTACAGCTTTACGGACATATCACAGACTCTATGGTTGGTGCAGCGGTAATGGCCTGCGAGGCAAAGCCTGATCTCATTGACCTGAATTTCGGATGTCCGGTGAGAAAAATTGCGGCCCGCGGGGCGGGTGCAGGAATGCTTCAGAACATCCCGCTCATGATTGAAATGACATCTGCCATAGTAAAGGCTGTTAACATTCCTGTTACGGTAAAGACAAGACTGGGTTGGGATGAAAACCATAAGATTATCGTTGAGGTCGCGGAGCGTTTGCAGGACACTGGTATAGCAGGACTGACAATACACGGCCGGACCAGGGCTCAGCTTTACCGGGGCGAGGCTGACTGGACCCTCATCGGAGAGGTTAAGAACAACCCGAGAATGAAAATCCCGATCATCGGCAATGGTGATGTGAACGGACCCGAAGTGGCAAAAACAATGTTTGACAGGTACGGCGTTGATGGAATTATGATAGGCAGGGCTACCTTCGGCAGGCCCTGGATTTTCAGGGAGATACGTCATTACCTCGACACGGGCGAGATACTGCCCGGACCAACCATTGATGAGAAAGCTGACCTTGCGCTTCTCCATCTTGACAAATCACTTGAGCATAAGGAGGGTAAGGCGGCAATACTTGAGATGCGACGACACCTTTCGAACTACTTCAGGGGATTGCCCAATTTTAAAGAGACACGTCTCAGATTACTTACTTCCCTTGAAATTGATGAAATAAAGGGGATAATTGAAGAGATAAGGGAGAAATGGGGTGCGTGCAGAAATGAAGATGCTACGGGTATTTACGGTATCTGATCTGCCAGCGGTTCTTTCTTTTGCGGGACTTGTATCCTGGCATACAATTTTCGTATGTCCTTCCACTTGTAAATAACTGCCATTACAATTATAAAGATCAGCGACATAATCACAAGATCCCTGAAATCCATCCAGGGGTGAATTTCCAGCTGCTCATACATTGCAGGTGTCTGTAATGCCGAATCCTTGTTTGTAATAAAGATCGACAGAAAAGCATTGTTGGCTGTATGCGCACCGATAGCCAGCTCAATTCCGTCATCCATCATTGTCAGGACCGCAAAGACAAGTCCGAAGAAGACATACTGGGGTATCATTGTAAGGAAACCGTATTCCTTTACTTCCGGATTAAGTCCGTGCATCAGTCCGAAAAGAACCGATGTCACAACAATGGGAAGCCACCTGTTACGCGATACAACGGCAAAACCCTGCATCAGATATCCTCTGAAAACAAGCTCTTCAAACCCTGCCTGAAAAGGTATTGTAACAAGGGCCAGCGCGGCAAGAATTATCAGTGAATTCGAAGTGTTGTTAAGAACGAAATTATCAGGATGAGCCTTTAACGAATACAAAAGACCCAGAGCGCCCAATGCAGTCCATACGATGGCCGAAATGAAGATCCTTCCCCAGCGTATACGCCTGCCACCGTTAACGACTGTATTAATGCTGCGTCCGTTAAGTGGTTTAATAAGCAGAACCAAAGTAATAAAGGCAAGTATGAACGGGAATACGGTCAAAACGAATCCCAGGTTAAGGTTGATCCCCATGGCTTCAAAATCGGGCATTCCTCCTTTTTGAGGCACTACACCATCGCTTGCATAAGCAATCATTATTACTGCAAGAGGTATTGCTCCTATCAGGTTGGATACAATAAAGGGAGTTACCGTGCCAGTGAAATATCTCCAGAATGAATTTTTTCCTTTGAATGGTGCTGTTAAGAAAGCACTTTCTTCCTGCACCCGGATGCCGGTTACGTCATTGATGTCGTTGACTTCCATGAAGCAATAATTTTTTAGAATTCAGAACCCGGCCTGGCGGGATAGTCAATAGAATAGTGAAGGCCGAGGCTCTCCTTTCTGTTCTTAGCCATTTTTATCACAAGATAGCCTGCTGCGATAAGGTTTCGAAGTTCAATGAGTTTTCTTGAAATTGTTGACTTTTTATAGAGGTCTTCCGTCTCCCTGTAGATGATCTCCAGTCTTGTCTTTGCCCTTGCCAGACGCAGGTCTGATCTTACTATGCCCACATAGTTGCTCATTATCATCTGCATCTCCTTGTAGTTCTGGGTAACAAGCACCATCTCCTCAAGGTTGGTGGTGCCATGGTAGTTCCACAAAGGTATATTCTCTTCATATGTCAGATCACTCAGGCGTTTGCAGGCGTCTACTGCAGCTCTGTGCGCATATACGGCTGCTTCAATCAGTGAATTCGATGCAAGTCTGTTTGCCCCGTGGAGACCGGTCGATGAAACTTCTCCGATAGCATAAAGACGGTCTATTGAGCTCCTGCCGTCCATGTCTACCCTGACGCCACCGCATGAGTAATGCGCTGCGGGAACAACAGGGATCATCTGTTTAGTGATGTCAATATTCTCTGAGAGGCATTTCTCATATATATGCGGGAAATGTGACTTGAGCTCTTCAGCGTTAAGGTGAGTACAGTCGAGATAAACAAAGTCATCACCTCTTATCTTCATCTCATTGTCTATAGCTCTGGCGACCACATCACGGGGTGCAAGAGAGCCTTTCGGGTGATATCTGGGCATGAATTTCTCGCCTCCGCTGTTACGCAGTTCGCCTCCAAATCCTCTCAGGGCTTCAGTTATGAGGAAGGAAGGCCTGACGTTGGGATTGTAAAGGGAGGTCGGATGGAACTGGATGAACTCCATGTTTTCAATAACACCGTTGGCCCTGTGCACCATGGCCAGTCCGTCACCTGTTGCCACTTCGGGATTGGTGGTTGTAAGGTATATATTCCCGCATCCGCCCGTTGCAAGTACAGTCACCTTGGATAAGACAGTCTTCACCTTGCTGTTGGTCAGGTCAGCTACATATGCACCATAACACCTGATATCCTTCCACTCCCTGGTCACGTACTCACCAAGGTTATGCTGTGTCATCAGATCAATGGCAAAATGATTTTCGAAAATCTCAATGTTTTTGTTCTCACGAACTCTTTCTATAAGTACTTCTTCTATTGCAGCCCCTGTCGAGTCCTTATGATGCAGTATCCTGTGTTCTGAATGGCCGCCCTCCATCGCCATATCAAGCCTGCCGTCAGCCTTTTTGTCAAAATCTACCCCCATATCAATCAACTCCTTTATCCTGGCCGGGGCCTCACTGACAACCATCCTCACAACCTTCTCATTGCAATATCCGGCGCCTGCAACCATGGTATCCCTTACATGCTTCTCAAAATTATCGGGTTCATACATCACCGTTGCTATACCACCCTGGGCATAGTTTGTGTTGCAGTCGTTAAGTACAGTTTTGGTAATCAGACAAACTCTGCCATGAGCCGCAGCCTTAAGCGCAAACGACAAACCGGCAATACCTGAGCCGATAACCAGAAAATCATACCGGACTTTCATATTGATTTTTTCAGGAACGGATAACAAATATACAAATTGATTTCAGACTACCGCACAGATTGTAAAACAGCAGATTTTAATTTACTTTTGCCCGGTTAATACGCAGAATCTAAAAATAATTATGGCTCACGAAGATATCTTTAAGAAACTTGTCTCTCATTGCAAGGAATACGGGTATGTTTTTCCCTCAAGTGAAATCTATGACGGACTGGGAGCCGTATATGATTACGGGCAGTATGGCGTTGAACTGAAAAACAACATCAAAAAATACTGGTGGGACAGCATGGTTCTGATGCACGACAATATTGTAGGGCTTGATTCGGCTATTTTCATGCACCCGACAATATGGAAAGCTTCCGGTCATGTGGATGCATTTAACGATCCGCTGATTGACAACAAGGACAGCAAGAAAAGATACCGCGCTGATGTGCTGATTGAGGAGCATCTTGAAAAATTTGCGGAGAAAATTGACAAGGAGGTTGATAAGGCTAAAGCCCGTTTCGGAGAAAAGTTTGACGAACCGCTGTACAGATCTACAAACCCCCGGGTACTTGAAATAAAAGAAAAGTACGACCTGTTGCACAAGAGGTTTGTAGATGCCATGGCCGGGCCTGACCTCGCAGCTCTCAAGCAGATCATCATTGACAATGAAATCGTCTGCCCGGTATCAGGGACTAAAAACTGGACTGATGTGCGGCAGTTTAACCTGATGTTTGCAACAGAAATCGGATCTACCTCTGACGGTGCCATGAAGATTTTCCTGCGTCCCGAAACGGCACAGGGCATCTTTGTGAATTTCCTTAACGTGCAGAAAACGGGCCGCATGAAGCTTCCCTTCGGTATTGCACAGATAGGAAAAGCCTTCAGAAATGAGATCGTTGCCAGGCAGTTTATCTTCCGCATGAGGGAGTTTGAACAGATGGAGATGCAGTTTTTTGTGAAGCCCGGAACAGAGCTTGAATGGTTCAGGCACTGGAAAGAGACCAGGATGAAATGGCATCAGGCACTAGGCTTCGGAGAAGAGAACTACCGGTTCCATGACCATGATAAGCTGGCCCATTATGCCAATGCAGCCACTGATATTGAGTACAAATTCCCATTCGGTTTTAAAGAGGTCGAAGGAGTGCATTCAAGGACCGATTTCGACCTGAAACAGCACCAGGAGTACAGCGGAAAGAAAATGCAGTATTTTGATCCTGAGAAAAATGAATCATACATTCCTTACGTTATAGAGACATCAATTGGTGTTGACCGTATGTTTCTGCAGGTGGTAGCAGCCTCATATTATGAAGAAGACCTCACAAAGGAAGACGGGGTTCCTGACAGCAGGGTTGTGCTCAGGCTTCCGCCTGTACTTGCCCCTGTCAAGCTGGCAGTGCTTCCGCTGGTAAGGAAAGACACACTGCCTGAGATCTCACGCAAAATAGTTGATGAACTGAAATTCGACTTCAACTGTCAGTATGACGAGAAGGATTCAATCGGCAAGCGTTACCGGAGACAGGATGCCATCGGCACACCGTACTGCATAACTATTGACTATCAGACCGTAGATGATGAGACGGTGACTATCAGATATCGTGACACTATGCTGCAGGACCGGGTTCCTGTTTCACAACTGAGAGCCATTATTGCCGATAAGGTCAGTCTGCGTGAGCAACTGAAGAAACTGTAAGATGAGGTCTAAGCCGGCTAAGATACTTATTATCACATATTACTGGCCTCCCAGCGGAGGCGCCGGCGTACAGAGATGGCTTAAATTCACCAAGTACCTGCCCTCATCAGGATGGCTTCCTGTTGTCCTTACCGTCAAACCTGAATATGCAGCATATCCCTTCAAGGACATATCTCTTTACGGGGAGATACCACTGGATGTGGAAATACACAGGACAAAGGCCATAAATTACTTCTCACTTTATAACAAGGATCAGACGAAGATACCGCACTCTGGTTTTGCATCGGGTTCTGACAAGAGCAGGAAAAATATGATCAGCCGGTTCATCCGGGGAAATTTTTTTATTCCTGATCCACGAAAAGGATGGAACAGGTATGCATTCCGCAAGGCCTGCGAACTGATAAAAATCGAAAATATAAGCCATATCATTACTACCAGCCCTCCGCACTCAACGCAGCTGATTGGGCTGAAGTTGAAACGCAAATTCCCGAATATCAAATGGGTAGCCGATCTCAGGGATCCATGGACCGATATCTATTACTACGATATGTTCAAACCCTCACTTCTGGCCAAATGGGCTGACAGGGAGATGGAAAAGAATGTCCTGACAAAAGCGGATAGTATCATTACCGTCGGACAGACCTTGGCTTCAATCCTGGGAAGCAAGGGCGAAAAGATATCGCATAAGATCCATATTCTTCCGAACGGCTATGATGAAGAGGATTTTGAAGGAATTCTTCCTATAACTCCTGATACGTTCACTATAACCTATGTAGGCTCACTGTCACCGGCATATCCTGTCAGTGGACTGATCGAAGCCGTGAAAGGCATCAGAGTGAATGATAAGCCTGTCAGTCTGAAATTTGTTGGTACGGTCCCTGAACCGATACAGGAACTGTTTCCTGTGAATGAAGAGGGATCCAGGCCTGATTTCATCCAGTATTGCGAACACCCCGAGGCAATCCGTTATATGATGGAATCAACAATGTTGCTGCTGATCATTCCGGACCATCCTTCGAACAAATCAATTCTTACAGGTAAGATTTTTGAGTACCTGGCAACAGGGAAGCCTATTCTCCTGCTGGGACCCGCTGATGGTGATGCAGCTCAGCTAATGGTCAAATGCGGCTATCATGGCATCTTCGGTTATAATGATGTACAAGGCATCAGGAACTTCATTCAGAAAGCCGGCGAAGGAGGTCAGGTACAACGGAGCGGGCATCATCTTGAGTATTCAAGAAGGGCACTGGCAGTCAAGCTTGGTGATCTGCTGAACTCGTTATTGTAGCCACTTTTTTATTCCGGCGACGGATGTGTCTATCAGCCTGTTCATGTCGTCTGAAAGCTTCCACAGGTAAACCCCTGCCGTAAACAGAATTGCTACCAGAAGGCTTCTTATAATAATATCTGGCCAGAGTGGCAGATCGGGCATAATATATCCTGCAAATGCTACCAGTACCCCGACAAGGGTCATACGGAGGTGCGTTACATTGTAAGGCCAGATGCCGAATTTCCTGCCTGCAACCACCACTCCGAGAAGGTTATAAATTATATTGGAGATCATTGCAGCTAAAGCTGCACCGGTAATTCCAAAGAGCGGTATAAAGATCATGCTGGTGCCGACAAAGAGGACGATTAAAAGGAACATCAGCCATGTCTGATACCTGTAAAGTGCAGATGTGCTGAGGACAACACTGTTAATGCCGGTGGAGACACTGACCACATTCCCGATACCGATAAGAATAATAACTGCAGCACTGGTTCCGTATTCATCAGGCAACAACCTGAATATATTGTCAATATTCACAACCAGACCGATAAACATCAATAGTCCGATCGCATACTGGTTTATGCTGCTTCGAACATAAAGGTCGTCAATGGTATGCAAATCATCTTTCTTCCATGACTCAGCG
>Ga0209373_10005240_pt1 | contig 10691 bp, 6 predicted proteins | sample Higcelweek5metaG_FD_187173 | JGI IMG/M metagenome (GOLD analysis project Ga0209373, IMG submission 187173) | Freshwater pond sediment microbial communities from the University of Edinburgh, under environmental carbon perturbations - High... | ecosystem: Environmental > Aquatic > Freshwater >... | reverse complement strand
GCATACACGCGGTCCATACACGAAGGCGAACCGCCGCGCTGAATGTGGCCCAGCACCGTTACACGCACATCGTATTGAGGCAATCTGCTTTTCACTTGCTCGGCCACAGCAAAGGCACCACCGCTTTCATCGCCTTCAGCAATCATGATAATGCCACTGGTTTTATTTCTGCGGCGACCATTTTCAAGTTTATCAATCAATTCATCTATCGATGAGGATGTTTCCGGAATTAAAATATCTTCGGCGCCAACGGCAATGCCACTGCGCAAAGCAATAAAACCTGCATCGCGTCCCATCACTTCAATAAAGAAAAGTCGTTCATGCGAATCGGCGGTGTCGCGGATTTTATCGACCGCTTCGACAACGGTATTCAATGCGGTATCGTAGCCAATACAATTGTCGGTGCCCGCCAGGTCATTATCGATGGTACCGGCGATTCCGACAATTTTCACATCCGGATAAATCGATGTGAATTCATGCGCGCCGCGAAAAGTACCATCGCCGCCAATAGCCACAATGGCATCAATACCGGAACGGCGCAGATTATTGTAGGCTTTTTCCATGCCTTCTTTAGTCATGAATTCTTTACTGCGTGCGGTTTTCAGTATGGTGCCACCGCGCTGAATGATGTTGGCAACGCTTCTGGTTTCCAGCTCAATAAAATCTCCTTCAACCAAGCCCTGATAACCGCGCCGGATGCCGGTTACCTGAAGTCCGTGAAAAATAGCAGTACGTGCAACCGCACGGATAGCGGCATTCATGCCCGGTGCATCTCCACCCGAAGTAAAAACTCCGATTCGTTTTAACTGATTCATTGCTGATTGTTTTTCTCTCAACAAAGGTAGCAAAAGCTATGGGAATTTTAAAATGGGATTGGGAAAAATGCTGAAATAGAAAAATGTAACAACCTTCATTAAATGCCACTAAACAATTCAAACGAATAAGCAAAACCGATATTCCATCGTTTGGAGAGAATCGCAGAATATGGAATCGTCGGTTTTGTTTCAAACACAACGATTCCATATCCTTTCGCTCCTACGTCGCTTAAGGACGATGGAATATTGTGTTTGAAGCAGCCTGGCTTTGATGGTTTATTCATTAACGACTTTCACCGATTAACTCCAGAACTTTCCTGAACATGGAGTCGAAATTTCGCAGATATTCTTCACTTTTGCAATCGTATTTTGATCTGCAATAGTATAGCTCCTCTTTCGCAGATGGGGCAACCATTACTTTTGGGAAATCTTTATACACATCTATTGCCTTGTCGCAATTATAAACATCAATGGTGCAGGCTAAACGGAAAGAGAACTTCGAGTGTTTTAACTGGAATAACTGAGGATTGATACCCAACCCAACTATGTGTCCTGTATTGGTTCCAATCGTAACAAATTGATCCAGTTGATTTCCTACATCAACCAATGAATGGCCTGCAGAATAGGTGTCTTTATTACTTAATATATAGATTTTCCCTTCATAATTTATTGAGTTCGTGTCCGGCTCAATTGTATTTGTATAATCCATGATCATGAACTTTTTATTTCCTAACCACTTAATTCTTTCGCACTTATTCGGGTAATGATATCCTTTAAACTTGTCTTTCATCATTCTGTTTTTGTTTAATGCAAGTTTTATGTTGTACGTAAGCGGGTCTTTAATAATTGCTTTTAAAACATTCTGCCAGCAATCATCATTTCCACCAAGGTTATCCCGGACATCAATCACCACACATTTTATAGTTTTATTTTTCGCGACCTCTTTTATTTGATTGCAAAAACCTGTATCGACTTCCATTAGGTCAATATAAATATACAGAATGGAGTCTGATTCGAAAAATTCAACCTTTTTATTGTATATAAAATATGGCCTTTGTTTATTGGGAACATTCTTCAATATGGAATCTATTTCTTTATTATCAGCAACAGAACTTACAAAATGAGCCGGATAGTCCTCTATGTCAAATTCAACGACTTTCCCATCCTGTATCCCTTTCAAATGCCCACTTCCCGGGATATTCAAACCAAAATTTCCGCCGTAATAATATTTCTGCCGTTGAAAATTATATCGCAAATCAAGCGTATGATAGTTTTCAACATATCTTTCAAACGGCTGATTATCGTAGGAAACAATTTTCAGGCAATCAAACTGAATACTATCCGTTTTATCCCTGTTTATGATTTTAATACTGCCTGTCAGCCAATAGCTATCATCTTCATGCAAATAAAATGCTCCGATTGGAAAACTCATTAGTTTACATGCTTTACCAGAGCCATTCATTATTTTTCGATAAGCATCGGAATGATAATACGCATTCCTGTCCGACATTGCGGCAGTATCAATATGCTCCAGGTTGTCACAATCGTAATAGCTATATGTTTCATATGTATGAGGATCAAGAACATGGAACAGCACCTGATTCAGCAAGCTTCTGAAATCGCTGTAATTGGTAATGATTTCAATATTTTTCCGCAGCTCAAGTATTGTGTCAATCTGATGGTATCCCGTAACAATTTCACGGACTTCGAGTTGCGGATTACATTTCCTGATTATCTGCACCAATTCATCAAAATCGGCATACATCTGCTTTTTGCTCAGTTCAGGTTCCTGTGTATATCCAGAAAAAGCGGAAAGCAACAGAAGAAAAATGACACATGTTTTTTTCATGCGAATGAGCGTTTTATGTTTTCAAATAACAGCATCTTTGATGTAATGACAGAATTAAAATTGCAAAGGTATCATATTGATAAAAACCTCATTTGAGTCTTTGAAACTAAAATACATAGCAGAATCTGGTTTTATTTTCAGTTTAAATCTTTTCATTATTGCAACTTCAAATCCTGCGTATTGCGGTCGCCTTCAAGTATATTGTATCGGATGGAGAAATACAACATGGCTTTGTATTTTGTTGAATAGCTTCTGGTGTCTGAAATCACTCCGTAACTTTCGGAATGCTCTCCGTGCTTAATCAAATCGTCGTAAATATTATAAACTCCGAGAGCAACGTTTAATTTATTCTTCTGAAAGTTGCGGTTGATATTGAATGAAGATGTAATCCAATCGTTCTGATATCCGGAATAATTATACTCGCGCGAATTATAGGTACTGTAAAACGACAGGGAATATTTTTTTAAACGATATCTTGCATTGGCTTTTACATAACCGCCGTATTGCAGTTTATTGTTGTCTGAATTAATCCAAGTCGGATCATCCACGTTGTTTTTAAAACTTACGGAGAATATTGACCCGGACAGCGAAATGCTTAATTTTTTTGACATATACAACCAGGAGGAGATTTCAATTCCCAAGGTATTACTTGAAGAAGCATTCTCGTATTTTGAAAAGGACAACAACGAAGTCAGTGGCCTGGTCACTCTCGAAATTTCATTGTCCGAAACAGAATAAAACAAATCGGTTGAAAAATTGAATTTCTTCTTTGTGAGACTATAACCCAAATACACTGAATAGCTGTTTACAGGATCCAACATGGAATTGCCGCTACTCCACGAATAAGCGCTGCTGGTGTCAATAAAATCGCACAACTGAAAATAATACGGAGTCTTTCTGGATCTGGAAAATGTTGATTTTATCTGTGAATCGTCATTAATACTGTAGTAAACATTCAGCGATGGCAGCAACGACAAATACTCCTTTTTGATCAGCTGCAGCGTGTCATCATTGTTCTGGTTATATCGTTTATAACTACCACTAAAATATTCATAGGACAATGTGAAACCGGCATCCAGCTTGAATTTCCCAACCATACTACCAAATCGATACGATAAACCATGTCCCCATTTATCTCTCTTATCCTCTTTAACAAAAGGCATGATCAATACTTCATCCAGATAATAATCCGATTTGTCAACAGTTCCAAAAGTTCCATCCATGCCGTATGCAAGTGTCCACCGCGTTTTCTTTGATATCGGATGATTATAGAATACACTGCAATACATAAGATGTTCGTCATTTTCCAGGTGAGTGTCTTTTTGAGCTGTACTGTCCGTTGACAAAGAATTGAAAACTGAATATTTCTCCAGATCGTAAAAATTATACACAACCGGATGTTCCCTCAATCCGGCATTCACTCTGATATAGGTGTCGCTTGTATCAAACTTGTGGTTCAGCATAAAATTAAATCCCAAATATTGTTGTACAGAATTACCCCCTCCGTCTGTTGTGTATCTTGTTGTGTTGAAATTTGAAAATAGGTTTTGTTCAGTAAATTCCGAAACAGCCGTGTAATTATGATCAAACCGAAAAATTCCAACGCCAAAATACATATGAGTCATCTTTGTCGGATCGTACACGCAGCCGAAATAATCATTGAAAGTTTTACTTGACATTCTATATATGTATTCATCCTGATGCGAAAAAGGCTCATCAAAAGAATGAATCATTGTGCCGGTAACATCTCTGTTTCTTTCATAAGCACTGATAAAAGAAAAATTATTGATGAAAATCAGTTTTTTCTTTTTGTAATTAAGGTTCAGCAAACTGTTTGAACTATTTACATGTTTAAGGTCTGACTTGGCATTCGCCGAAATCATTCCGCTGATTCCATCTTTCACCAGTTGTTTGTAGCGAATGTTGATGATGCCTCCCCTGCCCGAACCGCCGCTCCGCATGGCCACATCAATCAGTTCAATTTTTTCAATTCCTGTTACCGGAATCAGTTCAACTTTCGGATATAAGAAATCATACGGTTTATCATCAATACAAATGGATGCTGCCGCTCCCTTAAACCGCACATTGTTCTCTTCGTCTATCGAAACACCCGGCAAAGTTCTGAGTAAATCAAGTATGGTGCTTGCCGAATTTGTTTCGTCTTTGGTGATCGGATAAATGGTCCTGTCAAATTTCACAATGGCTTTTTGCTGCACATCTTCAACAACCACTTCATTCAACGTTGTGCTTGATGGCGTCAGTTTTACACTGCCTAGTTTTATCGTGCTCTTGGTAATATTAAATGTTGTATCAAATGGAGTATATCCAATCATGCTGATAATGACTCTGATTTTACACTTCGCACATTCAAGTTCGAAATTGCCTTTATCATTGGTTATCACGCCATTTATAAGCGAGTCGCGTTCGTTTTTAATAACCACATTGGCAAACGGGACCGGCTCTTTCGATGTTGCATCAATCACCTGACCGCCAATAAATGCAGTTTGCGCCTGCAGTGTGCAGTTTGCTGCAAGAATTACAAAGCAAAAAACAAAAATATATTTCATTGCCATAGTAAATAATTTATTCATTATTCTGCTCCTCTTTTATCAATTCCTCCAGCATGGGTTTCAATCTTAGAGACCTGGGGTGGGGCGCTTTCAGAGTCACAATGGTGTTATCCTTTCCGATAATATAGTATTGCGGCAAGCCATGAAATCCAAGGTTTAATCCATTTTCCGAAATAAAGTTCAAACCTTTCAGGTCATAATAGCGTATAGTCGCTTTCCATTTGTCAGTATACTGCTCCCTGTCTCTGGCAACAGATATAAATACTACATTGGTGTCGGTAAAGGTTGACAGCAGTTCATTGTATTCAGGAATTTCCTGAATACATCCTTTGCAACCCAGACTCCACATTTTTACATAAATGATTTTGTCCTTGAAGTCCGATAATAAATATTTGTTCCCAAGCGTATCAGTAAGCACTACATCTTTGATCTGACGCCCCGGACGTAAATATTCATATTTTCTTTCGAATTCATTCTTCAGATATTCAGCATTTTCCTCTTCATACGCATTCATTTCAAAATATTGCATCAGTGAGTCCATGTCCAGAAAAAAATGATCGTAGTATGTATATCCTATCGGCAACAAGTTAAGGCTAATTAAGCAAAAGGCCACATCGTTGTTGGGCTTTGGCAGATTCATGTCCTTGATGTGATCCCATAAATTCTGAATGTACGATTTACTTTGGTCATAATCAATGTTCATTTTAAAAAATAAATAAAACTCCAGCGCCGAACAATAAGGAAGTGATTGCCCTACAATGGTATCATTATAATCTTTAAGCTCTATTAGCCACTTAATCTCTTGTGAATTCATTGCTTCGGCATATCGAAGTGTATCCTTATTCATTGTTATGTCTGTCAGATAAGCATAGCTTACGGCGGCCCTTTTAATGTTCAGATACGATAAAGCCAGGTCCCGATCAGCGTTTCCGTTCACAAACTTGCAGGCATCAATTTGTTGCAAATGTTTGTTGTACCACTGATTCATTTTATTGAGAAAGTCAGTCAAGGTATCTTCCCGGGAGCTTTTCCAAAGTCCTGATTGCCATTGTTGCAACTTAAGCAACGATTTATTCAGTGTTGCATTACCTCCTGAAATATCAACTATAGAATCGCCCTGAAGCGAAATAAATACACTGTCGCCAGACTGCAATAAAATCTCATCATTTTCAATCCTGACAAAATTATATAAATTCTTAGGTGTAAAAGAAAATAAAAATTGATTGGCCTCGTCCACTGCAAAGTCCTTATAATCAAACCGGGTGTTATTGAAATAAACCCGAACCGAATCCTTCTTTTCGCCGGAAATTTTGCCTGATACAGTGATTCGTTGAGCATACCCACTGAAAGCACAGGACACCATTAGCATTGCGACTGATAGAGTTCTGATTAATATGAACAGGTTGGTTTTCATGGTGATTTTGATTAATTCATTCGTAAAACAAAAATGAATTTATCGCGTGTAAATAGTATATCCAACAACCATAGGGCCCATCTGAGTTTTATATTTCTCCGCAATTTCCCTTACAGTATCTGATGGTTCGTCCGGAATAGCTTCCCATAATGTCTCAAACGAATATAGAGAATAATTTTGCCAGGCCCACACTTGTTTTTGATGAAGTGTTTCAATATCCTGCAAATAAATCTGATTTCGGTTTCTGTTGATGCGACTTTTGTATGGTTCACTCAACTCATAAACTACAACTGTGTCATTATAACAAAACGATGTGTGGCAGCCATACACCTGTAAAGTATCGCTAAGATAATTATCAACAATTTGAGCATATACACGAGAATCAAGATTTCCTTTTTTTACCTGCCCGACAAAAAAATCATGATGCTTAACTCTGTTTTCTTTGTTGTAAAAATAATGCACCAGAATGAGCCTGTATGCATCTTTAGTATCTTTGAACTTACTTGAAAAACGGTTTGTGGAAAAATCACCATAATGCTTGTAGCATGACATGAGGATGGCAAAATTCTTTTTGTCAGCTTTTCTTCGTTTTAACAGAATTGATTTGTCATACGAATTCTCAAACTCTTCTGATCTGTACTTTTGATCTATTTCATAAAGTGGATCCAGAATCCGGCTTATCTGTTCGTATTCTTCAATATAAGTCCACTTCATTTTTGGAGTATGTTGAAGCGTTTCAAGCAAATTTGAACTTAAAGATTCGGGAATGAAACTGTGATACAATTTCATATAATTTTCAGGTCCAATGGAGTCTGCAGCGCAATAGTATCCAAACCTGAACCATTCTTTCAAAATGGAAGTATCGGAGCAATTATTCAAACATAGCATTACATTTCTTCTGTCATTCAATTGATACAATCCGAATACTTTTCGGGCATCGGAATAATATTTCAAAGCTGAATCGGACAAATCCTGCATCAGAAATTTCTCAGCTGTATAAATTAACTTATAATAGGCAGCCGTATTATCTTCAAGTGCTTCGCGCATCGCAATGCGCTTAGGCTGAGCCGGCAGCTGAAGCGCTGCGACAATAATTATAAGCGATAATAATAGTTTCATCCCGAATAATTAATGAAAGTACAACCAATGCTTTTGTTAAAATAACCAACGCCAAATATAGATAAAATATTTTGCAAAAGATAAATTTGTAAAAAATATTTTGGGAATAGCTGGTTGGGTGTGGTCTTTTTAATTAGTACTTCGGAGGGTGTCTCAAAATATCTGGGTGTTACGACATTCCACCGTCCGCCAGCTGGCGGACATGGAACCGTCGAAACAACCAGCAAAAACAACGGTTCCATGTCCTCCAGCTCCTTCGTCACTTTCGGACGATGGAATGTTGTTTTTGTCGCTGAAGACTTTTTGAGACGGCCTCCACCAATCATTTATATCAGACTACACCCAACTGTTGAACTGATCGCTAACAATTGCGAAACGTAAACATCATCCACCGTGTCACCCTGAACTTGTTTCAGGGTCGGAGGTGGATGATGAGCCACGCATGGCAGATCCTGAAACAAGTTCAGGATGACACCATGCGTGGCGAACAATGTTAGTCAGAATCATTGTAGCTAAAACGCCTACAACCCCATCAGATACTCCGCCACAGCGGCAGCGGAAATTTCGCGCATACACGCGCACTGAGCGGTTTTGCGGCAGGCTGAACATTCTTTATCCGACACAAATACTTCGGTGCTTTTTCCTATGGGCGACCAGCGGCCAGGATGCATGGGACGAATGGGCGGATACAAACCGACTGCATGAATACCCAGTGCAGAAGCCAGATGCAGCGGTCCGGTGCTTCCTGCCACCAATGCTTTGCATCGACTGATAAAAACAATCAGTTCATCCAGTGACAGTTTTCCGGAAAGATCGGTCTCCTGCGGAAACGGCTCTGCAAGCTCGCTTCGAAACATAGTGCCTTCTTTTTCGGTGCCGGTCAGAAATATTTTAAAGCGATCGGCAGGCAGCAATTGTATCAGCTCAGCAAAACGATCCATGCCCCACTCGCGCGCACTGCCCCTGGAGCCGGGATGCAGAATCAAATTTATTTTTTCGGAATTCAATAACTCATTCAAATCAGCACGCAGATTGCCTTTTGGAGATATCAAAGGCATGGCATTTAACTCTTCCATCGATGGAACATTAGATATACCAAGGCCTTTCAGCAATTTAAAATTTAGTTGTGCTTCATGCAAATCAGAATTTTTACGAGTGAAATTTACTTTTCTGTTGCAGCTGAACCAATGAAATGTTCGGTGCGATGTACCGATGCGCATGGGAATTCCGGCGCTGTGTGCGGCCTTCGCAATTTCTTTTCGTGGAAACACATGTAATATAACATCTGCATTCAGCTTCCGGAGCGACTCTGCAGGATTGTCCAATATATCATCCCAGCTGACAAATTCATCAACCGCAGGACAGCACTGCACGACAGCGCTGGTATAATTTCGCCCGATGAAAATAACGGTACAGTCCTGAAAACGTTGTTTCAGATAAACAGCCAGCGGCAATGTGAGTACAACATCGCCAATGGCATCGGTGCGGCTGATGATAATTCGTTTCGGGTTCATAAATAGATACTCAAAAGTACTCAAATATATTAAATCCCTAATCGCCTTTCAGGAAATAATTTCTCAAAGCGGAGAGGTCGCTTCGCGACATATCTCTGCAATGCAGGAGGTTCGCTCCGCGACTTAGGCAACGCGAGAGGTCGCTGCGCGACTAAACGCAACACAAAAAAGTTGCTGCGCAACTAACGCAACGCTGAGAGGTCGCTGTGCGACGCACTCCGCAGCTCCGCGACCAACGCAACGCTGAGAGGTCGCTCCGCGACGCACTCAGGTTGCGTTGAATTCATCCTCCGAGAAATCGACCGCATCAAATTCAATTTCACGCGTTATCTGCGATTGCGTTGGGAAATGTCCCACAAAAATCAATGCTATCAACACAAGAACCAGTGCGAATATCCAGCATTCACCCAACAGAAAAAACACGATGCATAAAGTCATAGCCACATCAAAAAACGCCATACGAATAATGGACATTGTGATATAGGACTGCATTTGTTTTTCTTTCGATCCCTTCAGGCGCACTCGTTTGAGCATGATGCGCGGCACAATAAACGCGCACATGACCGAAACAATTGCTGCAAGAATACCTGTTGTAAACAAAGCCGGTTCATCTTCATTAATCCAAACAAAAGGTGCATCCTTCTTCAGATACAACACCACACCGAAAAAAATCAGTGCCTCAGCCAGTACCGCCAGATGTATAAATCGCAAAAGTCGGAGCGTTTTCATAATGTACTTACGGAACAAGCACTTCGTACGAATAGGTCAGTACTTTTTTCTCGCCACCTTTGACGCTCAAATCCCATTTAATTTCCGAAAGCGGATTGACGCCATAATACGATCCGGTTTTTTTGCTTGCACCTGAATCCGATACTTCAGTCACACCTGCATAAATGGTTTTGTCCACTTTCAGATTGATGACTTTTTCCTGCAAATTTTCAATTTTAATTTCACCTTTGATGATGACTTTCGCATAGCGTGTGCGGTTGATGGTGGTAAAATTATCGGTGCGCGACTGCTCTTCTTCGGTATAGGTAACCACCACATCGCTCGAGCGGGCAAGCTGCACGCTGGTTTCGCCTTTCACCGGCGTATATTTCAATTGATCCTGCGCCAGCGGCATCAGGTTTTCATCGAGCACAAAAACAGGTCCTGTAGTAAAGGGCTGTGTGGTGGCGTTGGTCAGGCGCAGACTATGAAACACCGTCTGACGGTTTTTCTCGGTATCCATCACATAGCGGTTTCCCTGATAATTCACCAGATCGCCGATGCTCACTTCGTAAATATCCTTATACGTAGTGTTCTGAGAAAAAATCATCACCGATGTCTTGGTGTTTTTCGGCAACGTTACTTTTCCGCATTTGTAAAAATACAGGTCGTTCGATTTTTCTCCACCGGTGTTGTAGTTGA
>Ga0209373_10005239_pt1 | contig 10693 bp, 7 predicted proteins | sample Higcelweek5metaG_FD_187173 | JGI IMG/M metagenome (GOLD analysis project Ga0209373, IMG submission 187173) | Freshwater pond sediment microbial communities from the University of Edinburgh, under environmental carbon perturbations - High... | ecosystem: Environmental > Aquatic > Freshwater >... | reverse complement strand
TCAAGAAATCGGTATATAGCCCCGCTGCTTGCTTGCAACGCAAGATCGAAATTCTCGCCATAGAGATCGAGAAGGAGAAAAAGCAAGAAGAGGAAATCAAAGAAGAGATTCAATCAACCAAGAAAAGAGCCGATCAAGAGTTTATACCCGAAGAGTAAAGGATCTGATTTCATTACAGATAAAAAGCCAGCACAGGATGCTGGCTTTTTTTATTTGAGGAGAAATGTAAGAGCATTTTCAAGTTGTGGAATGTCGAACTGGCGTTGGGTTAATGTGCAAAAAAGCGTTCACTAGAACGATTCTCAAACACCAAAAATATCCTTTCCCCCCGTATATGACAGCCTGAAAGCCCGGAGAAATTGTCGTCAGGTGCGTACATCCAAGTCATACCAAGGCTTCTAGGCGCATCCTCCCGTGTTCATACTTTGTTGATATGTTTCCCGCGGGTATACCCCCATTACGATTATTTTTGCTGGTTGGAAAAGTAATGTTTTAATACCTAGCAAGTTCATGAAGTGTAGCACACGGATGTTCCCCACGGGCATAGCCATCGTCTTGGTTATGTGTGGTTCGCTGACCCTGAGGGCGCAGAAAACGCACGTTTACAACTATAGCGACCGCACCTTCAGGAAAGGCGTGGAACTGTTCAACAAGGAAAAGTATGCTGCCGCGCAGGAGGAGTTCAGGCAAGTGATCGACCAGTACGCCGGTGAGATATCGACCATCAAGGCCGACGCCGAGTACTACAACGCGGTGTGCGCCCTGCAACTCTTCAACCCCGATGCCGAGTACCTGATACAGCATTTCATAGACAATTACCCCGAGAGCCCCAGGTTACCCTACGCTTACTTCAACATGGGGCGCTTCAAGTACCACGACGAGAATTTCCAGGAAGCCCAGGCGTGGTTGACGAAGATAACGAAGGCCAACCTTTCTGCCACGGATCAGCCGGAGTACACCTTCAAGCTGGGCTACAGTTACTTCCAGCTCAACGATTTCGACAAGGCCAGCGAGCAGTTCCGCACCATAAAGGATAGTGCCAATATGTATCGTTCGCCTGCGATGTATTATTACTCGCACATAGAGTACCAGAAACGCAACCTGGAAACTGCCTACCAGGGTTTTATGTCGCTGAAGGACGACGAGACCTTCGCCCCGGTGGTGCCGTATTACATCACGCAGATAATGTTCATCCAGAAGAAATACAAGGAGGTGATCGAATATGCCACTCCTTTGATGGAAAAGGCGAGTATGAACCGTGCCAACGAGATTGCCCGCATCCTGGGCGAATCGAACTACCGCCTCAACCAGTACGACAAGGCGTTGCCGTTCTTCGAGAAATACTTCGAGGCGGCCAAGAACATCACCAAGGACGACAACTACCAGATGGGTTACCTCTACTACCGTACCTCGCAGTGGGACAAGTCGATGCAATTCCTGAGCAAGGTGACCACCGAGAACGACACGCTGGCGCAGAACGCGTATTACCACCTGGCCGATTGCTACATCCGCACGGGCGACAAGGAGAAAGCGAAGAACGCCTTCGGGGCCGCCGCCAAGTTCGACATCGACAAAGCCATCAAGCAAGACGCAAGCTTCAGCTTCGCCAAGATCACCTACGAGCTCTCCTACTCTCCGTTCAACGAGGCAATCACCACCTTCCAGCAGTACATCGCGGATTACCCGAATTCCGACAAGCTCGATGAAGCGTACAGCTACCTGGTTAAAGTATTCATGACCACCAAGAACTACAAGGATGCCCTGGAATCGCTCGAGAAAATCAAGAACCGCGACAACGAGATGAACCTGGCGTACCAACGTATAGCCTTTTACAGGGGATTGGAGCTCTACAACAACCTCGATTTCGAGGGTTCCATCGGGCTGTTCAACAAGTCGCTGACGTACGAGATCTTCGACAAGCACCTCACGGCTCTCGCCTACTTCTGGCGCGGCGATGCCAAGTACCGCACCGAGAAATATGACGATGCGAGGAAGGATTTCCAGGAGTTCCTCACCTCGCCCGGTGCGCTGGGCAAGAAGGAATTCCCGCTGGCTCACTACAACATGGGGTACACGTATTTCAACCTGAAGAATTACTCCGAGTCGGCCGTCTGGTTCCGCAAGTATCTCGATTTCTCCAATGTTGAGAAAGACAAGATCTATTGCGATGCCTGCACACGCACGGGCGACAGCTACTTCATGCTCAAGAATTACGACCAGGCACAGAAATACTATGACCAGGCGTACGCGCTGAACTTGATAGACGCCGATTACGCACTGTTCCAGAAAGCCGTCTGCGCCGGGTTGCTGAAGAAACGCGAGCCGAAGATTGACATAATGAACAAGCTCATCACCGATTATCCAACCTCGTCGTACGTGGACGATGCCGTGTACGAGACTGCCGAAACCTGGTGCGCACTCGATCAACACGCCAAGGCAATACCCTATTACGAGCGTATCATTTCAGAGTTCTCTAACTCCAGCTACGTGAAGAATTCGCTCCTGCAGTTGGGTCTCATTTACTACAATACCGATCAAAGCCCCAAGGCCATGGAGGTTTACAAGCAATTCGTGAACGACTACAAGGGCTCGGCCGAATCGAAGAACGCCCTCCAGGGGATCAAGAATATCTACATCGAGCAGAACGACGTGGATGGATACATGTTTTATGTGGAAAGCCTCGGCGGGACGGTTACCATCACCCAGGCCGGGCAAGATTCACTCTCGTACCTGGCCGGCGAGGATGCCTACATGAAGGACAACTGCGAGAAGGCCGTCCCCATCTTCAACTCGTACCTCGCCAAGTTCCCCAACGGGATTTTCTTCCTCAACGCCCAGTATTACAAGTCGGATTGCCAGCTGAAGGCCTCGCTCTACGATAGCGCGCGGGTTGGCTACGAGAAAGTTATCGCCCAGCCCAAATGCTCGTTCACCGAGGCCTCGCTCTACAACCTCGCCAGGATCCAGATGCGCAAGGGGGAATTCCAGGCTGCGCTCAAGACCTACGAGCGGCTTGAAGAAGTGGCCGAGTACAAGTCGAACCTCCTCGAGGCACGCGTGGGACAGATGCGCTGCAACACGAAGCTGAAAGACTACAACGCCCTGATAGCAAGCTGCGAGAAACTGTTGATAACCGACAAAGTGCCCGAGGAAATCGTCCGCGAGGCAAATTTCAACCTCGCCAAATCGCTGCTCGAGACGAACGATTCCACCAAAGCGATGGACAAGTTCCGCACCGTGGCTCTCGACATCAAGAGCGTGGAAGGTGCCGAATCGAAATACACCGTTTGCCAGATGTTGTTCGACCAGGGCAACATCGACGATTGCGAGAAGGAAATCCTCGACTTCATGGACAAGAACTCGCCACACCAGTACTGGATGGCACGGGCTTACATCCTGTGGGCCGACGTGTTCGAGCGCAGGAACGACCTTTTCCAGGCAAAGAATACCCTACAAAGCATACTTGATAACTACACGAACAAAACGGACGGTATCATCGATATGGCGCAGCAGAAATACGACAAGATTGATGCGCAGATTAACACCAGCACGGTGACTCCCGACAAGGCCGACGAGATTCACATGAAAAGCGAAGAATAAGGTTTGAACCGTTCGTAACACAAAGAGATGAAGATGAAAAATAGCACGAGATTTATAGCAATATTCCTTGGCCTGCAGGTTGCAACAGTGGTGGTTGCCCCGGCTCAGACGTCGGTAAATCCCATCGATACACTGAAGGTCGACCCCAACCTCTCGAAGGTGGTTCACGTGGTGACCGAGTACGAGCCCTCGGTTTCCGACGCGTTCAAGATCAACGAGCTGCCCCAGGTGGAAGACACGATGACGGTGAAACCAACGTTCACGTATTCCATCGTCTCGTCGCCGGCGAAAACCAACTACGACGTCACCCCCATCAACCCCGCGAAGATGAAGGGCGAGCCGCTCACCCGCCTCTACAAGACGTTGCTGAGCGCCGGCCTTGGAAACTACACGACTACCTTTGCCAACCTGCAGGCAAGCTCAATCCGCTCCAACAAGTACGAGGTGACCACCGAGCTGAACCACCTCGGATCGTTTGGCAAGGTGAAGGTGCAGGGCGACAGGGAACCCGCCGGCACGAGCAACAACTTCGTGAAGGTGGCCGGCAAGAAATTTCTCGACAACCAGATGGTGCTCTACGGTTCCATCAACGGCACCTACAACACCTTCCACCGCTATGGCAAAGACACCCTCGTTGACACCACCTTCAACGGCAAAGACATCGCCAAGAGCTACTCCTACCTGAATCTGATGGGAGGTTTAAAGACCCTGAAACTCGATTCCGGGAGGCTCAACTACGACGTGACCCCCACGTACGACCTGTTCCGCTGCAGCAACAAGTACATCGAGCACAACCTGGGATTGGAGGGTTTGGTCGAAAAGAACATCGACTACCGGTCGGTTTCTGCCATCGTGCAGGTTAATTATCATAATTTTAGTAGCAACGGCAAGTCGCTTTCCCAAACAACCGAGTTCGGGTTCAACCCCTGGTTCAACATGACCTACCAGCAACTGAAGCTGAAGGCCGGGATATCCGTCACGGGCTACTCGGGCAACATCAAGAAGGTGTACCTCTACCCCGATCTCGCCATCGACTATAACCTGGTCGACAACATCGTTATCCCCTACGTGACCTACAACGGCTACTCGCGCTGGTCGGGCATCACGAGCCTGTCGCTCGAGAACCCTTTCATCATGGACGGCCTCTACGCCACGCCGGAGAATTACCGGAACAACGTCACCGGAGGTATCCGCGGATCGCTCAGTAAATCTGTGCCGTTCAACGTGTATGTCCGTTTCTCCGATGTCAAGAATATGCACTTCTTCGTGAACGAGTACGAGGGCACAAAACATGTGATGAATACCTTCAACCTGGTGTACGACGATGCCACGGTGATGAATTTCCACGGCGAGCTCGGCATCATGAAGCTGGAGAAAGTGAAGTGCACCATCAAGGCCGATTATTTTTCTTACAACGTGAAGAACCTGCCGCAGGCCTGGCACAAGCCTAGCATGCAAACGGGCTTGAATGTGTGGTACAGCATGCAGGACAAGATCATCCTCAACTTCGACCTGTTCTTCGTGGGCGAACGCAAGGCCCAGTCCTTCCTCGTGGACACGACCACGACGGCCAAGCTCAAGGGCTACCTCGACGCTAACCTCGGCATCGAGTACCGCTACACCAAGATACTCTCGGCCTTCGTGCGTTTCAACAACATCGCGGCCCAGAACTACGCCTACTGGAACCTCTACGCCGTGCAGCGTTTCAACCTCTTGTTTGGAGTAACCTACGCCCTGTTTGGAGAATAGAAAATGACCATGCAAGGATTTGACACGACGCCGCTGCTCGGTATACTCCGTGGGATAACCCTGGAACAGGTAAATCCTGTGGCAGAAGCTTCCATCAAGGCCGGGTTGAAGGCCATCGAGGTCACGATGAACACCAGCGGTGCGCCGCGGATCATCGAGCAGATGCGCATGGCTGCCGGTGGTTCAATGACGGTTGGTGCCGGAACAGTCCTCACGCTCGACTCGCTACGTTTGGCACTCGACGCGGGGGCCCAGTTCATCGTTATGCCGGTGAGCAACGGTCCCGTCATCGAGTTCTGCAACGACAACAACATTCCCGTGTTCCCCGGTGCGCTGACTCCCAGCGAGATATACAGCGCCTGGCAACAGGGGGCAACGCAGGTGAAGGTGTTTCCCGCCTCGGTGTTCGGCCCCTCGTACCTCAAGGAGGTGAAGGCCCCGCTGAATGACATAAAACTGATGGCCTGCGGCGGCGTGTCGGTGGAAACTATCGGCGATTTCTTCAAGAATGGAGCTTCATCGGTGGCTTTCGGGTCCAGCATTTACCGGCAAGAATGGATGGATGCCGGCAACTACGAGAGAATCGCACAAGAGATTGAACTCCTGATAGATGCCTACCGGCAGCACGCAACGTAATTTTTTTTCTACTCATCATCATAACGAAAGGGGAGCTGGTAATGACGATACCGCTTCCCTTTTTACGTTTTGCGGAGGAGGAATCACATCTGTTTTTTGTTGATTATTCTTTCATTTTTGTCGCTTCAGCTTCCAAAAATATCAATATATTTGTAACCATTGTATAAGGTTGCGCTATATGGTTACAAGTGAATATTTAACATTGGCCGAGACATCAGAACTTATCGGTAAAAGTAAAGAAACATTAAGAAGGTGGGATCGTGAAGGGAAACTTACCGCGGTTCGCGAGCCGATGAGCAATTATAGAGTCTACAGGAGAGATCAAGTAGAAACTCTTTTTAAGGAATTTATTGATGATAAAACTCTGGAAGCCGAGATGAATAGGGTAGAGCCAGACAATGATTACAGTGTTTTAGAGCTATTTGCGGGTGCTGGCGGTTTAGCCATAGGCCTCGAAAAAGCTGGTTTAACCTGCGTTGCTTTAAACGAAATAGACAAATGGGCGTGCGAGACACTCCGGAATAACCGACCGAACTGGAAGGTATTCGAGGGTGATATCAAATCATTCGAGTTTACAGAATATTGCAACAAAGTTGATGTGGTAACTGGCGGATTCCCCTGTCAAGCATTTAGTTACGCAGGGAAAAAACTTGGACTAAACGACGCCCGAGGCACTTTGTTTTACGAATTTGCCCGGGTTGTGAAAGAAGTGAATCCCCCAATTTGTATAGGCGAGAATGTGAGGGGCTTGTTAAGCCACGATAATGGGAAAACCTTGCAAGGTATGATTTCCATATTAGACGAAATTGGCTATAACGTGGTGCCATACCAGGTACTTAAAGCGGTGAATTACAGGGTACCACAAAAGAGAGAACGGCTCATTTTGGTTGGCATACGTAAGGATATTACTATCAAATACGAATACCCCAAACCATACAATAAGACATACAACCTTTCCGACGCATTGAAAAAGGGAGAACTATTCGATTGTGATGTCCCACAATCGATAGGGGTTAAATACCCGAAAACCAAGAAAGACGTGCTAGATCTCGTTCCACAAAAAGGCTACTGGCGTGATTTACCTTTAGACATCCAGAAACAATTCATGGGTCAAAGCTTTTATCTTGGCGGCGGGAAAACGGGAATGGCTCGTAGGATAGGGTGGGACGAACCTTGCTTGACGCTGACATGCAGCCCAGCCCAAAAACAAACCGAAAGATGCCACCCCGAAGAAACGCGGCCGTTCACCGTTAGAGAATATGCACGGATACAAACATTCCCCGATGACTGGGAATTTGCTGGCTCAATGGCTCAACAATACAAGCAAATCGGAAACGCCGTTCCGGTGAACCTGGGGAAAGAAGTAGGCTATTCTATCGTGAAATTCCTTAATGCTTATTACAAAGACCTAAAAGTGGAATAACGTTGAAGTCCTTATTTCATCTGCCAATTCATCGCAACCTTTACGAAAGAAATCATTAGTCTCGAGATTTGATATACACCCGTGTAGTGCCACGACCAGATGGTCATAAAAATTGGTGAACCCCGTTATCCTATGCCAAAAATCTCGTCCTATAAATACTGGGTGAATCTTGTCGATCTCTCTATAATGCATGCTTAATTCAGAGGGTTCACCGTATATTACCCCGACAATAAAATCAGTATTATTAACGCCCGACAACGCTTTATTCGTCCTCGCCAGGTTGATCGTGTCTGTAAACTTTTTGATTAAAGGCTTAACATCCTCTGAATTAATCGTGTTTGGACCAGACTTTAACTGACACCATTTTTTCCTGTTATCAATATTGTCTATAAATTCAATATCCATTCCTTTAATCATAGACCCTTGAGCAATACCAAGTTCTACAAACATATCCTGGATCCTTGTGCCAAACGACGTATTGATCGAAGTACCTAAAACCCTGGGGTAAAAAAGAGCCTTTGCAATGCCTTCTGGACTATAGACATCATCTAAAACTTTTGATAAATACTTTACAACGATCGGATTAATGTTGTATGATTTTAGTTTAGTATGATTTTTCAGCGTCGAGTTTATATGTTGTTGGAAAATATGTTCCTCGAAATAGTCGACTATTCTCCGGGTAAGCTCTTGTTCTGTCATTCTATAGTTTTTGTGGTCAAATATAACCATTTTATCAAAAAGCTACCGTTACTTTCGTTCTTATAAATGCATACAAACTATATGTACGACGGGCACTTGATACTCTTGCGCTTGTGACTGAAGTTGTACTTTTTGTAGATGTACAGCAGCGAGATCTCGAAGGCACCGTGCCCGCCGCTGGCCACGTGTAGGTCCGACACGTTGATGTCGTAGCTGAAACCCAGGTTGAAGTTGTGGGTGCTCAACCCGGCGTTGAGGATGATGGCGTCGTAGTCGCGGGAGCGTAGCCAGGCACCGTAGCTTATCATAGGGATCGCGAGATTGTCTATATAATGTATGGCCAGGCAGCCGAACTGTATCTCGCGGTGCGATTTTTGGAACTGGAACTTGCCGTTTGGCACGATGTCGACGTTCGACGCAACCCGCACCGATGTAGAGCTGTGGATGCAGAAGCGTTGCGATAGCGTGGAGGAATTGTCGCCACTGAACGACTGCCGGGGTGCGACGATGTTGAAGACCGAGCAACCGATGGACGAACGCACTTTCCGGGAAAATACGTACTTGAGGTTTGGCCCGGCGGCGAGGTTGAAATACGTGAGCGAGGTGTTGCTCACGTTGTCGCTCGAGGCGTTGGTCGACTGGAAGGTACCTCCCGAGAACTGGTCGGGGAAACGGAGTCCGGAAAGGTCGATGCCGTTGTACTCGAGCAGGGGCATGATCCCCAGCGAGAGGAAGCACTTGGCTTTCTGCAAGGGGAGGTGCAGCGACAGCGGTACGCCAAGATGCCAGGTGGTGAACCTCGAATCCCCGGCGATGTCGTAGTTCAGCAGTATGCCGTAGCCCAGGGCCACGTTTCTCTTCCTACGGGGCACCTTTCGCGCATCAAGACCCAGCCCGAGCGTGTGGAACGGAGTGGAAATGGTTCCATACTGCCAGCGGTAGATGCCCGAGAAACGCCAGTTCCCGTCGAAATCGCCAGCCAACGCGGGATTCAGGTTCAACGGCGAGCGGTAAAAGTCGGAGAAATGCATATCCTGGGCGTGGAGAAATGTCACGAAAACCACGAAAACCACGCAGGTCAGCCAGCACTTCCTCAACATATGCTAGCGTATTAGGGTGATATTACCCTTCCGCTTGATCGTCTCTTGATCGTAGCAGGTGGCTTCGAGGTAATATACAAAAACAGCAGGGCTTAAGGTTTTCCCCTTGAACGTCCCGTCCCAGCCTTCGGCCTGGTTTCTCGTTTCGAACATCTTCTCGCCCCAGCGGTCGTATATGGTGAAGTACAGTGATTCTATGACATCGCTCTTCACGTGGAGCTGGTCGTTGAGGTCGTCACCGTTGGGAGTGAACACGTTGGGGACGAACACGTAAGGCGTGTCGCAAGAGAATTGCCTCACGAGAATGGTGACTGTGTCGACGGACGTGCAACCGAAGCGGTCGGATGCAAACACGAAATAGGTGGTCGTGGAATCGGGGCGGGCGAGGGGGTCGGCAACGGAGTCGCTGCTCAGGAAATCGGCGGGGACCCACGAGTATTTCACCGTGTCGCTCGCTGGCTTAATAGCGTGCAGCTGCGTCTTCTGCGAGCGGTAAATCGTTTTCTTGTCAGCGCTGGCGTCGAGCAGGGGGTACCGTTGCCTGGCTGTCACCCTGATCTTGAATGACATAAGTCTAGTGCATTTGTTGGCGTCCGTCACTGTTGCTGCATAGGTTCCCGGGCATCTATTGGCCAGGACGGAGGAGGTGTCGCCCGTGCCCCACGTGTAGGCGTACGGCCTCGTTCCACCCGAGGGCTTCAGAGACATGCTCCCGTTGCAAGCCTCCTGGCACGACACGTCTCTCCACGCCGTATCGACGGATAATAGCTCCGGGTCGATGAAGGAAAACGAGAGTCTCGTGCTACAACCCACACTATCGGTAGCGGTAACGAGGTAGGTTCCCGGGACCAGATTTTTGATATGATTCGTCGTATCGTTGTTCGACCACAGGTATGCTGTTTGCCCTATACCCTTGACGTCAACAGAGACTTCACCGTTTTTGTACCCCCGGCAGGAGATGCCGGAATACAATAACGTGTCGACCAGCAAGCTATCTACCGTCACGTTGAAAACGGCAGTGCTGGTGCAGCCCTCTTGCGTCGTGCCAGTTGCCATGAAAGTTGTGGTAACAACGGGTTTCACCGTCACGTTGCCCGTGCCTTGCCCTGAGGTGACGAACTTCTCGGGCGTCCACCAATATGAAAGAGGAACACTCGGGTTTAAGTTGTAAACCGCGAGCTGCGTCGATGTTCGTGCGCAGATGGTGTCGTCATTCCCGGATGAAAGGCCCGGGCTAACAACCTCGATGGAGATGCGCGTGGTGTCGGAAATCTTGCAGATCGTGCTTGATGTACGAGCGTAGATGGTGGTGTTCGCGAGGGGGCGGTAAGTCTTCACGCTGTCAAACCCGGGGGGGAACAATTGTTTGGTGAAAAGGGAGTCGGTGGCCCAGAAGATCGTGTCGTGTGGCTCGTTGGCCGAGAGTTTCAGCGTCACCGTGTTCCCGAAACACACCTTGCCGTTGGGTTGCGCACCCACGATGACC
>Ga0209373_10005238_pt1 | contig 10695 bp, 9 predicted proteins | sample Higcelweek5metaG_FD_187173 | JGI IMG/M metagenome (GOLD analysis project Ga0209373, IMG submission 187173) | Freshwater pond sediment microbial communities from the University of Edinburgh, under environmental carbon perturbations - High... | ecosystem: Environmental > Aquatic > Freshwater >... | reverse complement strand
GCAGAGGAAAATTAACCTTAATAAACATGAGTCTGATATTACAAGAGTGCGGAACAAGCTATGTTTTGACTACTTTAAGATGATACCAGATATCACAAGCTGCCGTACTCAATTTGTGCATCTTAAAGTAAAAGATTTATCTGGTAATAAAGATGATATAGGATTCGTTGATTATGGGCTTTATACTCATGTAGAGCAAATCAACAAACAATATCTTAAAAAACATGGTCTTGATCCTAATGGGCAGCTATATAAAGCCATGAATTTTGAGTTTTACAGGTATGAGGATGAAATAAAGAATAGTGACGATCCTTCATATGACAAAAAAGGATTTGAAAGCAGATTGGAGATAAAGGGTAAAGAGGATCACTTAAAGCTTATTGGGATGTTGGAAGATTTAAATGATGATACAAATGATATAAATGAAGTAATAAAAAAGCATTTCAACAGGGATAATTATCTTACTTGGCTAGCATCTAACATTTTGATGGATAATGTTGACACGTATACACAGAATTTTTTCCTTTACAGTCCTCTTAATTCGGATGTATGGTACTTCCTGCCCTGGGACTACGACGGTTCATTTGGCTTTTATGAACAGTCTGGTAAGATGGTTACAAAGCGTTCGCCGTGGGAGACAGGGGCATCTAACTATTGGAGCACTGTTTTATATCGAAGGTTTATGAAAGATTCTGAGAATGTTAAACAACTTACTGAAAAGGTAAAATCCCTTTCAAAAATAATCAACAGGGCAAATACAGGTAAATTACTTGGCAAATATTTTAATGTGATTAATAAGTTTGTGCGTAATATGCCTGATATTCAGTATCTTCCTGGAACTACCGATGATTTAGAATATGAGTATAAAAGACTTTTAGAGATTCCAGAAAAGAATCTCGAACGTTATTTTATAAGCCTAGAAGTTCCTATGCCGTTTTATATGGGAGAACCAGAATTGAAGTCGGACAAATATCAATTCAAATGGGAGCCTTCCTATGATCTTGGTGGAAGCAAACTGACATACCTTTTGGAAGTATGCACGAACCCAGATTTTTTAGAAGATTATTTTGCAATAGACGGTCTTTCAGATACTACATACAGCATTGAAAAACCACCAAGCGGAAAATACTATTGGAGGGTTGTTGCAATTAACGAGAAGGGAAAGGAACAAGTAGCGTTTGAAGATTATGTGGACGAATTGGATAACAGCAAAATATATTTCGGAACCAAGACTTTTATAGTCAAGTAAGTTTTAAGTAGGGAAGTGAACTAATGATATATGAAGATAAGACCTTGAGGCATGAACTAAAATTTTATATTAATTACCTTGAATACAACACCCTCAGACAAAGATTGAAGCTTTTCATGAAAGAAGATAGTTTCAGACCCGAATATGATGGATATCATGTAAGAAGTCTATACTTTGATGATATTCACGATAGTGCTTTGTATGAAAAGAACTTCGGTGTGTTTAAAAGACAAAAGTACAGAATCAGGATTTACAATAAAGAAGACTCAAAAATAAGGCTGGAAAGGAAGAGTAAATACGGTCAGTACATCAGTAAAGAGACCGCCTTGCTCTCAAAGAACGAATATAAAAGGCTTGTCATGGATAATAATTCAGATTTTTTACTGATGTCAGGAAATCTTCTAAAAAGGAGCTTTTATTTAGAAATTTATAATAATTTGATGAAGCCAAAGGTTATTGTTGATTATAAACGGGAAGCCTACATACTTGGTGCAGGTAATGTTAGGATAACTTTTGATAAAGACCTTGAAGTAGTAGTTAATGATATTGATATATTTGAAAAAAGACTGGCGACAGTTCGTGTACTACCAGAGGCTTTGATGATTCTTGAAATAAAATATGATGACTTTTTACCTGACTATATAAGAAATCTCATTCAGTTTGCAAGTCATGACATTTGTGCTATATCAAAATATGTTATGTGCAGAGAAGCACTTAATCAATTAACAATGAAATAGACAATCAATTAGATACATAGATAAGATAATTATTTGAGGGGGGAAAACCATGGATAAAACATTTAACTTTAATGACATTATTAAAAAAAGCGTGCTGAAATTGAGCGAATTTACAAGCTTTTCTATTACTGAAATCCTAATGGGGCTTATTATATCATTCTTGGTTGCGCTATTTATATTCTATATCTATAAAAAGACTTTTCAAGGTGTTGTATATAGCTATACTTATAATGTGTCTCTAGTTTTGATGTCGGTAATAACATTCCTTATTATTGCGACAATCAGCTCAAATATAACGCTTTCACTTGGTATGGTAGGTGCTCTGAGTATTGTAAGGTTCAGAACTGCTCTAAAGGATCCTATGGATATAGTTTTTATGTTCTGGGCAATATCTGTGGGAATTTCATCTGGAGCTGGGATGTATTCAATTTCAGTTCTAGGATCTTTGTTCATTGGCGCAATACTAATCATTCTTACAAAGCTCAGGTTCAAGCAAATATCCTTTTTGCTCATAATACACCATAATGAGTCTGCAAGCGAGCAGATTGAAGATAAGTTAAAAGCCCTTAAATATGTATTGAAGTCAAGGTCAGTATCAAAAGATAAAGTTGAACTTACTGTTGAAATTAAAGTAAAAAATAATGATACTCTATTTATGAAAGATATTTCATCAATTGAAGGTGTGGATAATGCAGTCCTCGTAAACTATAATGGTGATTATGCTTCATAATAATAAATATACTCCAAAATAAACAGTTTATGATAAATTTTTATATATTATTGATCACATCAGTATATAGTTTTAGGCGCTAATTGCCGATATATAGAAAGACATGCAGGATATAAATAAGGGGGTATTCGTTATGAAGCTAAGTGTTGGAACTAACTGGGACGGCAGGCTTGTTGATGAATTTTCCGAAATTCCTGAGGTAGAAGAAGTTTATGGAGGTTTTCAGTTTGGAACTATAGGTTCTGGAAGATCAGCGTATTTAACAGCCAATATCAAGGAAGGAGATTTTCAGGAGTACATAAAAAAGTTGCATGCGAATGGGATCCGTTTCAATTACACATTAAATGCACCCTGTTTAAACAATCATGAATATAAGAAGGAAACTCATAAAGCGTTGATTCAGCAGCTCGAATGGCTTGTGAACGCTGGAGTTGAAAGTGTCACTGTCACAATACCGTTGATACTTGAAATCATTAAGAAGCAATTTCCTCAATTGCGAACCAAGATATCTGTAATAGCAGGAGTTAATTCAGTGAGTAAAGCCCAGTTTTTTGAGGATATGGGCGCAGATGAAATACTGGTAGACTTCATGGAAAATCGTAACTTTAAACTTCTGGAAAAAATACGAAGATCGGTCAAATGTGATCTTAGCCTGATGCTTAATGATGCATGTAATAAGGGGTGTGCCTACAGAAATTATCATTATAATGTTGTGGGCCATGCTTCACAGTCAAATAACCCATCTGGAAATTCTTTTGTTGAATATTGTTCTATACGGTGTGGTATTGAGAGGCTTGAAAATCCTAGCCTTTATTTATCTTCTCCATGGATAAGGCCTGAAGATATAGTTCATTATGAGAATGTTGGCTATGATAAATTTAAAATCAGTAGTAGAATAATGACAACAAAATGGATTGTTAACGCTACTAAGGCATATGCCAGTCAAAAATATGACGGAAATCTGACAGACCTTTTGATACTACCTATGCCTGGGGTGGATGAGAAAATTTTGCCTTTTAATATTGAAAAGAATATAAAGGATAGTTCAGGTCTTAAAAGTGATAATATTATGAAATTATCTAAACTTCATGTTAAAAGGCAATTTATTGATAATAATGGATTAGATGGGTTTATTAAGCACTTTATTGATGATGAGTGTTCTGGGGAATGTAAACAGTGTGAGCACTGCAAAACCTTTGCAAATAAAGTCATGAAAAGTGATGAAGAAGCAGATAAGAAGTCATTATGTTTGTATAAGGAAATAATTGAAGATATTACAACAAGCAGAATGTTTTGTTATGATGGTGACAAGTCCGAATTAAATAAATCTAAACCAAATAATGAGAAGGAAGCAGAGGGTTCGGTGTTAGAAATACTATTTCCTGAAAAAATCAAGCAAGTCTTTGAATACTCAATTAGTAAAGTTCCAATGCACGTTCGACAGGTTGTGAGTAAATCTGTAAAAAAGGCTATGATCCAAAATGCAAGAGAGAGAAATGATATTGAAGTTAATGATGAGGACCTAGTAAAAGCTTTTTTTAAAAATTCACCAGAGATGGTGAGGGAAGAAATGGTGAAAGGGTTTAGAGAGTTGGGGATAGATGTACAGTGTTAATTTTTTAATACAATTATAAATGAGCCAAAATGAAAAGTACTCAGATTGGAGTGCTTTTCATTTTGGCTCATTGTTTCATATCAGCAGTCACAAGTTATTTGCAATTTTGTGAAAATTTATCATCGCTGATTAGAATCAATGTTACCTGATTCCTCTCATTTATTGAAAAACTTAGAACAAAAACATCTGTATCTTTTGCAGAAGCAGGGTTTTTTCTGTACTCTATCGCATCCAGTGATATCATTTTATTATTCTCTATTTTTGCATAATAAGTCAGAGATTTATTGTTGCCAGATTTGATTTCAACACCTTGACCATATGCTTTTTTTATACCTTCAATACTATTATTCAAACCTACTAAACGGTTTGTAAAATATTGAGATGAATTTTCTTCTAATTCATCAATGTAAAAGGCAATGGCTTTATTGTTTCTGAAATAAACCTTGATTCCATTATAGTTAAGGAAATCCTTATTGCATTCATCTTTCACGGGTTTGCCAAGAATTTGCTCAAGTTCTTTACTCGACATTCCCATTTTTATTTCCTTTTTATATTTAGCAGCATAAACATTAAAATCATTAGAGTTAAATTTAATTTCAGGGTCTTGATTTGATATAAAATTATCATCAATATATGTGACGGTAGATTCAGTGGGCGAATCTGATATAATCTCGGTTATATATGTTTTGGTTGGTGTTGAGGTTATGGCTGTAGCTGTAACTGAATCTGTAGCTGAAGTATTTGTGCCTAGTGTTTTTGAAGGCTCCTTTTTTTCACATCCTGTTGAAGTCGCTATAAGTATTCCTAAAGCTAGTATAATGAGAATTATTTTTATTTTTTCATAGATTAACATATAAACATCCTCTCTTGAATCTGCGGAGAATAATTTTGACATCGTGTGCAGGAATATATCCTCTACTGAATTATAATAGAGAGGCTAGTATTATGCAACTATTTAAAGAGGGCATTCCATAGTGGAAGCCCTCCCATAGCAACTCAATTGTCGTTTATTATATTCTTCTCCTCAAGTGCGATTGTATTTCTAATACTTAAAAATGTATTAAGTTTGTTACATAACTTTCCGAATATTACATAGATGTTAAAATATCAAGGAGAAAATTTACAAGGAGGGATTTCAAATGTTTTCAAAGATCAGAATAAAAAGCTTTCTTTTAGGCGTGCTTGTTGCATCTTGCGCATTAACACTAGTACAAGCTGTTGCAGGAATTCCAATGGGAAAAAATATTACAGCATATTTTGATAAAATTTCTGTTGTTGTGAATGGCGTTGAAAAAGTCTCATCTTCTGATATGCAAACATTTATATATAACGGGAGAGCTTATGTAGGTTTGAAGTTTATAGGTGAGGTTTTTGGCAAGAAAGTTACTTGGGATGAAAAAAATAAAAAAATATTCATTAATGGTATTGACGTTATTGATAAAGAATATAAAAGTATAGAGTTGTTTTCTAAATATTATATTGAAAACAAGGGTTTTGATATCACCGATAAAACAAGTGCAAAAGTTACACTTTCGAATGGAGAATCACGACAAATTGTTTATCCGTTAAATGGCCAGGCTAAATCTTTTAGCTGTGCACTAGATCAATATGGAGGTTATTGTAATGTGTATTTTGAATTTTTAGATGAGAACGATAAATTAATATATAAATCACCTCCGCTAATTACTGTGACAGATCCTTTAGATGTAAATATTGATTGCAGCAATTTACAGCAACTAAAAATTAAAGTAACAGCTATTGATGGTAGGAACTCAAGCGATTATTCAAGTTGTGAAATTACAAAAGCAACTTTAATCACAAAAGAATACTAAAAGAATTTAATACAAAGTATTGTGGGAAATCGATATAAACTTCTTCATGTATGCTATATATTAAATACAGCTGCATTTGAAGAAGTTTTTCTTTTTGAAAATCTCCTTATAAAAGCTGCAATGAAACTCGATACTACAACTTGATTTCATGGATGTTGCAACTATTGAAGAAATATAATACTATTATATTTAATTACAATTAATCTTTTACATTTATCTAGTGCTAAATCTAAGATTAATAATGTATTTAATATAATATAAAGTAATAAAGTAAAATTAAATCATAACTTAATAGGGGGCGTATGTTTATGAATTTAGGAGGAATTACCAAACTTAAAAAAAACAAGAATAAAGTATTAACCCGACTTTCGACTGAAAATCCGAAAAGCCTTGATATAACCGCATCATATTTTTTGTTAGGTCACCATAAAGTTATGAAATCTTTTTTACTAAAGTCCTACATAATCTACCATTAACCAATAATTCAGTCAATTTTTTTGTCTACATCCGCTGATTTAACCCTTAAAACAACTTGCTTTAACGGATCTTTGATTCCCAACAGGTCGTAAATATCCTGATGTATCGATTCTGGTGCTCCTGACACACGTACATGGTCAGTGTTACCATCCTTATCATTTATGATAATTGTATTCCTTGTGTGTGTTGACAGAACCTCCCTTATTGTTGACCAGTTACGATGATCGCCTTTCGCCATAAGAAGTCTCTCTATTACTGCTAATAAATGATATGCTATAACAGTAATAAATAAATGTGCACCTGAACGTGATTCGTTATGGTGATATACTGGTCTCATACCTAGTTCGCTTTTCATTGCCCTAAAGGCAGATTCCACATGTGTCAGAGTCATATACAGCTTCCACAACTCAATATCAGACAACTCCTTATGAGTGCTTTCCATAACATAACAGCCATATAGCGCTTCTTCAAATTCAGCTTTTTTCTCCATCACAATTCCAGCAGCCGTTCCATCTATCTTTTTACTCACGCTGAAACTATAGGCTTCTGAAGCCATCTTATGCTTTTTAGCAATCCTCTCAAGCTTGGCTGAGGTTTTGGTAAAATCCTTTATTTTCCCATTCTCGATGGATTTATCGAATTTATTTATATCGTCTAGGAATCTTTGGATCTTTTTCTCATCAATAGCTCTTTCCTTGAGAGCTTTTCCATCACTGATGCACAAAACTTTGCAGATATCTTCATCATCGCGTTCAATCTTTTTGACATATACGTTATTTAAATCTCCGTAAGCAGTTTTTCGATTTTGACCAATATGAGTAAAACTGTCACGTTCAGTTTTAAACTGCTCACGGTATTCCTCTCTTTCGTCCTCCCGCTTGATTATGATGTATGGATATTGGTGTTCACGAAGATAGTCCACATTGCTCTGGGTCGCTATACCTCTGTCCATAGCAACTGTAGGTTTTAGAAGTGTCGCCTGATTATCCCATACCATACTTTCAAGCCGTGCAATCATATCTTCCATGGTCTCAGGCTCTGACTGGTTACCTTTGTATATATGACTTGCAATAGGCATTCCATCACCATCAACAAGGAGCGAAAGAGTGATTAGAGGACAGTCAGTCCGCTTGCTCTTACAATGACCACGCTCAGCTAGTTTGTTCCCAAGACAGCTTCCTTCCATGTATGTGTTAGTTAAATCATACAAGAATATGGTTGCAGCATCATGTGGAAAGAGTTCCCTTTCTCTTATGTACAGTAACTCTTCAAGCATATCCTTTTTACTATACAACTTGTCACCAATTTCGTAGAACATATCCTTGCCATACTTACTGATATCAGCACCTGGAAACTCACTTAGAGCTGATTTATCCCTAAACCATCGATATGTGTGCATCTCACTTCCTGGTGAAATGAGTCTGCCAAATATGAGTGCCTTTGCTGTGGCGATTTCCCTATCACTAAAGTTTGTTTTTATCAGAACTTTTTCAACATCCAACAGTTCCCAAGCCATTTGGCACACAAGCTCCGAACCCATTTCTCTACTTTTGGTTGTCTTGATGCTTTTTAGATCTATTGTAATAAATTCACTTTCTTCTTTATTTTCTCCATCACTTTTCTTTTGAAGTTTTTCAGACAACTTCATGTTTGACACAAGACTCAGAGCTAGACGATCTATGTGCTGATCGGTTGTACTTAAAAGTGTTTGCTGACCTGTAAGTTGGCACTCAAGTGCATGAGCGAGTTTCTTCCACTCTATTCGTGGTATCGTTAGTTGTCCTAAATTCATTATTGTTCTCTGACGTGAACCTTTTTCTGTCCAAACAGACTCGACCAGACAATGCTTTATGTATGTTTTTTGAGTTTTTTTGCTATATGTCTTATTCTCGCGTATAAACATTACAGACTCCATTTATTTAATGATATGCTTATTGTACCAGCTTATGGTTCATATGTAAATACATATTTTTGAAACCATAAAATTTTAGGTCACTAGAATCGCGTTTTTTCATATTTTTTGTTGATTTTACTGAGTTTGAGGGTTAAAAAACTTTGATTTTTGAAGTTTTTTCATTAATTTAGTCGAAAGTCGGGTTAAGAGCATCAAATTTTGTATAAAGAAAATTAATATCATTTGTAATTTGAGGTTTTAAATTATCTTTTAAAATATTAAAAATATTAAAAAATTTAAATAATACTTCCATATCAACACACCTTCTTTTTATCTACATTAGTAGAAATTATTATTTTACACCTACAAAAGTAGGATTGTATATCTTATGACATAGAAAAAAGTAAGCGTAAAAAATTGAACGAAAAAAATTAAATTAATTAATATTTTGGAATAATATTTTTACAAAATAGATATTGTGCGTCATATGTAAATAAATAAAGAAGCTTCCTGTGAAGCATGAAAGGAAAAACTATGAAAACTATAAAAATATTTAAAATACTAATTATAACAATGGGTTTTTTTACTTTATTATTTATCGCATCCGGCAAAGCTCAAGCAGCTTCATCTATAGAAATCAAAACAATAAACACTATAAAAAACTCAGGTAATATTGCTTTTAATGTATGTTTAACAAACAAAACGTCGTCCAATATAAGTCTAAATAGGATAAAATTCAGATATTATTTTACTATTGACACCTTCAGCACTCAAGGATTTTATTGTGATTATACAAGTATTGGAAATACAAATTTAGTAAATGGAGTAGTTGTTAAATTAAAAACCATATCTGATAAAGCAGATTATTATGTACAGATTAGTTTCACTAGTACTGATGTAATAACAGCAAATTCTACAATTTATTTAAATTGCAGAATGACAAAAAGTATAGGAAATTACACAAACACAAACGACTACTCATATATTTATTCATCAACATATGTAAATAATCAAAATATTCCAGGGTATTTAGACGATGTATTGAATTGGGGAACGGAACCAGTGTTAACGATAGATGTTCCTTATATATCTATTAAATTACAAATGTATAATTCATTTACGGCATCTCCCTCAAATACAATAGGATTTAATATTAAAATTATTAATAATGGATATTATGATGTTGATATGAGTAAAGTTAATATATATTATTATTTTACGGTCAATGGAGAAGAGGATCAAAATTTTGTATGCGATTGGTCTGAGTTTGGAAAATCTAATGTATATGGTGTATTTGAGAAGATAAATTCTGAAAAAGCAGATTATCGAGTAAAGATAATGTTTAAACCAGAAGCTGGAACATTAATTGCGGGAGAAGAAAAAGAATTATATTGTAGAATACATAAAATAAACTGGACATTGTATCAAATGAATGATGATTATTCTTATAAAGATGTTTATCAGTCAATATATACGGATTGGAACATGGTTGTTTGTAAGATAAATGGAATAGAATACTGGGGAATAGATCCGATAAAAACTGTTGCTAAAATTGCAAATATAATGTATCACAAATCACGAATAATTGATAATACGTATGAATTAGGAGGAGGAATATCAGCTTCGTTAAAATTTCAATTAAATAAAACTATTTCAAATCCAGTTATAAAAATAACTTCAAGTATCAAAAAGCAAGATGGAAATAATACTGGTTTTTTATTAAAAAATATAAAAAGAGACGATTCAATAGATAAGAGATATTTTAAGGTTTATAAAAATGATATTCAGATAAATCCTACCAAAATAGGAATTAACTTTTCTGCTACGGGTATAAATATATCAATCAATGAAAGCTTCGTTTCTTTGGATACTATTCGGGTTGATTATTGGGCTAGATTATCTGCAACAAATACTGTTATTAATACTGGCGTTAAAAAATATTTAACAAATAACAATTTAAATAAAGTATTAGTTAATGTATTTTTTGAATTACTAGAATGGAAAGAGAATAATGCATTAGTAACTAACCCTTATTCTTATAGTACGGCTCCAGTAGACGAGAAAAGCAAATTCATAATGAATATAAAAATAACAGACGACAAAGATTTTTGGCTTGAATAATAGAAAGTAAGGTGTTCAATGAATATAAAACAAAAATATT
>Ga0209373_10005237_pt1 | contig 10695 bp, 10 predicted proteins | sample Higcelweek5metaG_FD_187173 | JGI IMG/M metagenome (GOLD analysis project Ga0209373, IMG submission 187173) | Freshwater pond sediment microbial communities from the University of Edinburgh, under environmental carbon perturbations - High... | ecosystem: Environmental > Aquatic > Freshwater >... | reverse complement strand
CTTAAGTGCCGATGCATTTGAAGCTCCTGAAAAGCTTCAGGTATTTGAAATAACCATACAGCAACTTCCTCATTTATTGAGATATGAAGACCGTAATTCCATGAGGCATTCTATTGAAACCAGACTACCATTTTTGGATTATCGGCTTGTTGAATTCGCGGTGTCACTTCCATTACAATCTAAAATCCATAATGGATGGACCAAATTCATCTTAAGGAAATCGTGCGAAAATATGCTTTCGGATACGATTGTCTGGCGAAAGAATAAGTTCGGATTTGAAGCCCCGGAAAAGATATGGCTAACTAAGTACAGCGATCAGATGCTTGCTGAAATTACTGGTTCAAAATTGCTTCAGCACTTTTGTGATCTTGAAACTCTTAAGAAGAACTTTTCAGGGGTTTCGCTACGGGATAAATGGATCTACTTCAATATTGCCAGGTGGGAAAAGATTTATAACATTGAAATTGACCCGAGTGAACGATAAGTGCAGAATATTGCATATTTGCAGCGATTATTCCCATCAGGAGTTGTACAGCAATCTGGTAAAAAGCCTTCAAAGAAAAGGGTTTGATCAGGTTGTATATGTTCCGGTCAGGTCAGAAAAAGATTTTGACAAATTTTCCTTAAACCATCTGGAGTCAACCAGAATAGTCTATTCCTTGGTCTGGCATGCGTATTACAGAGTATTTTTTAATTTGAAAATCCACAAATTATATCGGGATCTGAAATGTCATGTTCAAACCAGTCAGATCAATGTTATTCATGCACATTTGTTATTCAGTACAGGTGCAATTGCTTTGAAATTGAAAAAAGAAAATGGAACACCATTTATAGTAGCAGTTCGAAATACCGATGTTAACATTTTCTTCAGGTATATGGTTCATTTAAGAAAGAGGGGATTGAAGATATTACAGAATGCTGATGCCATCATCTTTCTCACGCCTGCCTATGTTGATACTGTTTTTAAAAAATACATCCCGGAGTCAATGCATGCCGACCTGAGGAAAAAGGTGAAGATCATCCCGAATGGAATTCATGATTTCTGGATAGAAAACAGAATACTGCAAGCTAAGGTGAAAACGGATTTATTCCGGATTCTGTATGTTGGCGATTTTTCGAAAAATAAGAATGTAATAAGCTTGATATCAGCCGTTGAGGATCTGAATTCACTTTATGGCAATTTCCATTTAACCATCGTTGGTGGTGGCGGAAATAACCATGAAAAAGTTTTGCATCGGATCAAAAATTCTGACTCAGAAGCTGTCAGCTATTTAGGACGAATCACAAACAAACAAGAGTTGATTCGTATTTACCGGGAAAACGATCTGTTTGCGATGGCCTCATTTAAGGAGACATTTGGCATTGTGTACCTAGAAGCAATGACACAAGGATTACCCATCGTATATAGTAAAGGCCAGGGCGTTGACGGATATTTTGATCAATATCCGGTTGGATGCGCTGTCAATCCGGAAAGTGTTGAGGATATCAAAGAGAAAATTCTGGATGTCAGGGAACACCGGCACGAGTATAGCCAGAATGCAATCAATCAGGTACCATCATTTAGCTGGGATGTAATTTCTAGAGATTATCAGGATTTATATACCAGGCTATCCGATAAAAATTCTAAACAGAAGCGATAATAATTATATGATATGAAGCGATTTGCATTAATCGGTGCCGCAGGATATATAGCTCCAAGGCACATGAAAGCAATTAAGGATACCGGAAATGAACTGGTGGCTGCATTTGACCCTTATGATGGGGTCGGGATCATGGATTCCTATTTCCCTAATGCTGATTTTTTTACTGAATTTGAAAGGTTCGATAGATATGTGGATATGCTGAGACGGAAAGGAAATCCGATCGACTATGTATCCATTTGTTCTCCTAATTACCTACATGATGCGCATATCCGGTTTGGGCTCAGAAACGGATGCGATGTGATTTGTGAAAAGCCGTTGGTGCTCAATCCATGGAACTTAGATGCCCTCCAGGAGATCGAATCAGAGAATAGGAATAAAGTCAATACCATTCTCCAATTACGCCTCCATCCATCCATCGTAGCTTTAAGAAACAAGGTGCAGACAGGCCCGGTGGATAAAATCTATGATATTGACCTGAACTACATCACTTCGCGTGGCAAATGGTACCACTATAGCTGGAAAGGAGACCCTGGAAAATCCGGAGGAATTGCTACAAATATCGGAGTGCATTTTTTTGATATGTTAACCTGGATTTTCGGTGATGTTATAACCATAAAGCAAATACGGCATGATAATACTACAGCTACTGGCTTTTTGCAGCTGCAACGTGCCCGGATCAATTGGAAACTAAGCATTGATAATGAAGAACTACCTGCAATGATCAGACAACAAGGCAAAAAGACCTTCAGACAACTGATGATTGAAGGTGAAGAAATTGAATTCTCTGATGGTTTCACGGATTTACACACAAGAAGCTATGAAGAGATCCTGAAGGGGAATGGATTTGGGATGACCGATTGCAGGAGAGCCATTGAGATCGTCAGCCATCTCGCAGGATCAATCAAATAGAATATTTACGAATTGCATTTTGACAGTAACGACTTTCTTTTATGAATACATTTAAAACAGTCTTGGTTCTTGCACCACACACAGATGATGGTGAATTGGGAGCAGGAGGTACGATAGCAAAACTAATTGAAAACGGAGCAGAAGTATACTATGTCGCGTTTTCAACAGCGGAAGAATCCGTTCCGGAAGGAATGCCAAAAGATATCTTGAAGACTGAGGTAAAATCGGCAACAAAGCAACTTGGAATTAAAGAGGAAAACCTGATCATTTTCAATTATGAGGTCAGGAAACTGAATTATGTACGTCAGGAAATTCTGGAAGAACTTATTAAAATACGAAGCAATATAAATGTTGATCTGGTATTAATGCCTTCACTTCATGATTTACATCAAGATCATACGACAGTTGCCAATGAAGGATTAAGGGCCTTTAAGCAAAAGCCCATCTTAGGATATGAGCTGATCTGGAATAATCTGACATTCAACACTACAGCTTTTACTCAACTTGAAGAAAGGCATGTTCAGAAAAAATTCGAAGCCCTGAAAGAATACAATTCACAAGCCGGAAGAGATTATACTTCAAGAGATTTCATCTTTTCACTGGCAAAAACCAGAGGTGTTCAAATTGGATGTAGTTTTGCTGAAGCCTTTGAAGTCGTCAGGTGGATTATTTAACAGAAAACGAGGAACATGAAAGAGAATATACTCAATTATTATAAAACGGTCAACGAATTCTATTGCGAAAAACTACAGTCAATTGCTTCCTTTGATGATGTTCCCTTTATTGATAAAAGTGATTTGATTGATTCTCAGCTAAAGTACCCGCCGTATGGCTGTTACACATCAGAAAAAAAAACAATCTGTCAGGTTTACAGGACAAGCGGCACCACCGCTAACCCCTTATTAGTTACATTTACGGATAATGATATTGACCTGATTACGACGATCGGTGCTGATTGTTTCAGACATGTGCATATGGGTGACCAGGGCAGCGATGAGGTGGTGATAAACTGTCTGAACCTATCCCTTTGGGCCGGAGGATTTCTGGATTCACAAGCCATGCATAAAACAGGTGTTCAGGTTGTTAACTTTGGAACTGGTAACACTACTGAACTAATAAGGCTGATTGTATCAATGACAAAGAAGTATCATGTTTCAATCCATTGTACTCCTTCATATTTGCCGATCATTGAAAACCGGTTACGGGAGATATTTCAAATGGCAGCTGCGCAATTGGGCTTACATGCCCTCTATTTGGGCGCAGAAGGAGGAGTTCAGAACAATTCTTTCAGATCACGACTAAAAGAGACATGGAATTGTCATGTTTACAACGCTAATTATGGCATGAGTGAAGTTTGTTCAATTATGGCTTCAGCTGCAGAGGATAACATTTTAAAATTCTCGAATCTTTTAAACCATTATTATTTCATTGAACTTTTGGATAAAAGTTATAATCTTAAGACGTTCAGCGAATTGGAATCAGGAGATGAGGGTACATTAATTTTCACATCTCTCAAAAAGGAAAGTCAGCCATTGCTTAGATATAACACTAAAGAGAAGATTCAGATAAAACACCTTAATGAAAAAGGAGTCTATTTTGAAGTAATGGGCCGAAATGATGATATGTTGGTTTATAAAGGGATAAACTTCTTTCCTGAACAACTCCGGCATATTATCATCACTTTTCCGGAGCTTTCTGGTTTATACCGGGTTCAAGTCAAAAAAGACGATCTGGTGATCAATTCGATCAATGTGATTTGCGAAGTAAAAAACAGCAGTCTGCTGGACGACGATATGTTGAAAAACGCCATCATTCGCAAAATTCGAAATGAGCTGACTATAAAAGTTGAGATGGTTTTCACAACCAAAATTGAGTACAACGGAAATAAGTTAAAAATGGTAGAGTTTATCTAATTCAAAAAGTCATGTATCAGTTAAAATCATTCGAGCGAAAAGGCACAGAAATAGCCTCTTATCTCAAACTCCCATTTATAGGTCCGGATATTGTGGTTAACAATGTCCAGCAATTAAATCGGGTCATTGACAATTCTTTATCTCTCTGTTATCCGAAGTACAAGGAGGCATTGAGCGGAATAAAGCATACCAGCTTGATATTCTGCACAGAGGATACAGTTGTGGATAACCCTTATTTATCCTTTATCATTACATCTAATCCAAAGCTTTCTTTCTTTAAATATGTTTTCGATCAACTGGTTTCCGAAACATCTTATTGGTGTGAAGTGGTTTCTTCCTCTTCCGAAAAATATCAGGATGTTCTGTTTGGATATCATGTAAAAATCGGGACACATGTGGTGATTGCTCCTGGGGTACGGATCGGAAACGGTTGTGTTATAGGCAATAATGTGGTAATCCGATCGAATACTCTTATCGGTAATAGCTGTACGATCAAAGATAACACGGTGATTGGGTCTGAGGGTTTCGGCTTTATGAACTCAGAAGAGGGAATTTTACATATTCCTCAGATAGGATCTATAGAAATAGGCAATGATGTCATGATTGGCTCAAATTCAACAGTTGAAAAGCCGTCGTTGGGTGCCACAATTATTGAAGATAGTGTAAAGATTGACGACCTGGTGCAAATTGGTCATAATCAATGGATTGGCAGGAATACTATCATAACAACAGGTTTCAAGGCTGAGGGGAATGTGAAAATAGGAAGTGATACCTTTATAGGAATGGGGGTCACCATTGTTTCCAAGAAAGTAAGCGTAGGTAATAATTGTCTGATTGGAGCTGGAACAGTTTTATCAAAATCAGTTCCTGACAACACGATGGTTTACTGCAAGCAGGATCTTGTTTTTAAACCTGTCAAAAATAGGATTACAGATATTTTGTCTACAAAAAAAATATAATCATGGCTGGATTTTTAGAAAAAATCACGGATTCTCAGAAGAATAAAACCAGTTGCTATATTGATGATTTGCTGAACAATGCAAAAATCAATTATGGTGAGGATTCCTCAGAGTTCAAAGGCATTTATAACCAATATTATAAGATGCCAAAGAATGATTCTTCTGTATTGTCGAACAGGAGACATTATGAAGCAGAAATGCATGAAGAGGGACTGACCGGACTTGAACGGCTATACAGAAGATCTATCGTAATTGACCTATTATCCGCCTGCGCCAGTGAATGCATTTATTGCCTCAGAGGATATTATGAGAAATTTGCACTGTCAAACGACGATATCAAAGCAATAGCCAGGTATTGCTCTGAGAACCTTGAATTAAGGGAAGTTTTGATCACCGGAGGAGATCCATTTATGGCACCTAATAAGTTGATCTATTTGATTACTGAGTTGGCAACTTCAGCTCCCAACATACAGATCATCAGAATTGGTACCCGACTTCTCGTACAGGATCCGGCAAGGTTTAGCGAAACACTGTTTTCATTCTTTGAATCACTGAAGAACAGATTTATTATTGAAGTTGGATGCCAGATAAATCATTATTTTGAATTACAATCCGCTACCCGTCAGATCATTCACAAACTGCAGCAATGCGGCTGCAGACTATACAGCCAGAATGTTCTGTTAAAGGATGTGAACGATAATCAGGAAGCCTTAATCTACTTATATGATGAACTGCGCTACCTGGGCGTTCTTCCTCATTACTTGTTCCATGCGGTGCCCATGAGAGGTACTGATGATTTCAGAACTACTGTGGACAAGGGTTTGCAACTCATCAGTGAAATCACATCTTCAGGTTATACCAGCGGAAGAGCTAAACCACAGTATGCTCTGATGACAGATATCGGAAAAGTAACATTATATGATGGCTCAATTTTGAAAAGAGAAGATGGATATCTGCTTATTAAAACTTCATATAAACTCTCTGACCGGCTTACCTGGAATCCATCATATCATCTGCCAAAATCTGCCGAGCTAAATCCGGATGGAACATTAAGTGTTTGGTATTTAGATGGTAATGAGTAATTAATTCAATGATAATCGCCATTCACCAACCTAACTTTTTCCCATGGTTGGGATATTTTCAGAAAATTTCCAGAGCTGATCATTTTGTTTTTCTGGATGATGTTGCAATTGTGAAGACAGGAAGCAGTTACACCAATCGGGTTGGATTATGTGTTCAGGGTAGTTTTAGTTGGTTCTCTGCTCCAATCCGGAAATTTAAGCCAGACCAGTTAATCTGCGAAACTGAGTTTTTTGATCCAAGGTGGAAGAAGAAGCTGAAATCCACATTGTTGTCAAGTTACTCCAAATCGAGATATTTTAAAGAAAACGTGGATTTTGTTTTTTACTTACTTGAAGCGGATACGACCAGTATCAGCAAATTTAATGCTCAAACAATTACCTGCCTGGCTGATTATTTCAATCTGAAAAGTCAACTCTCTTATTCTTCAGATTATCAGATCAAAACAAAGTCGAGCGAAAGATTAATTGATATTATTAAGCTGAATATCGGTTCAGTCTATCTTTCCGGGTACGGTGCAGATAGCTACCAGGACAATCAGTTATTTGAGCACCAAGGGATTAAAGTAATCTACAACGATTTCCCGCATCCAGTATATCAGCAGGTCAGAGCAGAGTCATTTATTGAGGGTTTGTCGATTCTGGATATCCTCTTTAACATTGGTAGAGAGGCCCTCATTGAACACTTTGAAAGAACACGTTTAACATAGGAATATTATTACAGCCCATGCCAAAGAAAAAGGTAATATGGATTTTTAATCAATATGCTATTAAGCCTGATTTACCAGGGGGTACAAGACATTATGATCTCGCTAAAGAATTGGTGCGAAATGGTTGCACTGTGCATATTTTTGCAGGATGTTTACATTATCTTACACTGAAAGATGAAATTCTGACCAATGGAGAGAAAAGAAGAGTTGAAGTCATCAATGGAATAACCTTTCATTGGCTTAAAGTTTTTCCATATCGACGTAATGATCATCGCAGGCTCTTAAGCATGGTCTGTTTTTATAGGTCGCTCAACAAAGAAGTTTCGTTACTGTATAGGGAAAAGCTGTTTCAAATACCCGACATTATTATCGGATCAACCGTTCATCTGTTCACCGTTTTAGCGGCATATAAAGCATCAAAAAAGATTAACTCTCACTTTGTTATGGAAGTACGGGATCTTTGGCCTTATACGATGATCGCAAATAAGCAGATATCCGCTTTTCATCCTTTTGCTCTGTTATTTGGATTCATGGAGAGGTTTCTATACCGTAAGTCTGAAATGATTGTTTCTTTGTTGGAATACGGTTATGAGTATATTGGAAAATACACCGACCCCAATAAAGTTGTCTGGATTCCAAATTCGTTCAACAAAGACAACTTAGAGGGGTTACAAAACTGTGAAAATATTGATATTGAATATGATTCGACAAAATTAACCATACTATTTGCCGGTTCTATCAATGAAAACGATAACATTCTGATGCTTGTCAAAGCCTTTGAACGAGCAAAAAATAAAGTCACTGATATCAGGCTAATCATTATAGGGGATGGCATTGAAAAACCAGGTATTCGTGAATACGTTAAAAGCCGGAACCTTGAGGACGTCACGATTTTACCTGCAGTATCAAAGAATAAGATATTATGCTATTTGAATTGTGCTGACATTTTATGGGTAGGTATGCCAGATTCTGAGGTTTATAAATATGGATTGAGTTTCAACAAGTTATTCGACTACATGGCTGTTCGGAAGCCTGTTTTGTTGTCCAGTTCAAAACACGCCAACATGATTCGCGAAGCTAATTGCGGAATAATCTCCGAAGCCAGTAATTTTGATGATCTGGCTCAAAAGATAATAGCTTGCAGAAATATGGATAAAACAGAGAGAGAAGCATTGGGTGCGAATGGGTACAATTACTTAATGAATCACTATACAACAGAAATCATGTCCCAAAAGTTGATTTCTGAAGTAATCGACCCCATTCTTAAATAAACCAAATCGGGTGTAATGGTCAAACTTGCACGATATCAAGAAGCCCGCATGATTGCGGAATTGCATATTAAATCACTTCAAAGCAGTTTTCTTGCCAAACTGGGTACTAGATTCCTGACTTCACTTTATCAGTTTTTGATTGGTAAAGAGTTGGTGCTGGTGCATACTGAAAGAGAAATTGTTTTGGGCTTTGTTTCCGCCTCAAAAGATCCTTCCAAAATGATGAAACGTTTTATCTTGCACAAACCTGGCTCACTATTTACGCTGGCCTGTACTGTTCTGGTTAAACCCGGCTTATGGGTCAGTTTGGTGGAAACGTTTTTGGCGCCATTAAAAACCGGCAAAAAGAACCGGAAAGGTGCCGTAAAGAACCTCCCGGATGCTGAACTCTTATCGATTTGCATTGATCCGCAATGCCAGGGTGCCGGAATCGGTTCACAGCTGGTTATGGCATTGGATGAATGGCTGATCGGTGAAAACATCAGCAGGTATAAAGTGATGGTTGGTCAGGAATTGGAAGCATCAAACCGGTTTTACCGGAAGAATGGCTTTGTTTTGGCTGGTCAGGTAAACATTCACGGAGCTGAATTGTCAAACATTTACACGAAGGAACTGAACCGATAAATACACCCGATACGAAAGAAAGTGTATTTTCGTTAACGAATATGAGCTTTATGAAAACCAAAGAAAAAATCTGGCTCTCGTCGCCGCACATGTCGGGACAGGAGATGAAGTACATCGAAGAAGCGTTTCGCAAGAATCATGTATTTCCGTTGGGTCCGAATGTAACTGGCTTTGAATCTGACCTTAAGAAATATACCGGAGCAAAATATGTGAGTTGCGTAGCCTCCGGAACTGCGGCCATCCATCTGTCGATGATCGCGTTAGATGTCAGGCAGGGTGATGAGGTCATCTGTTCGACATTTACCTTTTCCGCATCTGCAAATCCAATCGCTTATCAGAAAGCCACGCCAGTTTTCGTGGATTCGGAGCCAACCACCTGGAACATGGATCCTGATCTGCTCGAAGAGGCCATTAAAGATCGTATTTATCACGGCAAACATCCCAAAGCCATCATCATTGTTCACTTGTATGGGATGCCAGCCAGGATGGACCGCATCATGGAAATTGCCAACCGCTATGAAATTCCGGTGGTGGAAGATGCTGCGGAAGCCATCGGTTCAACCTTTGAAGGCAAAGCATGCGGAACAATCGGTGAAATCGGTATTCTCTCATTCAACGGCAACAAAACCATTACCACGTCGGGTGGGGGAGCCATGATCTCCAATAAACTGGGTTATTGCGACCAGGCAACATTCCTTGCTACCCAGGCACGTGATGAAGCGCCGCACTACCAGCATTCCAGGATTGGGTACAATTACAGGATCAGCAATATTTGCGCCGGCATCGGTCGCGGTCAGATGGAAGTGCTTCAGGATCGGGTTGAAAAACGCCGTGAAAACTTCTTCTTTTATAAAGAATCTCTGAAAGATATTCCGGGAATCACATTCCTTGAAGAACCTGATGAAAAGTACTACTCCAATCACTGGCTGACCACCATTCTGGTCAATCCCGATCTGACAGGTGTTACCAGTGAGCAAATCAGGATCGTACTTGAAAAACTGAACATTGAAACCAGGCCCCTCTGGAAACCGATGCACCTGCAACCAGTTTTTCAGGGATTTCCGGCATACCTCAACGGTACCTCAGATCACTTCTTCAATATCGGACTCTGTTTGCCATCGAGCAGCAATATCTCAGATGAAGATAGGCAATTCGTCGTCGAAAGCATCCGCCGCTTACTCTCAACCATCGAACATAAATAACAACTCCTACAACAACCACAACAACCACAACACAGTCCGCCATTATTTGTACTCACAAGGCGCCATTCTTTGTAGTGCCAATAGCCTGTTTAAAAGACTAATATAAGCTACTATGTATAAAGTCGTTAAACGCCTGTTTGATATCCTCCTTTCTCTCATTGCGATTATCCTTTTTCTGCCCTTCTTTATCCCCATTGCCCTGCTTCTGAAATTCACCGGCGAAGGCTATGTGTTTTATTTTCAGGACCGTATTGGATACAAGAACAAAAAGTTCAGGATATGGAAATTTGCCACCATGCTGTTGGCCAGTCCGGGTTTGGGTACCGGCAGCATAACCGTACAAAAAGACTGGCGTCTCACTCCGATGGGGCCATTTCTCCGAAAA
>Ga0209373_10005235_pt1 | contig 10696 bp, 5 predicted proteins | sample Higcelweek5metaG_FD_187173 | JGI IMG/M metagenome (GOLD analysis project Ga0209373, IMG submission 187173) | Freshwater pond sediment microbial communities from the University of Edinburgh, under environmental carbon perturbations - High... | ecosystem: Environmental > Aquatic > Freshwater >... | reverse complement strand
CGTCAAAGTACGGTCTGCCAAAGAAACGGCAGCGGGCTGTTCCAAACCGAAGTCTTTACGGCTTGCCATGTTCGCCAATAAGTCGCCACGGACTGTAGTGAAATCCATGTAACCGTCATCCGTGAACACGGGTTTAGCCTCTGCACCGGTCTCAAGGTCGTTTTGGATCTTAATGTCTTGTGCAACAGAGTATGTAACACCGAATTCAACATCGTGTGAATTTCTGCGAACTGAGAGAACATAGTTTCCATGTTCAAGTTCCCAGCCCTCGAAATCATTATTGTTTGCATCGTTCCAGTCAAAGGAAGCAAGGTCATCCGCCTTGATCTGAATGGATACTATTTCGCTTTCGCCGGGTTGAAGCTCTTTGGTTTTGGCAAAGCCAACCATTGCGGCGGTAGCCTTTTCGATGCCGCCATTATAATAAGGAGCGGTTGAATAAAGCTGAACTACGTCTTTACCTGCCATGCTGCCAGTATTTGTTACCTGCACTTTGATTGTGATGTACTGCGCATTGCTTGTGATAACTGTGTTGCTTGATTTTCCAGCAAGTTGCCAATCAAATGTAGTATAACTCTCGCCTCCGCCGAACGGAACGAAAACAACATCGTTATACCATGCGTCAGCTTCAGCCTTCGTCTTGCCGGATGCGATCATGTCGTCATAAACCGATTCATAATAGCGGTGACCCATGTAGATGCCTTCGCGATATTCCACAAGCGCGAATGGTGTTTGGTTTCCATCGGGATCACGGAAGAATGCATCTGATCTGCCTGTGCCTTCAGCGTTTTGGTTCATAACTGAGTAATTTTTGAATGCGGGATCAGCTTTCAAGTCTGCCCACCATGTGGCTGACACATGGCCGCTCGGGTTAACTTCACCCTTTAGAATTCTAACGGCTTCAAGGCATCCTACCTGACCAACGCCGCCTACCCAAAGAATGGCATCAACACCGAGGTTGTCAGCGGTCTTGGGCTGAGCAAGCTCAGATACGTCCATTACATTGGATGAGTTAATAATGACAATAACTTTGTTAAAGTACTGTTTAGCGTGCATAATATGAGCTATTTCATTGTCCTGAAGATCCAACTCTGTATCAAGAATGTTGGAGTGTCCTTTTGCGTTATAGGTTCTAAAGTCAATATTTTCTGCACCACATCTGTGGAACACTAATACGGCAACATCTCCATATGTCTCATATGTTGAAGTGACGGAGTTGCCTAAATACGCATTGGGATCTATTTCAAGATACTGTCCAGAAGCTTGAGAGCCACCTGCCACATACGCTTTGTAAATTTCGGCAAGCTTTGGATTCAAAGCGAAGCCCTCTTCAGCAAAAGCATTGTTCCAATTATACTTTGTGCTTTGGGTGTTCTGTCCCGCGGAACCTGATCCACCGCCTGCAAAAGTTATGTCCTGAGAAGCGATGCCCATCAATGATATTTTATTCTCTTCTGCAGCGAGCGGAAGCGCACCGTTGTTATACAACAGAACTTGGCCTTCATCGTTTATCTGACGGTTAATAAGATCCGCAGTTGCATCTGCTTCCGCCTTGATGGCGGTACTGGGATAATACTTGCCTTGGTTTGCCAGATTCAATGTTGAAACACCGACCGGAGTAAATATTCCTTCATTAATTAATTCGATTTCCGGAACGGGTATCATGATCGCCGGCTTGCCCTGTTCTCCTTGAGGACCCTGTTGTCCTTGGAGACCCTGTTGTCCTTGGGGACCCTGTTCTCCTTGTTCTCCCTGGGCGCCGGTGATGACGGTACTGACCGCATCACAGCCAACCAGTGCTAAGGCAAACAATAAAGCTAAAATCAGAATTGACAGTTTTTTCATTTTTTCCTCCTAATTTTTTTTTGAAAAATTTCTTTGTTGATGAACAAAACAAACTTTTTTAAATAGTGTTTACTCCTTTCTTTATATTTATATTTGAAAATTCCGAACTCACAAAAAACAAAAATGATTGTCGCCGATGAAACAAAATTTTTCAACTCGGCTAATCCATCCAATCGCTCAATCTCTTCGGGAATCCTCTTTCATCAGAGCTGTGTTCAAGATAAGCGTTGAAAGGTTTTGAAGATATTTCTCAGGGATAGGTACTGGATTTGAAGACGGTGTAGAAGTGATATCGTCGTTGTGTCCCCAGATTTTATGATAAATTCTGTCGAAAATTGATGAGTTGTCGTCAGTGATGTCTTTACCTTTGCGATTGAAATTTCTTTTTTCTTTTTGAACATATTCTTCTGGAACCTGATCGATGGTTTTCCAAGTCTGCATGGCTTCCACTTTTGGCATTCCCATGTTAATTGCGGCTTTTCTTATTTGGTTTACAGCTTGTATCTCTCTTAATTTAGGTCCGTCCAATTTATAGAAGTACATGGAGATCATCGTTACAATCCAAGCTGACATCGGTAATAGACAGAATGTAATGATCGCAGCCAGTTTTACACCGGAGAAATCAAAACCAGTCATATCGATTCCGACACTTGGCAACTTTCCATTCAAAGCCGGGATAATTCCCACTGTGAAAACCGAAAGTAACAGGGTGGCGAGTGATGAAACCAACTTGTCGATCAATGAGAACAGAGTCCCCATGATTCCCGGAACGTAATTGCCGGTACGATAGGTTTCATAATCGGTACAGTCCGCAACCATCGGTATGCACATTTCAGATGCGAGATTATAAGCTCCATATCCAAATCCGAACAGTATAATCCAAACAACGGTTATGAGATTAATTGAGAAATACACGCTATTATCCTCAGCCCAATGAATCAAAGACAGATGGGTTGATGGATTGGAAGGGTCCCATGTGCTTAGCAAAAGTGAAATCCCGAGATAGAATACGAAAGCAATCATCGTAAACTGAGTTACTACTCGTTTCTGCCCCTTTCGACCGGCCACCTTAGCACCAATGACGAATAAGAGTCCCATAAAACCAAACGATAAAGCATACATCGGTATGTAGAGACCATTATAGGATCCCATCATGATGTAGTAGATCAATACCGCCACGGCGCCCGAAGTTGCGATGGTCGATGCAAGTTTGTTGCTACCAGCTGAGAAAACCAACCAACGGATTTGATTATTTTCTTTCAACACATTCATAAAATCTCTGAATTTAGCCGGTTTAGCATCCTTGTCGATGCCCCAGAATTCCGGACGATCTTTCTTCCAAATTGCAATCAGTGCCAGAACCGTATATAGTGCCGATACCAGTATTGTTATAGGAACAAGAATATCGTAGAATGCCGGATTGTATTGAGCACCAAGGCCGTTTGCCGCATCAATCGGATCAACCACGATTGGCAACAGGCCATTTCCGATCAGGTTGATCAGAACGATGGACCCAATCATACCCACCATGTTCCATACAACAAATTGCGAACGTTGATGAGGATCGTTTGTGATACAGGTCTGTCCTGCTTTTGTTACCGCACATTGGGCGGTATATCCGAGCACATAGACAACGTAAGCGAAGATGAACAATGTCCATCTCAACCAACTCATTTCTACCGGTCGAATAACCAAATACATGATAATCACTGAAACAGCCAACATCAGATTTCCAATGATCATGTAAGGGCGGAATTTACCAAATCTTCCATTTGTTTTATCAATCATAGCCCCACAAAATGGATCCGTGATTCCATCGAAAATTCTCATTCCGGTTACTACTGAAGATAATACGATTGTCAAGGCAGTCATCGCAGCTGCTGAAAGCAAACCACCTACGAAACCACCGCTTAAATAGTATCCTCCGTAATACGTAACAAATGACATCAAAGCCATATACGTATTGGTCGCTGCGTTATTAAACGGAAATAGAACAATCTGATATTGTTTTCCTCTATTGATACTCATTTCATTGTTTGTTTGAACATTAACAGTACTAGCCATATGTTTCTCCCTGTAATAAACAGATTTGGTTGTGTTTTGTAATAATATCACTTCATAAGGGGAATAAAAAAATATAAAAGGGAAGCAAGTGAATTTGGAAGGAATGACAAAGGATTAAAATGAAAAAGCATAAGTGTGGGTTGAAAAGTTCGAGCGATCTTCCCCTTATGAAAGATCATATGAAGAGATTTATTTATGCGTCCTTTTGGCGGGGTAATGGGTTTTTATTTTTCCCAACTCTTGTTTTTAGTGTTCTTCAATAGATATGTTTTGTCTTTTTTATCGACTTTTTTAATACTCATTTCATCTTTCAAACCAGCTGATTTGACCACTAATTGGTTGGTATCTTCAAGATCAATCTTGAATTTAAAAATTCTGTCCGCTGTCTGCTTCCCAATCAATTTGTCGTTATTGTATAACTCTACTTCTTTCTGATTTGAATAGATTTTGATGTTGGTTGATTTGCCAGTTCTGTTGATGAATCTTTTTCCGCAGAGATGGATGAAAGGTTCTTCTGACCAATAAGATTTATAGAGATAGAATGAATCCTTTTTGATTTTTCTATCAAAGGTCACCAACCCTTTGTGGTTCATACCTGGTTCACCGCCCTGATTTCTGGCGTCTGCCGCGAAATCAAACATGTTCCAAACATGTGTAGCCCAGATATAGGGTCTCTCGTTGATGATTTTTATCATCTTTTCATGATATATTGTCTGATATTCTTCAGTGTTGTCGCCTCTGTATGGACGTTCGCGATGAATATTTGGCATCGCTTCAGCACCATATTCAGCCAATCCTAAGATTCTATTAGGATATTTGTTGTGATATCTGTCCAGTTTGACTCCCGCCAACCAGGCGAATGGGAAATACCAGCCAAAATACAGATTATATGAAACGATGTCAGGGATTGCATTTATTTTGTTATAGATCATCGTCGGCATATAAACTGCAATTGCCGTTTGACGATTCGGATCCATTTCATGACAGAGAGCATTCAATTTCACATGCATGTCATAACGATCAGATCCCGCTTGATGCATGCAGATTTCATTGGAGAGACCCCAACAGACAATGCTTGGATGATGATATTGCTGCAATATCAGTTCTTTCATTTGAGACACTGCGTTTTCATCAGCGTTGTTCATGTGTTTTGATATGTATGGGATTTCTGCCCAAACGACAAAACCGTTTTTGTCACATAGATCATAGAAATAGTCATCGTGTTGATAATGAGCCAATCTGATTGTGTTTGCACCGATTTCTTTGATGATTTCGATGTCCTCAGCATGATGTTCTTTCTTTAGAGCGTTTCCGATTCCTGGTCTGTCTTGATGACGGCAGACTCCACGAAGAGGATATTCTTTTCCATTAAGATAGAAGCCCTTATCGGGATCGATGCGATAGTTTCTGAATCCGACATTGAATTCTACGGTATCCATAACTGTTTCATTATCCAATAATTCAAGACAAAGTTTGTATTGGTAAGGATCCACAAGACCTTGCCAGAGATGAACCTTATTTACTCGAATGGCTTGACCGTTTTTACTTTCAGCCACAACTTTTCCATTATGATTGTACAAAGTGGTTTTGAGTGTTCCACTGCCAACGAATTTTGCTTCGACTTGAACAATTCCTTCGTCACCTTCAACCGTGCAAGTGACTTTTGCCCCTTTTGAACCGTAATTTTCCAAATCGAAGTGGCTCTTCGATACTGAGACTAAATTTACATCACGATAGATGCCGCCATAAAAAGTGAAATCGGCAGTCTGAGGATATACCCAGTCATTCTGGGAATTATCAACGCCAACAACGAGTGTGTTTTTGTCCAAGATGAAGTTGGTTACATCGAAGCGGAAAGTGGAATAACCTCCCTGATGTTCTCCTACGAGAATTCCATTCAGATATACTTGAGCCGAAGCGTTGACTCCTTTAAATTCCAGATATGTGCATACATTCAATTCAAAGTCATTCTTGTTGAATTTGTGCACATACCAACATTTGCCTCTATAGTAATCATTTCCTCCGTCTTGGCCATCCACACCATTCCATGTGTGAGGAATGCTTATAGATTCTCCAGTCGTATTGACTGCAGATTGATGACCAACGTTTTCTTTAATGAATGTCCAATTGTTATTCAGGTTGATGACTTTTCTCATTTGATTACCTATTAGTCTCTTATTTTTCAAAATCTCGTTTCACAAAACAAATGAAAAGATAGGGATTATCGATGAAATTAAAAATCGAAATGGTCATTTGAGGTTGCTTTATCGACAATAATTCCGGTAAGAAAAATAAATTTGTTGATTACTGCTATGATATTGATTCTCTAAATAATTTGCATGCGTTTGTCATAGAAAACGTTTTCTTATTTCATTATAGATAATAATTAGTTTCGATGCAATATGCATTTCGTAATCTAACTTATGGGTTTCGTAAACTGCGAAATCCACAAAAAAAAGACACGCCTTATCGGCAATGTCTTTTATACAAATTGTGTTTATTTCACTTCTGTTCCAGAAGGATACTTAAGATAAATCTGTTATTGTCGGTCTTGATCGACATGTACCCATTGTATTTGCTGACAATCATTTTGATGCTCTTCATCCCGAATCCATGGAACTCCTTATTCTCTTTTGTCGTAAGGGGCAGTTCATCTTCGAATTTCAAATCACCGACAAAGTCGTTTTCAAAAACAATTGATATCCGATCCATTGATTTTTTTACTGAGATGTTAATAACTCTTCTTTCCTCTTGCTCAACACTTTGCACTGCATTCATTGCGTTATCTATTGCATTACCAAATAGAGAATATACTTCAGCAGCCGGAATGTAGTTTAGCTTTTCACCATCTGCGATGCAATTTATTTTGATGTTGAGCTGTTCACACTGCAGTTTTTTTTCTGCAAGTAAAACGTCCAAAGCCTCGTTTCCGGTCTTTAGATATGTGGCGTATCCCGATATGGCATTGTTCAAGGATTCCAGTTCTTCCGAGCTGATTTTATCATTCAGAGATGAAATCAGGTATTTCAGATCGTGATACTTCACGTTCATGATGTCGACATTTTTCTTTGAAGTAGCCAATTGATCTTTTTGCATGTTAAGAACATGTTCCAGTACTGTTGTTTCATGTTCCAACCTGCTTCTTCGCAAAATTCCGGCGAGAATGAAAAGAACCAAGAAACAGGATATCAGGTCATAGCTGGTAATTGCCAGTAATAATAAGAAGTTATTTCGATCAATCAGAAAATCAAATACATTCTTGAATATCGATGCAAAAATGATTAGAGTTGCAACTGTGACGATAATATCTTTGTTGCTTCTTGCCAAGAGCAGATATTCATCGGCGCTCAGTTTATCACCCACCAGAATGAAAGCGATGGAATATACAATGACTGCGACAAAAATATATACAACGATTCCATAGTCGGGATAAGCAATTTGATCCAAGTAGGTTCGGAAGAAAAAACCAATTTCATATGCGATATGTTGAATCGTCCAAGCAATCGTAACCAAAAATATGGATGACCAAATTCCGGATTTGAAACTGAAAACGAGTCCACCCACAGCCAAAAAAGATATAATGGCGTGTCTGAAAATGATACTAACGACAGATACTTCAATGAAAAGGTCCCATAGATAGGCAAACAGGAATAGCGCTAGGATAGAAAAGGCAACTCTCAGAATGAACTTGCTTCTTCGATCAAGTTTTCGCACCAAAATGGCGATTGCGGCGAATATTTCGAAAATAAAACCGAAATTCGAGAAAAATTCAACAATGATACTCATACGACATTTCCACTTCCCAACCATTCGGTCAATTCCATCATGAAGGCTTTCTTTCGAGGGTTGCTTATCTTCAATTCGGATCCATCCATCATGATCACAAAATTCTTTTCAACAGTCTTAATATATTTCGGATTTACCAGGTAGCAGTTGTTGCATCTCAAGAAATGATGATTAGGCAATGATTCTTCGAGTTTTGTTAATGATCCTGACCCGCTGATAAGACCTTGATCGGTATGGAAAGTCAGTTTATGGTCCAATATATCAATATATGCAATGGAACGGGAATCGATTCTTGTCAAACCGTCGGCATTACGGATTGTCAGTTGCAGACCCGCATTGTTGCTAGCCAAAAGTAATGCTCTTTCCAGAGGTAGGATGATATCATTATACGTTATCGGCTTGATGATGTAATCCAAAGCGCTGACTTGATATCCCTTGATGGCATATTGTGTCAAGTTTGTAACAAAGATGATAATCGTCTGCTTATTGAATTCTCTCAGTTTGGTAGCTGCTTCCATGCCATTTAGACCCGGCATTTCGATATCAAAAAAAGTAATATCATAACCGATGTTACTGTTTTTTAGAAAATCGACTGCCGAACTAAACAATTCAATGCTTATGTTATTATTGTATTTTTCGCTTTGTTCGATATATCTGGTTATATACTTTTCCAGCTTGCTGGCTTCATGTTGTTGATCTTCAATGATCGCTATTCTTAGCATAAAATATGATTACCTCCTTGGCTCTTGAGATTTCTGAGGCATGTAGAAAGCCTTTGCATATCATTATTTAACATCCTCTATATGTTATGATAATTACCACTAGAATGCAATTATAATTTAAAAAAAACAATTGTTACTGAATTTGAGATAGTTTTTTTCGATCTTGAAGACAATATAGATTATAGAAATAAATCCCGTACTGATTTCAGAGATTCGTCCGCAATATCGAAAACTTTTGATGGCTCTTGATTTCAAGTGTTTGTGAATTGTAAATCATTGACAGTATCTTGTTTTCTTGCCTTCTAGATATGCATGAGCCGCTTTTAGCTTTTTGCCTTTGCTGGCTTTGGATGTTCTTTTCATATAGAAAAATCCCCTCTCTGTAGACTGTACAAATTCTTAGTTATTTGTAGTGTCTACTTTAAGGGGATCATATCATTTCCGAAGTGCCTTATCTTAAAAAAGATAGAAGATCAGGGATTGACGATGATGCCGTCTGGATCCGTTACGATGGTCGGCAGAACGCCGTTCCAAGTATCATAATAGAGTTGCTTCAGAATGGTGGAGGATATTTCCTGAATCGTCAAATATCCATACACGGCTGGCGTGGCAGTATCTTCGCCTTCCTGGAATTGCGAGAGATACATGGTGTTGATTGCATTGACCGTAACCGAATTGAGGATGATCTGGGCTTCGGCGTTGGCTTCGGCGGCGATCAGGGCCACTTCTGCGGCATTTTCCGCCCGGATGATCGCGGTTTGAGCTTCGACTTCGGCTTTTGCGCGTTCCTGTTCGGCAATTTCTACTTGCTGGATGGCCTCGGCCTTTTGCTGGATGATGCTTTCGATCTGTTCTCCAGCATCGATGTCGTCAAAAGAAGCGGAGACCACGGTCAGGCTGTATCGACTTTCCATCAACGTGGAAAGACTGTTGACGAACTCCAGACGGCATTCTTCCAGCCCGCTTCCCAAAATTGCATAGACGTCGTACTGGATGGAAGCACTTTGCAGAGCCTCTTTGACCACCGAGTTCAATTGAGCATCGGAAATGTCGCTGGTACCGGTCGCTTTATAAAACACCCCGGCATCCGCACTCTCCAGTTTGTAGACGATTGTGATCGCAAACTGGGCATAGATGCTGTCTTTGGTCTGCCCGTAGATTGAAATCTCTGCTGTGCGGTTTGTGGTGCTGATCTTGGTGATTTTTTGAAAAATCGATTTTACATGAAAGCCTTCGCCCAAAGTCTCATTTTGGATTCCACCTTTAAACGGGTCGTAAACGATTCCAACTTCGTTGGCGGAGATGGATGTGAATATCGCAAATATCAAGAACAAAAATGCCCCCAAAGAGGCGATCTGACGCCACTGAAAACGCCAATTACGACGTCTTGAATCATACCCCAAAGCGATAAATATGAACGCAAACAGCACGAACGAAACAATAACTGCCCACATACTAGTATTCCTCCAGACCGGAATGTCATTTCTTCAATAAGCCAGAAACGCTCCCATTAATATTTTCATTATATACTAAGCCACACCAAATTGCAATAATCGTTTTGGAAGACTGCACCCTCCAAAAAATATCAATAAAAGTTCTCCAAAATCGAACAAAAAAAGCCGATCTCTAAGTTGAGATAGGCTTCATTAAGTTCATTGGTAGCCAGTACGGGGTTCGAACCCGTGAATGGTGCCTTGAGAGGGCACTGAGTTAACCATTTCTCCAACTGGCCAGATGAGATCACCCTTTTAACAGGGCGATCGTTTTTTCAATGCGTTTGTTAATGCGGTCTTCGCCGAGTATTTCTAAGATGTAATAGAAATTCGGCGTGTTTTTTCTGCCTGAGACGGCGATGCGGATGATTTCGGCGAAATCGCCGATGTGGCCGTGGAAGGCGTCTTTGTTCTTCTTGTATTCTTTGACGGAAGCGGAGAATCCGCATGCCGTTGCCAAAGACTTCAGTTTTTCAAACCATTCCTGTTCCGGAAGGTCCAAATACTTTGCTTTCTGGTAGGTTTCGAGCACCTGAATCAGGGTGTCTTTTTTGATAGTTTCATTCCATGGCAGGATTCCTTTCATATACTCATCATAATAGGAATCATACATGAAATCAATGATCGGGAAGATATCAGAATACTTGGCGTAGTCTTTCCGCGGTTTTTCGCCGCCGCGTTCAATGGATAGAATCGCCTCAAACATTGCCGGATCTGATTCAATCGCTTTTGCGAATTCGACTTGGTACTTTTTTGCCCAGAGAAGGGCTTTTTCCTCTATTTCCT
>Ga0209373_10005233_pt1 | contig 10698 bp, 8 predicted proteins | sample Higcelweek5metaG_FD_187173 | JGI IMG/M metagenome (GOLD analysis project Ga0209373, IMG submission 187173) | Freshwater pond sediment microbial communities from the University of Edinburgh, under environmental carbon perturbations - High... | ecosystem: Environmental > Aquatic > Freshwater >... | reverse complement strand
CGAGGCCATCAACAGGCTGAGGCAGGGATCCGGCAAGCTTATAGTAGTTGTTGGTGCTGGCGGCGACCGTGATCGCACAAAGCGTCCGGTCATGGCACGCATTGCCGCAGCCGGCGCTGACAGGCTGATACTGACTTCTGACAACCCACGCAGTGAGGATCCCGATGCCATCATCGACGAGATGCAGGCCGGGCTGACCCCTGATGCAACCCCTAAGATGATAAGGATAACCGGTCGAGCCGATGCAATAAGGGCCGCCGCTATGCTGGCCACACCGGGCGACATCATCCTGGTTGCCGGCAAGGGGCATGAGACTTACCAGGAGGTAATGGGAGTCAGGCACCACTTCGATGACAGGGAGGAATTACGCAAAGTATTTAAAATGAGCTGATATGCTATATTATCTCTTCAGATATCTCGATTCACTTGGAGTGCCCGGCGCAGGGGTATTCAACTATCTGTCATTCAGGTCAGCGGCGGCTGTCATTACATCCCTTTTCATTGCCGTCCTGATCGGGAAGAAGATAATATACTTCCTTCAGCGCAAACAGATTGGTGAGACAATCCGCAACCTCGACCTCGAGGGACAGTACAGGAAGCAGGGCACCCCGTCAATGGGAGGTATAATAATCATCGCCTCAATACTGGTACCGGTACTGCTCTTCGCCAGGCTCGACAATGTCTATATCATCCTGATGATAATCACCACAATATGGGTGGGTTTCATCGGGTTCATGGATGACTACATCAAGATATTCAAAAAGAACAAGGAGGGGCTGGCAGGCAGGTTTAAGATAATCGGCCAGGTGGGACTCGGACTGATAGTGGCCATGACACTCTATTTAAGTGAGGATGTTGTTGTGAGGGTCAATGTGACCCCGCCGGCTGGTGTGACAGTGGCCTCGGCAGACGCATCATATGAGGATCCGGCAATTGCCTCGGTTGAAGGCACCGCAGCCGTTCAGCAGGTCTCCACCGCCGTCAATGTCAAGTCGACCAAGACCACAATCCCCTTCGTGAAGGACAATGAGTTCGACTACTCGTGGCTTGTCCCCTTCGCCGAAGGAAAGACGAAGCAGCTGCTCGGATGGATTGTATTCGTGGCCATGGTGATCTTCGTGGTTGTTGCCGTCTCCAACGGCGTCAACCTTACTGACGGCCTCGACGGGCTGGCGACAGGAACCAGCGCCGTGGCCGGGGTGACCCTTGGCATACTGGCGTATGTCTCAGGTAATATCATCTATGCCAACTATTTGAATATAATGTACCTGCCCAATATTGGCGAGCTGGTGATTTTCGCCGCCGCCTTCGCAGGGGCAACAGTGGGATTCCTCTGGTACAACTCCTACCCGGCGCAGGTATTCATGGGTGACACCGGCAGTCTTACCCTCGGGGGGATCATTGCCGTCTTCGCCATAGTGATAAGAAAAGAGCTTCTGATACCCATCCTGTGCGGCATCTTCTTCGTGGAGAGCCTCTCGGTGATGCTTCAGGTGAGCTGGTTCAAGCGGACCAGGCGCAAGTATGGCGAGGGAAGGCGCATCTTCCTGATGGCGCCGCTGCACCACCATTATCAGAAGAAAGGATATGCTGAACCAAAAATAGTTACACGCTTCTGGATCGTCGCCATCATCCTGGCGGTGCTGAGCGTGGTGACACTGAAGATACGATAGGGAATGAAAAAGAGAATTGTGATACTTGGTGCGGGAGAGAGCGGTGCGGGATCGGCCGTGCTTGCTCAGCAGAAGGGGTTTGACGTCTTCGTGAGCGACAGCGGTACGGCAAAGGATAAATACCGTGAGATACTTGTCGCGAACAATATTGCTTTTGAGGAGGGCGGGCACTCGCAGGAACTGATAATGAACGCTGATGAGGTGATAAAGAGCCCGGGCCTGCGCGAGGATAACCCCCTCGTTGTTGCCATCCGTGAGAAAGGCATCCCGGTGATCTCGGAGATTGAATTCGCAGGGAGATACACTGATGCCGTCAGGATATGCGTGACCGGAAGCAACGGTAAGACCACCACCACCAACATGATCTACCACATGATGAAGAAGGCAGGGCTCAATGTGGCCATGACCGGCAATGTGGGGAACAGCTTCGCGATGGCGGTGGCCCAGGGCGGATATGACTATTACGTCATCGAACTGAGCAGCTTCCAGCTCGACGGAATGTATGATTTCAGGGCGAACGTCGCAATAATTATGAACATCACCCCTGACCATCTCGACAGGTATGATCACGAGATGCAGAACTATGTTGACTCCAAGATGAGGGTTATCCGCAACCAGACCTCCGCGGATCACTTCATCTGGTGCGCCGACGATCCCGTAACCGCCAAAGAGGTGGCAGCGCGGACCATCGCTGCACATTCGCTGCCATTCTCAATCGACAGATGCAACGGGATGGCGGCATGCATTGAAAACGACAACCTTATTCTTGACATAACCGAAAAAACCAGCCTTATGACCATTCACGACCTGGCGTTGAAAGGACGCCACAACACGTACAACTCGATGGCTGCAGCCATTGCCGGGAAGGTGCTTAACATCCGCAAGGAGACAATACGGGAGAGCCTGACAGACTTCCAGGGCGTGGAACACCGGCTCGAGGCTGTCATAATGGTTGCAGGAATCAATTTCATAAATGACTCGAAGGGGACCAATGTCAACTCTACCTGGTACGCTCTTGAGTGCATGAAGACTCCGGTGGTCTGGATAGCAGGGGGGATTGACAAGGGGAACGACTACAGTGAGCTCAATGCTGTTGTGAAGGAGAAGGTCAAGGCCATTGTATGTCTCGGTAAGGATAACTCCAAGATCATCAGTGCCTTCAGCGATATGGTTCCGACAATCGTCGAGACCTCCTCCATGGAGGAGGCAGTCAGGTCAGCCTATTACCTGGCGCACAAGGGCGACACGGTGCTGCTTTCGCCGGCATGTGCCAGCTTCGACCTGTTTCAGAATTACGAGGACCGCGGACACCAGTTTAAAAATTGCGTTAGAAACCTGTAGTGCGTTATGGCTGATGTGACTGTAAGGAGGTTTTTCAGAGGCGACAGGTATCTGTGGGGACTCATCGCCTTTTTCATGCTGCTGTCGCTGCTGTCGGTTTACAGCTCGTCTGTGGGCGTGGCCTACTCGTCGCATCACGGGAACACATTTTATTTCCTCCGCACCCAGTTCATCATGCTGATGCTGGGGTTGCTTATAATTGTTGTCACACACTGGATACCTTATATCAAATATATGCAGTTTGCCACAATCGGGCTGGTGGTGGCGATTGTACTGCTCGTAGTGACACTTTTTGCCGGTGTGAGCATCAACTCGGCAACGCGCTGGCTTGAGATTCCAATAATAGGTTTGAGGCTGCAGACATCCGATCTGGCGAAGGTGGCGCTTGTGATCTACCTTGCCCGAGGGCTGACGGTTTACCAGCATGAGCTGAACAGCTTCAAAGTGGTGACAATGAAGCTGGTGGTGCCAATTGCTATAGTCTGCGTGCTGATCATGTCGGAAAACCTATCGACCGCTGTTATGATCTTCGGGATCAGCATGATAATACTATATATCGGGCGGGTGCCCTTCAAATTCCTCCTTACATATGCCGGGATGGGGCTCGCGGCAGTGATACTGTTTGCCTCGCTGCTGCTCGTCTTCAAGAAGGATGACAACAGGGTTCAGGTCTGGAAGAACCGTATTGAGACGTACTTCAGCGGAGAGAGCACTCCCGATGCCGATTACCAGTCGAACCAGGCCAAGATAGCAATCTCCACCGGCAAGCTGTTCGGCAAGATGCCTGGGAAGAGCACCCAGAGAAACCTTCTTCCGCAGTCGAACTCCGACTTCATCTTCGCAATCATAGTTGAGGAGTATGGGCTGTTCGGGGCGATAATAGTAATAATGGCCTATCTGGCGCTTATGTTCCGGGGGGTGCAGATAGCGCGAAAATGCGATTATGCTTTCCCGGCCCTGATGGTGCTGGGACTGACGGTCATGATAGTATTCCAGGCGTTTCTAAACATGCTCGTAGCAGTGGGGCTCTTCCCGGTGACGGGTCAGACGCTGCCGATGATAAGCTGGGGACGTACCTCGGTGATGGTGATCAGTTTCTCGCTTGGCGCGATACTGAGCGTTTCGAGGGTGATGAACATGCGTGAGCGGCAGGAGAAACTTTCCGATGTAGAACAGACAGACAGGGTACCGGTATGAGAGTGGAGAGAGGCAATAATTTCAAAAGGAACCAAGTGACCGGTGAAGTGGCAAAAAGGACAAATAGGGTATGATAATGAGTCGTGAGGGCACAAATATAAAAATCATAATCAGCGGAGGCGGCACCGGCGGCCATCTCTTCCCTGCCATTGCCATTGCCAATGCTTTACGGCGACTTGAACCGGCAGTGCAGATTCTGTTTGTTGGAGCTGAGGGGAAGATGGAGATGAAGAAAGTCCCCGAAGCAGGTTATGAGATTGCCGGTCTGCCTGTGGCCGGGCTGGTCAGGGGAGGAAGCATCAGGAACATGAGTGTTGCCTTCAAGCTCTTCCGCAGCATGGTCAAAGCCGGCAGGATCATCAGGCAGTTTGGTCCCGACGCAGTTGTGGGTGTGGGCGGATATGCATCCGGCCCTGTCCTGAAACAGGCACAGCAAAGGCATATACCAACCCTTATACAGGAACAGAACAGCTATGCAGGTGTCACGAACAAGCTGCTTGCAAAGAAGGCACAGCGGATATGTGTGGCCTATGAAGGGATGGAGAAATACTTCCCGAAGGAAAAGATAATGCTGACTGGTAACCCAGTCAGGCAGGCTTATGATAACCTGGCCGGGTTGCGCGATGAGGCACTGCAGCATTTCAGCCTGAAGGCCGGCGCGCCGGTGATACTGGTGCTGGGCGGGTCGCTGGGCGCCGGCACGGTGAACAACAGTGTCGGCGGCGGCATAGGCCTCACCGAAGCTGCGGGGGTGCAGGTGATATGGCAGACGGGCAGCCATTATTATGACAGGATGCGCGAAACAGTTGAAGCTCAGAGCACTGCCGGCATCAGGGTCACCGGCTTCATCAATCGCATGGACCTGGCCTATGCCGCCGCCGATGTGATCATCTCCCGTGCCGGCGCCGGAACAATCTCCGAGCTGGCGCTGGTGGGCAAGCCGGTCATACTGGTGCCCTCGCCCAATGTGGCCGAGGATCACCAGACGCACAACGCAATGGCCCTTGTGGAGCGGGGGGCAGCGCTGCTCGTGAAGGACGCGGAGGCGCAGACAGCGCTTATCCCGGCTGCACTGGATCTGCTTAATGACGCCGCAAAGCGAAGCTCACTGTCGGAGAACATCAGAAAGATGGCTATCCGCGATGCCGATGAGGTGATTGCCCGCGAGGTTTTAAAACTGATAAAGCGATGAGGGGACTGACGAACATAGAAGGAATATATTTTCTCGGGATAGGCGGCATCGGGATGAGTGCACTGGCTCGCTATTTCCTTTCACAGGGATTCATTATCTGCGGTTATGACCGCACTGAGAGCCCGCTCACCAACACACTCGCGGAGGAAGGATGCACAATCAGCTATGAAGACAGCATTGACTCGCTCCCCGTTCTGTTCTCAGAACCGTCAGAGAACGACAGGGTTCTGATAGTCTACACCCCCGCCATCCCGAAGGATAACATCCTGCTCAATTACTTCAGAAATAACGGATACAGCATCTATAAGAGGGCGGAGATACTGGGAATCATCTCGCGCGACACCGACGCAGTTGCCGTTGCCGGCACCCACGGAAAGACCACTGTGAGCACCATGACTGCCCACATCCTCAGCACATCACCCGTCGGCTGTTCTGCCTTCCTCGGAGGTATCTCAAAGAACTACGATACTAATCTCCTCCTCTCGGAGAGTCGCTATACGGTGATGGAGGCAGACGAGTTTGACCGCTCATTTCTTCACCTGTCGCCGCTTATCTCGGTTGTCACCGCCATTGATCCGGATCACCTTGACATTTATGGTACTGCAGAAAATATGGTCGAGGCCTACAGCGAGTTCTGCCAGCGAGTTCGTCCCGGCGGGACGCTTATCCTCAATGAGAAGATCGCATCATCGCTTTCGCTGCCGACTGACGCCACAATTTATACTTACGGTACAGGCGATGGTGCCTCGTTCAGGGCAACATCCATAAGGAAGGAGGAGGGAAGCTACACATTCGATTTAATTACCCCGGGCGGTCCTGTCAAAGATGTCCGTCTCAGGCTGCCGGGAATGGTCAATATACTCAATGCCACCGCCGCTGCCTCAGCAGCATGGTGCGCCGGCGTAACCGCGGATGATATCCGGAAGGCCCTCTGGTCATATGAAGGCGTGCGCCGCAGGTTCGATGTAAGGTACACAGGCAAAGCGATCACCTACGTCGATGACTACGCACACCACCCCCAGGAGATCAACGCGCTAGTCAGCGCGGTTCGCGACTTCTGGCCGGGGAAGCATATCACGGGCATCTTCCAGCCGCACCTTTACACCCGCACACGCGACTTCGCCGAAGGCTTCGCGGATGCGCTCGACAAACTTGATGACATACTGCTGCTTACACTTTATCCCGCGAGAGAAAATCCCATCCCGGGCGTGTCATCAGATATGATCGCCGGACTGATGAAGAACAGGAGTGTGATGGTTGTTACGAAGGAGGAACTGCTTGTCGCTCTGCGCGACGTAAAGAACGGCCTGCTGCTGACAATTGGTGCAGGCGACATAGACCGCTTTATTGAACCTATAACGGCGATGCTGAAGGAGAAGAACGCATGAGCCTGCTGATGAAGATATTTACGGTGATCACGGGAGTTGCACTCCTGCTGACCCCGCTTTTCATCAGTCGCACCACCCGCGAGGCCGTCTGCGAAGGGGTTGTCATAACCGTTGCCGACTCCTCGAAGCACCGTTTCGTTACCGAAGATGACATTATGAATGCGCTGAAGTCGACCGGCATACGTGTCACCGGGCAGAAGCTCAGTGAGATTCCCCTTGACAAACTTGAGAAAAAGGTCAGTGCATTCACGGAGCTGAAGGTGGGCGAGGTGTACCTCTCAGAGGACAGGAAGCTTCATGTTTACTGCAACCAGCGCGAGCCGGTGATGAGGGTTGTGGCATCCTACGGAGGCGATTTCTTCATTGACCGCGAGGGTGTCATAATGAGGAGACACAATCTCTACACGCCCAATCTGCATATCCTCGAGATTGACATGGTATTTAATGCCGAACAGATGAACGGCGCCAGCATCTATGACTCGGAGAAGACTGAGAACCTTGTAAGGGCCTTTGAACTTGTGAATTACATCAGGGGACACAGTTTCTGGAATGAGATGATTGACCAGCTCAGCATGGCGCGCGACGGAAGGGTGACGCTGGTGCCGCACGTGGGCAACCACAGTGTAAGGCTGGGACGAACTGATGACTACGAAGAGAAACTTCATAACCTCCTTGTGTTCTACCGCCAGGCGATGCCTGTTGCGGGATGGGACAGATACAGGGTCGTCAATGTCGAATATAAAGGGCAGGTAGTCTGCCAGAGGAGATAAAAATTGAACAACCATATAAGTGAACTATGAACAGTAAAGAACAGTTAGTAGCAGCCATAGACATTGGCACGACGAAGATCGTTGCCATTGTAGGGCGCAGTGACGGGAACGGGGGCATAGAGATCCTCGGCCTTAGCAACACACCCTCAACAGGGGTCAAGCGTGGTGTGGTGCTGAACATTGAAGAGACGGTGAAGGCAATCCGCACCACCGTCGATGACCTCGAGGAAAGAACCGGTCTTGTCCTTACCGATGTCTTTGTGGGCATCGCGGGCAGGCATATCAAGAGCAAGATGGCGCGCGGCTACATCTCGCGTGACTCACATGAGTCGGAGATCGATATAAACGATATCCGCCGTCTTACTGCTGACATGTACAAGCTCCCCATCGATGTGGGTGAGGAGATAATTCATGTCATCCCGCAGACTTACATAGTTGATAACGAGTCGGGTATCAGCAATCCGATCGGCATCTGCGGCAAGAGGCTCGAAGCCAACTTCCACATCGTGATAGGTCAGATATCCTCTGCGCGCAACACCGAGAGATGCATCAACAGGGCAGGGATGAACCTTATGAGCCTCGTGCTTGAGCCGCTGGCATCGTCAGAGGCCGTGCTCACCGATGAGGAGAAAGAGGCAGGCGTGGTGCTCGTCGACATAGGCGGCGGCACAACTGACGTCGCAATCTATTATGACAACGTGATCAGGCACACCGCCGTGATCCCGTTTGGCGGTAACATGGTCACCGAAGACATCAAGCAGGGATGCTCCATACTGCAGAAGCAGGCTGAGGACCTGAAGGTCAAGTTCGGCTATGCAATAGGCGACATCGCTCCGGAGAACAAGGTCGTCTCCATCCCGGGCATCGCAGGCCGCGATCCTAAGGAGATATCGTTCAAGAACCTCGCATACATAATCCAGAGCCGCATGGAGGAGATCCTTGACGCGGTCAACTTCGAGATTCAGAACTCAGGCTTCGCCGATAAACTTACAGCCGGTGTAGTCATCACCGGAGGCGGTGCGATGCTCAAGAACCTGCCGCAGCTGGTCAAGTACAAGACAGCGATGGATGTGCGTATCGGTCATCCCAACGTACACATCTCGGGAAAGGGCAGGGATGAGGTTAACCAGCCGATGTACGCCACCAGTGTCGGCCTGATTCTCAAGGGTCTGGAGTTTCTCGAGGAGAACAAGACCTTTGCACGTTTCGGCGAGAAGAAGGAAGCTCCCGCAGCGCAGCCTTTGCCTCAGCAGCAGCCGGTTGCACAGCAGCCGGTGATTGAGGAGCCGGTGAAAGCCCAGCAGCCAGAGCCGGAACCTCAGGAGGAGTATTATGATGAACGGCCTAGAGGCGGCTCAATAGGCAATAAACTAAGGAACATCTGGGACAAGATCATTGAGGCGACGGATGAGAAGCTTGATGACCGTAACCTGAATTAATACAAGGAAACCATGTCGGATGATCTGATGAATTTTGACCTGCCGGTAGACAGGTCGTCAATAATAAAGGTAGTGGGCATAGGTGGCGGCGGAGGCAATGCCGTCAACCATATGTTCAGGAAAGGGATCAAGGATGTCAACTTCATTGTCTGCAACACTGACCTTCAGGCTCTTATGAAGAGCCCCGTACCGGTCAGGGTGCAGATAGGGGAGACAACCACCGAGGGTCTCGGCGCGGGGAGCCAGCCTGAGAGAGGCAGGGCCTCCGCCGTGGAGAACATCGAGGATGTGCTGAAAGCGCTTTCAGGCAACACGAAGATGGTCTTCATCACTGCAGGCATGGGTGGCGGCACCGGCACAGGAGCCACCCCCGTCATCGCCAGGGCATGCAGGGATGCAGGATATCTTACTGTGGCCGTTGTGACTATACCCTTCCGTTCCGAGCTGAACCAACGCATAAAGCTGGCCATCAGCGGCATAAATGAACTGAAGAACGAGGTCGATTCACTCATTGTGATCAACAATGAGCGTCTGAGGGAGATTTATGGCGACGAGGGAGTCTCGGCCGCTTTCGCGCGCGCTGATGATGTGCTTGCCAATGCCGTGAAGGGGATCGCAGAGATAATCACCTGCACCGGTTACATCAACGTCGACTTTGCCGATGTTGACACCGTGATGAGGGACTCAGGTGTGGCGCTCATGGGTATTGGCGTGGCCTCGGGTGAGGATCGTGCCAGGAAGGCTATCGAGGCGGCGCTTACATCGCCTCTGCTGAGCTCCAATGACATCACCGGGGCACGCAGCATTCTGCTTAATATCAAGTCGGGCACCGGCGCCAACGAGATCACAATGGATGAGCTGGGTGAGCTTACTGACTATGTTTATGAAGCGATATCTGATGATGCGCTTATAATCAGGGGTCTCTCCACCGAGGAGGAGCTTGGTGATGCAATCAGTGTTACGGTTGTTGCCACCGGTTTCGAGGCCAGTGCAGATCTCGACGGTTACAGGAAAGACAGGAGGAAGGAAGTTGTCAGCCTGAACAGTTCACAGCAGCAGTCCCAGTCCGACGGCGCCTCAGAAAACGACGGTCAGTATATAGTCCGCGCAACACGTGCCTCTGACAGGGCCATTCCCCCTCACGGCGCCCCCGTCAACCAGGGAGTGATAGATTTCGAGCTTGACGGTGACATAAACATTTCTCCCGCTCCTGCCCGCGCTGTCCCCCAGCCGCCTGACAGGAACGAGGGAACGCTGCGCAAGCTGAAGCATATGCAGAATGTGATAAAGAATGAGGGGCTCTCCACGCAGTCGATGAGTGACAATATCGAGGATTTTGAGGAGGTGCCTGCATATGTGCGGAAGAAGATCGCTATCCACAATGCCAGCAAGGCGGCGGGGAGCAAGGTCTCCAGGTTCACCCTCGCGCTGGATGAGGATAACCAGCCGGTCATCAGGGAAAACAATGCATACCTGAATGACAATGTAGACTGATTTTGTTTTTTGCCATTATATGGTTGTTGTTCACCGGGCCGCCCCGACATTCGTGTCAGGGCGGCCCTATTTTTATGTGGGATGGAGGGGGTTATATCTTGCTTCTGCAATGCTTTATGGCCCACGGCCAAGGATTGGTTTTTTGCCGTGCTTCCACAATGCTTTATGGCCTACGGCCAAGGACTGGTGTTTTGCCGTGCTTCT
>Ga0209373_10005232_pt1 | contig 10700 bp, 10 predicted proteins | sample Higcelweek5metaG_FD_187173 | JGI IMG/M metagenome (GOLD analysis project Ga0209373, IMG submission 187173) | Freshwater pond sediment microbial communities from the University of Edinburgh, under environmental carbon perturbations - High... | ecosystem: Environmental > Aquatic > Freshwater >... | reverse complement strand
CCTCGGCCCGTCGGCCTCCGGCTCGCACAAATTAGCAAATTAAATACTTTTAATTTGCTAATTTGTGCGCCCGGCAGGAATCGAACCCACATCACTTGTTCCGAAGACAAGTACTCTATCCGTTGAGCTACGGGCGCATAATTACTTATTTATAATACTAATTGTATACTAATTTAACTTTTTAGTAAATAAGCTTTAAAAATAAGCGTATAATCGTAATTGCATTTTTTATCAAAAATGATTATAATTTATGAGTTATTTTAAGAATGCGGTGTTGGTTTAGTGGTAGAACACGTCCTTGCCAAGGATGAGACAGGAGTCCGATTCTCCTACGCCGCACAAAATATAACAAAATAAATTTATGGCAAAAATGCCAATAATTAACATCTCAAATATCCCCGAATATGTTACACGTGTAACTGAAACGCTCGAAAAAGCTGGATTCGAGGTTTTTATAGTTGGTGGATGCGTTCGTGATCTTATAATGAATAGGGAACCAAAAGACTGGGATATCACAACAAACGCCAAACCAGAGGAAATCCTACCTTTGTTTGAAAAGACGGTATACGAGAACAAGTACGGGACTGTCGGAGTTTGCATACTAAAAGAACCACAAAGTGTTACATATGAAACTTTCCAGACACCCGGTATCTGGAAAGATAGTGATGACCTTATCGGAGTTACACATGAAACAAAAGCACAATATTATATTATTGAAGTTACCCCATATAGAACTGAGGCTAAATATAGCGATTTTCGCCATCCAGATGAGGTTAAATTCAGCGATAATATAGAAGATGATCTAAAAAGACGCGATTTCACAATAAACGCTTTGGCCTATAACATTTCTAAAGGACATATTATTGACCTTTATAAAGGACAAGAAGACATAAAGGACAAAGTTATTCGTGCGGTAGGGGAACCAGCCGATAGATTCAACGAGGATGCCCTTAGAATGCTCCGTGCCATTCGTTTCTCTACACAGCTAGGTTTTGCCTTATCTTACGACACAATGCAAGCCATTGCCGACAATAGCGCTCTTATCAAAAACGTTTCATTTGAAAGAATTCGTGACGAGTTTATAAAAATTATAATGTCAGATGATCCAATGGTTGGGATTGTGCTTTTGCAGAAATTCAGCCTACTTAAATATATTATTCCTGAACTAGAAGAGGGAATCGGATGTGAACAAAAAGGCGAGCATATATATGACGTTTGGGAGCATTTGCTTCATGCGCTTGAACACGCCGGCAAGAAAGGCTGGCCACTTGAGGTTCGTTTGGCAGCATTGTTTCATGATATAGGGAAGCCGAAGACTAGACGCTGGGATGGGACCAAAGCTGGCGGAAAGGGGAAATATACCTTCTACGGGCATGAAGTCGTTGGGGCCAGAATGACCAAGGTAATACTCGAAAGGCTAAGATTCCCAAAGAAAACAAGCGATTTGGTTTTGAAACTTGTCCGCGGGCACATGTTCTTCTCTGACACTGAAATGATTACGCTTTCAGCTGTCAGGCGCGTCGTGGCGAATGTCGGTAAAGAGCACATTTGGGACTTAATGAATGTTCGCGAATGCGACAGGGTAGGGATGAAAAAGAAAGAAGCACCATATCGTTTGCGTAAATACCACGCCATGATCGAAGAAGTCCTCCGCGACCCAATATCTGTCGGTCAGCTCGCTATTGATGGGAAATACTTAATGGAAGTGTTACACATGAAACCAGGGCCACGCATGGGGTGGATTTTGAACGCACTTCTTGAGGAAGTTCTAGATGATCCGACGAAAAATACCACTGAACATCTATCCGACCTCGTAAAATCCCTCGATATGCTTGGCGACCAGGAGTTGAGAACACTTGGAGAACGCGGAAAAGAGAAAAAAGACGAACTCGAAAAGGAAGAAGTGGAAAAACTCCACAAAAAGCACGGGGTATAGAAAAAGCTGGTTTAAAACCAGCTTTTTATTATTCAACAATATTATCAAAAATCTTCCCATCAGCCCTAAGATATCGGCCTTTTAGTTTAATCTGCGAGATATCATCATATTTGGTAAGGGGATGGAAAAATTCCAAATATGATTCCAATGCTGTATTCTCAATAAATTCTAAAATCTGATCATCATTCATTCCCAATGAATAAAAACCAAATTTTATACCTATTTTTTGAGCATCCTGAGCAAAAAGTGACATTTTAAAGAACTCTTCCTTGTTAGAGTTAGGGGCGTGTTCTTTATCAAAACTTATTCTTAGAAATATATTGTCATGAGCAAGCCTTGGTAAGATTTCATAATAATTACTTCGACCAATAAAATACCCATTGGTTTCAATGATTACTTTTAACCCCTTATCAATAGCTGGCTGTACAAATCTGTCAAACCAACCCACAACCAGGGTTAATTCTCCGCCTCTGATGGATATCAAATCTCCAGGAAAGAGAGAAGAAATATGGAAAAGATATATGCTCTTATCTAATATTTCTGGGAAAAAGTTTTTGAGATAACATCCCTCACATTTCTTATTACAAAATCCACTTACCTGAATAATGAACTCAGCACTTTTATAAATATCTTCAGTTCCCATATTCTTAAATTTAATTGGTTAGTCGGGGCTTCTAGAATCGCCCCGACTAACCAATTAAATTGTTTTTCGAGAAACTTAATTTAGACACAGCATAGTAAATTGTAAAGCATTTGTCAAGCAGTATCGTCTATTATATGTTGGTATTTATAGATATTTTTTGATATTCACATTTTTTGTCGGTCTATGTTGACAACAAAAATATGATAATATATAATGGTTAGAATGAAAAAAGTGTTACAACCTGAAACAGAAAAGACTCTATTAGAAGTAGGATTTTCGGAAAAGGAAATCGCAGTTTATATTGCTCTTTTATCGCTCGGAAAAGGCATCGTAACCAAAATTGCGAGAACAGCATCAGTAAGTAGAACAACTACTTATGATATTTTAGATAGCTTATCGCAAAAAGGGTTAATAAAAATTTCAGGCAAAGAACCGAAGCAAGAATATGTCGCTGAATCACCAGAGAGATTAGAAAAATTCATTAGTGAAGAAGTAGAAAAGAAAAACAATGATCTAAATAAAATAAAATATGTCATCCCTGAATTATTTTCTGTTTATAACACCAAAGAAATGCCGAAAGTGAAATACTACGAAGGGATAGAGGGATTAAAAAATGCTTTGGGAGACACATTAGCAAAAGCTGATATCGAAATACTCGCGTCTGGAGGCGCAGAAGATATGTTTGAAGCTCTAGGGGAAGAATATTCAAGAGAATATTTTAGAAAAAGAACAGAAAAAAATATCAGTATAAGAGGAATTGCTTCAGGAGACCCTGAAACCATGAAAGTTGCTGAGAGAAATGAAAAAGAATTGAGAGAAATTTTAATAGTACCAAACGATAAATTCCATTTTTCGGTTGAAACAAATATTTACGATAATAAAGTTCTAAATATTTCTTGGAAAGAAAGATTTGCCGTCCTCATTGAAAGTAAAGAGATAGCAGACGCACAGAAAAAAGTTTTTGAACTGGCGTGGGCAGAGGCACAAAGACTAAATATAAAAACCGACTAAACAATACCTAGTCGTTTTTTAGTTAATAAACTTCTTGTTGATAGCAACCCTCACAATAAACTATTTCTGGTCTATCTGGAGCATATGATGTTTCAAATTCATTTTGGCAACCTTCTTTCATACATTTGCGGTGCCAAAGATTAAGAGGATTTCTTTGTTTTAATCTCTCGTGGTATCGACAATTCGGACAAAGTCTCGGAATGGGCAAATTATTATTTTTATAGAACGAAAATTCATCTGGAATTATTTTGAATGCTTCCGTGCATTGATCATTACATTTCCCTTTGTGTTCGCATTCTATTATTTTATTCACAATATTATTGTCTACATCTTTGATATCGTTTGGAATATCTTTGCCGTACATTTCGATCACATAATTTTTGCTTTCTTTATCCTTCCATCTATATCCTTCTGCAATTGCTTCTTCTTTTGTTAAAGGGAAGTATTCTTGTGCTATGGTTTCGTTGTAATAAAAAGGGGATAGCTCGCTTGGGAAAAATTCTCCATATTTATATACTATTCTTCGCTTATCTATATAGGGCATATTGTTCATATGTTCAATAACTTTCGGAATTAGTTTTTCATATTCTTCTTTCTCATATTGTTTATTCAGAATACAATAGTGTTTGTTTCTCAAACCTGTACAAGCAAAAAGATTGGATGAATTGTGACAATTATATGAATAATATACGTTGTGACATTCATGAACACAGATTGTGGATATAAAATTGGAAGCGTTCACCCCAGAATCAACAACTTCGTATATGCATTCCGCGTTATCTCCAACACCATAAGCATCATATCCATCTTTCAAATCAATCGCATGGGTATCATAGGCACAATCTTCTAAATTTTTATACGCGTCAAAACAAAATCTACAATTTTTTGAATTAGTGATATTGTCTCCCGTTACTTCATGGCAACGAAGAATATTCGCATATTTTTTCGGTAAAGATTTTTTAAACTCAGAAAACTCTTTTTTTAATTTAGATAAACCATCATAACTACTTAGGTTTAATGAGGCTACAGCTTTTTTGTATTCTTCTTTGGTGTAGGGTTTATTGAAGATATGATAACTTACATTTCTAAGATTCACACAAGCTATGCAATTATTAAGATTACGGCAGTCAGCTAAAAAGTAGGAATCTATACACTCGGCACTTCGTTCACTGAAAAATAATCGCTGGGATTTGTCACACATTACATTCTCATAACATATGTCTTGGTTGAACCCACCAAATAGGTCTAAAGAATCTTTGGCGCCAATAACTCTTGTCGAGTAAAAAACATTTTCGGTTATCATTGAAGCAAAAAGCAGATAACCATTTTTCGTATCGTGAACACAATTGCAATATGATGAGTTCACAATATTTTCATTTAAAAGACTCGGAAGTGGTACTTCACTAAAGAGTTCACGAAATTGGGAAAAAATTGGCCGATTGAAATCAATTTCCTTCCCATATCTTAGAGGGTCAAAACTTTCCTTCCACCAATAATCTCGTTCATAAACTAACAATTTTTCTTCTGGGCGAAACATGGTCACAATAGTTTTCTGTGTTCCATCACAAATTCTTTTGTACAGTGACCTTTCATTCCTCCAAGACATTCTTCTTTTGTTTCTACAGACAGGACAAAAGGTTGGAAGGGAAACCTTCATTTTTTCATAAAAAGAAAGATCCGCTATCTCTATAGTGAAATCATTTTTGCAATTTTGACACTGTTTTGTCTCATTTTTCATGAACAAAACACAACATATCATCATATAAATATACTGTCAATATTCTTCCACAGATAAGGTAGTTAATTATTAAATATTTGAATAAATATCCTTATTTACAATAATATTTTGGAATATGATTTGTGGAAATATATTGACACAAATTGGTTTTAGGAGTAATATTTTATATATGATCAGTAAAAATCAATTGATAAATTTAGGATTTAGCACGAAGGAAGCTAGTGTTTATCTTGCTTTGCTTGAGCTTGGGCCATCCACAACAAGCGAGATCTCGAGAGCTGCAAAGATAAATAGAACTACTGGCTATGATATCTTGGAATCGTTGGTTCAAGAAGGGCTTGTAAATCCAATCGGCGAAACAAAAATTCAGAAGTTTATTGCTGAAAATCCTGACAAAGTGATTGTATTTTTGGAAAATAAAATAAAACTTGGAGAAGAAAGATTGAAACAAGCGTACAATCTATTACCAGAACTTTTTTCTATTTACAATGTCGATGAAAAACCAAAAGTTAGATACTACGAGGGAGTAGAGAAAGTAAAAGAAGCATTCAACGACACTCTCACCGCAAAAGGGGAGATTCTCGGCTACGCAGTGGGGACAGACGCATTCAAAGCAGTAGGCGAAGAATATCTGAGAGATTATTTTAAAAAAAGAGTTTCAAAAAATATAAAAATAAGATTAATCGCTCCAGATGATCCTGATAGTTTGAAAGTTATTTCTCACAACGATGAGGAATTAAGAGAATCACTCGTCGTGCCTAAAGAAAAATTCTATTTCTCAACTGAAACAAATATTTATAACAACAAAATAATTACAGTTTCTTGGAAAGAAAAATTTGCGGTAATTATTGAAAGTAAAGAAATCGCTGACGCTCAAAGAAATATTTTTGAACTTGCATGGCTTGGAGCAAAGGAGTTTAAAAAAGATTAAAACTCTATCATAATCGGACAATGGTCTGAGCCGTAATAGTCGGACATTGTTTTGAAACTTTTTATTTTAGGAACAAAGGATTGGTTTGCGAAGAAATAGTCGATGCGCCAGCCGACGTTACGATCGCGAGCGCGGGTTTTCATATCCCAGTAAGTATAAATATCTTTTTTATTCGGATAAAAGTTGCGGAATATATCTACCCAGCCATTGTTCACAAGCTCATCCATCCAAGCGCGCTCTATAGGCAAGAAACCTGTGTTATCTTGATTTTCTCTTGGGCGAGCGAGGTCTATCTCTTCGTGGGCAGTGTTTACATCACCGCAGAAAATAACTTGGTGACCAGATTTTTTTAATTTATTTATAAATTCTAGAAAGGCATCATAGAATTCTAGTTTATAATTCAATCGTTCCTCTCCACCTCCTCCGTTAGGGAAGTAGCCATTAATTAAAACAAAATCTTTATAGTAGGCAACGAGTGTTCGCCCTTCATCATCGAATTTTGAAATTCCGAAACCGTATTCAACTTTTTCTGGTTCAGTTTTCGAATAGATGGCTACACCACTGTAACCTTTTCGTCCTTTTGAGTATGAAAAATATGAATGATAACCTTTTAGATTTCTAGATTTCTCATCAAGCTGGTCAGGTTCGCATTTTGTTTCTTGAAAACAGACGACATCTGGATTATTAAAAGCAAACAAAGGAATAAAATTCTCTTGTTTTATCGTCGCTCGTAAACCATTTGTATTCCAAGAAATTATCTTCATACAATGATAATATCACAAAATTAGGCCGTCCATGAAATAGTTCTTCTCAAAGGGTACGCAAATTTTTTACTAAAAATTTTCTCAATCCTCGCTCCGTCGAGTCTCAGAAGCCCCTTTGATAAGACTATTTCATCCCCGCCCTGTTTTATTTTCGCTTTTGAAAAAGAGTTTCGAGTAATGCCACTTCGTCGGGTTTGCCGACGAGTTCAATATTTTGTTCAATAGTATTTAGATCGTGATTGAAAATATTTTTCATTTCATCTTTTTTAAAAAAATGATAATGCATATCGTATTTTTGAAATTCTCCACTTTCTGAACCTTTTGGATAAAATTCGAAAAAGTTTTGTGTCTCACGTGAGAGGGAAGTGTTCAGATAGAATCCTCCTGGCTTTAGAACTCGGCTCACCTCACTTGCGTATTGAGCCCAGTCTTCTTCGTATAAATTTTCCATCAAGCCAAAATCGCAAACCCCATCAAAACTATCATCAGTAAACGGAATATCGAGTGCATCACCTTCGACAAATTTTAGTTTACCTGCAAGCCCCCAATCTTTTACGCTTTCATTTGTTTTCTTAATAATGTTGCTTTCAAAATCAATCCCGATCACTCTGTATCCGGCTTCAACTAATTGTTTAGCAAAATAACCACGTCCTGAACCGACGTCTAGGATCAGAGAATCTTTTGAGAGTTGTTCCACAAGTAGTTTACCGCGATCTTTCATTGGTAGATGCGTCCAGATATCAGAACCAGTTCGATACGCCGTCTCAAAATATTCTTTATGTTTGCTGTAGTCCATATAATTATTATAACTTTTTATTTATTGGAATGAAACTTTTTGTGGACATCTCTTAATTGTTTGTCCGTCACGTGAGTATATATCTGAGTCGTTGCGATGTTAGCATGGCCGAGCATCATTTGAACTGAACGGATGTCTGCACCATTTGAAAGTAAATCTGTTGCGAACGAGTGGCGAATCACGTGCGGTGTAACTTTTTTTGAAATCCCTGCAGCGATTGCATAATATTTTACAATTCGTTCGATTGAGCGGGGAGTAAGCCTGTTGCCCTTGGCACCATTTCTTGAATACTGAATAAATAATGGCTCATCCATGTCTTTGCGGGCTTTCAAATATTCACGAATAGCATCTTTGGCAGAATCGGATAAAAATACAACGCGAACTTTTTCTCCTTTCCCTCGAATCGAAAATTCATCTTTGGATAAATCTAAATCTCGGTCTAGCGAACAAAGTTCTGACAGACGAAGACCTGTTGAGAAAAATAATTCAAGAATTGCTTTGTCCCGCAAAATCTTTTGAGTTTTAGAGGTCAGATCTCTAGTGCTCCCGAGGTCTGACCTCTCTAACAATTCATTTGGTGCATTGAGCAATCTATTGAGTTCATCAACTGAAATCAGGTCGAGCGAACGCTCTTTTATTTTGGCCAAATCAATTCTATCGGGTGAGAGGGAAGAGACATCACGCTTCATGAGATATTTTAAAAACGAACGAAGTGCGATCAAGTGATAATTCTGCGTATTCTTTTTTAGAGTAGCGGCTTGCTGACCTCGAATCTTCACCCCTGGCTGACGGTTTAGATACAAGCGGAATTCTCGGATTTTATCATCAGTTATTTCTTTGGCGTTAGAAATTTTCGCAAATTCTAAAAAGCGAGTCAGATAATGATCATAATTATTGACCGTTTTCAAACTATTTCCTTTCTCAATTTCTACGTGCTCAAGAAATTCTCTTTTTAATTGTTCGAGTTCGGTAATCACACTACTATTATATCATCTATCCAATCTAATGTCGCAAAATAAAAGCCCCAGTAAATACCGAGGCTCTAAAAATTACCCGTGATCTTGAACTCCAGCAAAAAATTTTAATTCAACAGCTAGATTGGTCCCACACGACCGACAAACTACATCTATAGCACGTATAATCATGTTAGGGTTATTAATTCTATTAATATACCAATCGTGTTTTATCGATTTAGTACATGACCTAATTGATTTATATTCAAATGGATAGCATTTTTGAATTGATGATAATGTTTCTTCAAGAGTTTCCATAGGGATTGATTTTAAAAGAACAAAAATTATGTTTGAAGTTTGTTGTTATATAAACAAACCCCCTTCTTAAACTTAAGAAGGGGTTAGCTTTATATTTTAAATATATTTGTGAATATCAAGACAACCCTTTCTCAAGTTTTGAGTGGTTGTTATGATGCATTTTATTTAGAACTAAACGATATCCGCCAAGCGGACCTCTTAGCCATTTTGAAATACGAGCTATCGTTGTCGAAGAAAGGCCTGTCTTTTCTATGATCTCGCAATATTGAACACTCTTTGTGAGAAGGCGAGCGGCTTCAAACCTGTTTGCGAATTCTTTTATTTCACCTTCAGTCATCAAGTCACGAAGAAAGCGTTTGGCTTCATCTTTATTTTTAAGAGTCAAAAAAGATTCGAGAAATCGTTGATTCTCTTTGGTCTCCCAATTTATTTTCCCTTTTCCCCCACTATTTTCTTTCATATACTAACTTTATCAAAGTAAAGTACTTTAGTCAAGTAAAGTTAGTTATTTAGATGGGGATAACTTATTAAAGATATTCTTAGTCCAAAAAACTCTGAGACCAATTAAACAGCCTCTATTGGTCCTAGATCAACATGTTTTTGATTTTTTCTTTTTCTATAAATTTTTAAAACAAAAAGAAGTGCGATGAGAAGAACAATTCCAGAGGCGACGAAAGGAAGAGAGGGATATATTTCATAAAATACTCCTCCCATTATCGGACCAATGATTGTCGAGAGAGACATGAGAGATGTAAGTATGCCCATCATTTCACCTTGTTCATTACTATTCGAAAAGCCAACTGTCTGACTTGTCATAACAACGTGTAATATTGATTGACAGAAAGCAGTTACAATAAGTCCGACAATAAAAGCAAATTTAAATGGCATCGCCATGATGAAGTATCCGACTGCAAAGGGAATAAGTGCAAAGACCATTAAAGCTGATTCTTTAAAATATCGAAGCCATACTTTGTGCAAGAAGAATGCTTGGTTCAGAGATATAATGACTCCAACAAGTGCCATGAGAAAACCAGAGGCTATCACTGTCCAAGAAAATACTTTGGCGATATATAAAGCAAAAATTGACTGATTCAGTGATGCCGCTACTCCAAATAGTAACCAACCAAGATAAAGGGGAAGAACTTTTTTATTTTTAAAAGCTTTAATAACCGGGGCGAATGGATTTAAAGAAATTTTACCTGTATTCTTTTCGTGATTCGTCTCTGGTAAAAAGAAATAGGCAAGTATTGTATTTAGTGTTGCCAACAATCCGACAATAATAAAAGGAAGTTTCATGCTTATACTTGAAAACATTCCACCGGCTAGAGGACCTATAATGAAACCGATACCAAAAATTGCACCAATGTAACCGAGATTCTTTGTGCGGTCTTTCTGGTCTTTTGAAATATCAATCAAATAATTCTGAGCTGTAGAAATATTCCCAGCCGCAAGTCCATCAATTATTCTTCCCAAGAAAAGTCCAAATATTGAAGTCGAAAAAGCGAATACAAGCCAACCGACAGCACTTGATAAAAGACTCACAAGTAATACTGGTCTTCTTCCTTTTCTGTCTGAGATCATTCCAAGTATTGGAGCACTGAAGAAAGAGC
>Ga0209373_10005231_pt1 | contig 10701 bp, 8 predicted proteins | sample Higcelweek5metaG_FD_187173 | JGI IMG/M metagenome (GOLD analysis project Ga0209373, IMG submission 187173) | Freshwater pond sediment microbial communities from the University of Edinburgh, under environmental carbon perturbations - High... | ecosystem: Environmental > Aquatic > Freshwater >... | reverse complement strand
AGTACTCTAGGCACTTTAGGCACTCCAAGTACTCCAAGTACTCTAATAAGTGTAACCCAAAGTCTTGAGCATTGATTTGTAGCTTTGCTCTTTTGAGTACATACGTGTAGAGGTTTTGCCCTCTTCGTCGCGACTAATTAGAACGTGCTTTGGTGCAGGAATCAGGCAATGCTGTATTCCACCAAAGCCACCAATTGCCTCCTGATATGCACCGGTATTAAAGAATCCTATATGCAAAACTTCCTCAGGATCATATTCTGGTAGATAAATAGCATTTATATGTTGTTCAGAATTGTAATAATCGTCACTGTCGCAAGTTAAGCCACCAAGGAAAACCCTTTCGTACTGGCTTTCCCACTTATTTATCGGCAGCATAATAAATCTTTTGTTAATTGACCATGAATCTGGTAAGGTTGTAATAAATGAAGAGTCAATCATATTCCACTTTTCTCTATCATTTTGCTGTTTCTGATAAACCACAGAATAGATAGCACCACCACTTTCGCCAACGGTAAACGAACCAAATTCAGTGAAAATATTTGGCTCAGGAACTTTATTCGACTCACAAGCCATTTTAATCTGATGGACTATTTCTTCTGCCATATATTCGTATTCGTAATCGAAAGTCAGACTGTTCTTGATTGGAAAACCTCCACCAATATTTAAGGAATCTAATTCTGGACATACTTTCTTCAACTCACAATACACACTTAGACACTTATTTAACTCATTCCAGTAATAAGCAGTATCCTTAATACCGGTATTAATAAAGAAGTGTAGCATCTTTAATTTCACTCTTGGATTGCATTGAATAAAGTCATGATAATACTGCACAATGTTCTTATATTCCAATCCAAGTCTCGAAGTATAGAACTCAAACTTAGGTTCTTCTTCAGATGCAATCCTAATTCCGACACTAAAATCGCCTTCAACATTTGCAAGTAACTGATCTAGTTCACCATAATTATCCAACACTGGAATGACCGAATGGAAACCTTCTTTAATTAATTCAGCGATATTCTCAATATATGCAGGCATCTTAAATCCGTTACATACTATAAATCTATTCTCATCTATCTGACCTGCTTCTTTAAGTGCTCTAATAATATCAATATCAAAACTCGAACTGGTTTCAATATGAATATCATTCTTTAAAGCTTCCTCTAACACAAACGAAAAATGAGAGCTCTTTGTACAGTAACATTGGAAATACTTTGCCTCATAGTTTGCCTTGGTAATAGCTACATTGAACCACACTCGAGCCTTCTTAATATTCTCTGTAATTTTCGGTAAATATGTAAATTTTAGAGGCGTTCCATACTGCTTAACCAAGTCCATTAATGGAATTCCATAATAGTTTAATTCACCATCTTCAACCTCAAATTCTTCTGTTGGGAATTCAAAAGACTGTTCAATTAGATCCTGATACTTAGTTTTCATTTAATCTTTTTTAATCAATGTAAATAACTTGCTTTAGATTAATTTTTGCAAATGTAAGTAATTTACATTTACCATTTTAAAATATTTTAGAGTATTTACTTTAATTTTATTTTTTAATGTTAAAGAACTTAGTTTCATTATAAAAACACAATACAACATTGATTATCAACACATTAATTACTTATCTAAGATATTTAGCTATGGAACTTTAGTAACGGCTCAACTCAAATACATGACAAATGTCATTATATTCAGAATTTAGTTATGAGAGAAATTTACCATACAAGGTAAAGCATCGCCTGAAACAAATAAAATTTGATTGAATCAACCCAACTTAGATATTTTAACGTGAGAAGATAACGATACTTAATCAAAAAGACCTAAATGCAAACGCCTTACTTTGATTTAATATACATATCGGTAAATATCCTTTTAGTGTATAGTGGGAAATCGCCTTTCTGAACCCAATCATAATATGATGGATCTTTTTTGAAGACAGCAAGTAATAGTTGACCTTTATATTTGCCAAAGTTAACCACTACGTTATTATCATCGTCGTAAACTAGTCGTCCAGCAAAATCCACATTGCGGTTATGAGAAGAATATTCAGATATTTGCTCCATATTTTCACCCAATTCAGGATACCTGTCGAGTTGCGATTTAAAGACTTCATAAGTGGCTTTTGTGTCAGCCAATGCACTATGCGCATCTTTAAGGTCTTTGTTACAATAGAATTTATATGCAGCTTCGAGATTCCTTGGCTCTTTCTTCATAAAGATTACCATAACATCAATGAATCTGCGATTTTTAAGATCGAAATCTGTTCCAGCTCGGATAAATTCTTCGGCAAGCAATGGAATATCAAATTTATTAGAGTTGTAACCGCCAATATCAGAATCTTCTATCATCGACACAAGCTCTTTTGCCAGCATTTTAAAAGTGGGACAGTCTTTAACATCTTCGTTTGATATTCCATGAATAGCAGTTGATTCTGCCGGAATATCCATCTGTGGATTTACCTTGTAAGTCTTTGATATTTCTGTACCATTAGGCAGTACTTTTAGCAACGAAATTTCAACGATTCTATCTGAAGTTGTATTTATACCTGTAGTTTCAAGGTCAAAGAAAACAACTGGTTTTTTAAGTTTAAGTTCCATAATAATAAAAAAGGGGCTTTAAGCCCCCCTGAAGTTTATTTAGTTAAAATCAATTATTGATCATCATAGGCATTAGAAGCATGAGAACATCTTCGTTTTGGTTGTCATTATCTTTAGGAACAACAATACCTGCACGAGTTGGATCGGATAGCTCAAGCACAACTTCAGTTGCAGACATATTATTCAAAATTTCGATTAGGAAGTTTGATTTGAATCCAATTTCCATTTCGTCGCCATCATATTGGCAATTAATAACTTCTGAACCGGCAATTGCATAGTCGATATCCTGTGCAGAAATCCTTAGTTGATTTCCAGTAATTGATAAGCCAACAAGATTACTAGCCTGATTTGCAAATATAGAAACCCTCTTAAGTGAACTAAATAATTCGACTCTATCAACAACTAGTTTATTAGGATTATCTTTTGGAATTACAGTAGAATAGTTTGGATAAACACCTTCGACCAAGCGGCAGATTAGTGTGAAATTTTCGAAACTAAAAACTGCATTTTTATCATCGAATTCGAGAGTAACATCCGAGAAAGCTTTTGGCAAAACACCTTTAAGAATTGCAGCAGGCTTTTTTGGTAAAATGAAAGAAGCTTCTTCTTCAACTTTAACCTCTTTGCGAGTGTACTTTACAAGTTTATGCGCGTCGGTAGCTACGAAATTGATACCTGTAGTTTTCAATTCAATATAAATACCATTCATAACTGGGCGTAACTCGTCGTCGCCGGTAGCAAAAATTGATGAAGAGATTCCACTATATAGCACATCAGGTAAAATATCTACTCGGGTAACTTTATCAGCTTTTATACCTGGTATCTGTGGGAAATCGTCGCCGTTTTGTCCAACAAGTGTAAACTTACCATTCGACGAAATGATATCAATTTTCAGATCATCTAGGTCTATATTAAATGTAAGTGGTTGCTCTGGAAATTCCTTCAGAACTTCAAGAATTTTTTTTGTATCAATCGCAACTTTTCCGTCACCATGACTAGATTCAAGATTCAGACGGGTTGTTAAAGTGCTTTCCAAATCGCTTGCAGTTACCTGCAAAACTCCATCATTTACATCAAAAAGCAGATTGTCAAGAATCGGCAGAGCGTTTTTTGAACCCACGACTTTACTCACCAATTGCAAATGCCCTAGCAGGGTCGAACTTGAAACTACAAAATCCATGTTTAAAAATTTTAATTTATGACCCTAAAAATACATAATCTATTCGGACTGCACATTGCCGAACAAATAATCTTATTCATATTTTATGAACAACATTTGTTAATTCTTTACAGCGAAGTCAGATTTTTTAACTGTCAATGGATCGATAATATAATACTGCAAAAGGACCACTTCCTTATCGTTGATTATTCCATACAATCTATCGATATCGTATTCGTATAGTTTACCGTCATCATCCATGGCTTGGTTAATATTTTGACGGTAGTACGTTTTTAATGCCTGTGTTTTGCCTTTTGTGTCGAGAACAGAAATTTTTGCCACAACTGGTTGTTTAAGCAGACTATCGCGTTTCGACTCCTGCAGCTCATCCATGATATATGCTTCGAATCCTAAAAATTTGCATCTCGACATGTATTCTTTTACTAATAGACCGTCGTATTCGAAATCAACCGCCGAACCATCAACATTTGTGAGACTAAAAGTATTATCACCGTTACTTACTGCAACGAAAGATGCTTCAGGCATTGATGGATATTCTACAGTTACTTTTGCAATATCCTTAACATTATAATTGAAAACCTGTCTTTCGCGCCATTCGTTAACTTCAGGAATGTAACGGATAGTCAGAAATCCATTAAAACCGGGAATATGCATAATAAAAGGGACATCCGAACCCTCCATAATCATGTAGGTTCCTGTATTATCATCTGTAACTCCACCAACGTAATAGGTCTTTACCAACTCTCCTTTCTGATAAATTTCCGCTTTAATACCTGAAACGGATAAATCCGACAAGACCTTCTTTAGTTTGGACTCTGGCACTGGCGACTTAACTTCGACTTTGCATAATGTTTCAAGCAAAATATTAACAAAATCTCTTCTCGCTTTATATTTTTCGTTTACAGTCCAGTAATTATCTTTACGTTCTAAAAGAACTGTTTTATTGCTTTTATCAGCAAGAAAGATTTTATCAATAGAAGCTGTATCTTGAACTGCAAAGTCTCTATATACCTTTTTTGAATCAGAATTACGAGTAAGATAGACGGTTATCCCAATTCCCGCTAAAACAACAACTAAAACAACTAAAATTACATTCGTTTTTTTCATCAAGTTCTCTTTATTTAAAAATCTACAATAAAATGTGACTGACTAATATACCCAAGCTTTACCCTCACTATACGCTTCGGCATTTTCCCATTTGGCTTCAATAAAAATGCTTCCATCGATATTCAGATATCCCATTTTTTCTCTAGAATTGCGATAGGGATGAAATTTCTCATCTTCACGACCGCCAATATGTTGTACATCTTCGGCACTAGTAAATACTTTGCCATCGCAATTAAAAAAGAAGGATTCCTCGCCAATCACTGCCCAATATAAACCATGCGAACCACAATCGCCATAAATTTCATCATACTTTAGAGGAATAATATATCTTCCGAGAGTATCAATTACTCCTTTTTTACCAGCTTTTTCGACCACAGTTCTTCCGTTTTCAAATTCTGAAGCATAGTCATATATTGGTTGAATTACCCATTTGTTTTGACGGTTTACAAATCCAAATCCAGTGCGATCGGGTTTGGTGTAGGCAAGAGCCAATCCATCGCAAAAGTTGTCAATATTATTTGTTTGGACAGGAGTAAAAACCACCTCTCCCTTAGTGTTAATCAAACAAGTTTTTCCGTTAATAACCACTCTAGCTTCACCATTACTAAAACCGCTATGACCAGGTTGCTTAAATTTAAAAGGAATAGCAATTTCTCCCTTTTTATTAAGAAAGCCATAAAGTTCATCAGTACTTTCGACTGGACAAACACAAACTAGTCCATCATAAAACCAAGTATCGCCGAAATACTTACAAGAAATGACTTCTTTGCCGTTAACATCAACAAAACCCATATTATAACCTTCGTACACATCGCAAACACTGTCATTAAAGCTCCCGACCTTTTCGTATGATTTCTCAGAAATCACTTCTCCCTTTTTGTTTATCAGAACATAAAATTCCTCTCCTGGCCTTCTAACCCAAGAAACGCCATACTTAAAACCATAATATGTAGTGTATGTTCCATCGTAAATAGGTTCAATTGCAACATTTCCGAGGCTATCCAGAAATCCTACACGCCAGACCATCTGGTTATTTGGCTCATCGAGAACAGTTGTCTTAAACATTGAATATCCGTCAGAATATTGCCATACGCTATGAGCTTCGAAGGTAAATAGTTTGTCTCCCTTTTCGTCAATACAAGTAAATACTTTTGGCTGTGACATCAACCCGCATGACAATGTCAGAGTTAGAAGTAAAACAAAAATTGCCCTAGTTTTCATAATATCTTAGGTTTGGTTAGTCTTTTGGTCTCAAAAACCTTCTGTCATATTTAATTTTCCTAAAGAAAACTACTAACAGTCCAATAACAATGATAATAAGTACAGGAATAAATGAATTAATGTAAACCCAAACAAACATTTTTTTCTTGACTTCATTTGAGTTCAACTGACGGATTTTAATCTCGCGCATCCTAAGCGAAATAAGGTCCTCATCGGCACAAAGATAATTTACACAATTTACAATAAACTGAGTATTTCCTGGTGTAAATTGTTCGGTGTAGTAACGGTCAAATCCAAGTGGATAAGGCTGTTGTTTTTCGCCCATGGTTTTAACCTCATTTCTAATAAAATCACCGTCAGAAATGACAATCATTTTGGTAGGTTTGCTTTCTGGAACAAAAACGAATTCTGGATTTCCAGCAAACTCGGGCGAAAGTCTATTTACAAAATTCGATTTAAATGTACCCTCGAGCAATACAGCTATTGGCATGTAAGGCTTGTTAAAAGTAGCCATTTCGGGTTCTGTTCGCATAATCTCCAAATCAACTTCAACTGGATGAATCATTGATTTTGAATATGCAGAAGTACGTAGCAAAATCGTTTTCTTAATTGCAGGGTTTTCGCCCACGGTATCTATTGAACTCACAAAATGAGTACGCATTGGCTCAAGATTTCTTAAAAGCTGATGATCGAGCAGAGTATCTGGAATAATCAATGGGAAATAATACCATGGTTTTGGTTCGAACTGTGGATTACCGTCGATTGTATTTACATAAACTGGCACATTAAGACACCTTATATCCTGTATAAGATCTGGATTGATACGCACGCCGTAATTAAACAATTGGTCATCAAGATTTATATCCCTTATCATTGCCATTTCGACCGGCTTAGTGCTTAGCGAGTCCATGCTAACCGACATCCACTCGACAAGCCAGATTACCTTACCGCCGTTCATTATATACTGGTCGATGATAAATTTATCTTTTTCAGTAAAATAAGCTTCGGGCTTAGCAATTACGACTACAGCATATTCGTCAAGGGCATTCAGAACAGTATTCATGTTCAGTCTGTCAATCTGATAGTACTTCGATAAAGAAGTCATAATATCATAAGTCTGATACTCCGAAAGCTCCTTGTGCCCCTCGAGGAAAGCAACTTTCTGCATATTTTTGCTCGTAAGCATCCATATTGCATGGATAAAATCCCTTTCAAGTTCGGTTTCAGACAAGCCAGCATACTCGCTGCCTGCATTTACATTGTTATTTATAAGATTTACTGGAAATTCTTTTTCACGATATTTGACAAGTGCTCCTGCAAAAATCAATTTCTCAGAAACTCCAACATCCTCATTCTGACTAACATAAGTAGGATTCAATCCTTTGTTATATAATTGCCAGTAAATCTCTCTATTTTGCTCTGGATCGCCATCCTCAAAAGGATTTATAAACTCAACTTCGATTTTATTGGAATACGATTCGAAATTATCAAGGAATTCCTTTACAACTTTACGATATCTTACAAGTTCCACTGGCAAATCATCACTATCAAGATAAACTTCGATGTAAACTTTATCTTCGAGACCAGCTAAAATAGTTTTTGATATTGGAGTAATTGTAAACCTCTTCTCTTTTGTCAAGTCAAGTCTGAAAAACAACATCGTTGACAAAAAGTTTAAAATAACAATTATCAACAAAATCAGCAAAGCCTGAAAGATGTTTTGCTTTCTAAGTATATGACGGGTTTTATTTAGTTTCTTATCCATAGCTGTTACCATTTGCGACTTTCGAGTCTGAGTTTTGTCAGAAAAATAAAAATACTTATCACACTGAGGAAATAAACAATATCACGGGAATCCAACACCCCTCTACTCATCGAGCGATAGTGATCATTTATTCCTAGAGATATTATAAAATCAGAAACCTCACCTGAAAATCCGAGATAAGCAAGATTTTCGAATCCCAGGAATAACACGTAGCATAAAAGCAAACTCAGTAAGAAAGAAATAATTGCATTCTTCGAAAATGAACTAGCTAAAATTCCGATGGCCGAATAAATTGCAGCCAGAAAAAACAATCCAATGTACGAGCCAAATATTGCACCGAAATCGACATTACCAACCGGATCAGCAAGTGAATTTATCGAAAAAAGGTAGAAGAATGTCGGCAATAGTGCTATCAGAACTAAAACTACTGCTGCCATATACTTTGCAAACACTATTTGAAATTCGGTCAATGGTCTAGTTAAGAGCAATTCCATAGTCCCAGATTTTAATTCGCCAGCAAACATATTCATTGTGATGGCTGGAACTAGAAATAAGAATACCCATGGCGAAATAACAAACAAAGTATCAATATTGGCTACCCCGATATCAAAAATATTAAATGACCCACGGAATATCCACATGAACATGCTGTTGACGAGCAAAAAGACAATTACCACAAGGTATCCGGTAATCGAACTGAAAAACTCTTTAATTTCTTTTAAGAACAGTGTAAACATCTTTTTTCAGTGTTTAAAATATTTAGACAAAATTAGTTTTTTTTATTTTACTGCAAAAATAAAAAGACCAGAGGCGGAACTCACAAAATACTTCTGTACTTATCAAACAAAGCCTGTTAACTAAAACAATAAATTTCGCTGTGTTTTTTATTTTTTGAAATTTAAATTTGCCAGTTAGTAATCATTTTGTCTGATGAAGAAACTGCTTTTGATAATATGCGGATTAGGCTTAGTAATAAGTCTGCATAGTCAGAGCTATAATTCGTATTTCAACCAGTTCGAGATAAGAGGACATTATGGCTTTACTATGCCTCATCATTCTTACATGAACTATCTCATAAAAAGCAATGTTTTTATCGGAGAGATCAATTATTCAATAAAAACTGACGGAACAAAACCATGGCAACACACTTGGCGTTTTCCAGAATTAGGAGTTGGGTATCTAATGGGAGGATTGGGAAATATAAATGTTTTTGGATTCTCACAATCGCTGTTTTTCTTTTATGGTGTTCCGATAATAGAAACAGATAGATTAATATTCAAATATAGGATGGGATCGGGAATTGCTTTTATCAGCGACAAGTTTGATTACCGTGCGAATTATTACAATATTGCAATAGGGTCATATTTAAATGCGCATTTGCATCTTTCGCTTTTGCTCGACTATAAGCCATTTGAATTTCCTCTTTATTTAACTGCTGGTTTTGCATTCAATCATTTTTCGAGTGGAGCTATCGAAACCCCAAATCTAGGTTTAAATCAGGTAACCGGAACGGTTGGGATAAAATATTTGTATTCTCAATACAATTATTCTCTACCAAAAAGGACAATGCCATATCGTTACAACAAAGATTTAGAAGTTTCGGCTTATTATGCGGCATCATTTAAAGAAAATTCGACTTACGAAAACAAAAAGTACTTTATAAATTCAATAGTTTGTGACGTTGCATCTAGAATAACCACTAAAAGAAGTTTAGGTGGTGGGATAAATATCATTGCGGATCCATCAATCAAACCATTACTAGCAGATGATTACAAAGGAGTTCAGGATATTTTCAGAATCGGCATTCATGCAATGCAGGAACTGTATCTCACCAATGAACTTTCGATGACAATGCAGCTAGGAACTTATGTTTACAATAAATATGATATGAATAAAAAGTTTCTGGTATACAGTAAAATTGGTATTCGCTACACCTTCAACGATATTGTTTTTGCCAATGTTGCGCTTAAAACTCACACTACGACAGCTGATTATATTGAATTTGGTGTAGGCGCAAGAATTATTTACCACGATTAGGTATAGTCGGTAAGATTTTAAATGGCGTCAAAATAAAATCCTGCTATATCAATAATTTGTTGTACTTTTGCGCCCTGAAATTATAAAGATTATATGTCATCATTTGAAAATTACGGCCTAAGCGAACAAATCCTCGCGGCCATCACAGAATTAGGATTTATCTCACCAACTCCAATACAAGAAAAAGTAATTCCACATCTTCTTCAAACAGAACGCGATTTGGTAGGTCTGGCACAAACAGGAACAGGAAAAACTGCAGCCTTCGGATTACCAGTATTGCAACAAATAGATACTCGTAAAAACAATACACAGTGCATCATTTTGTCTCCAACCCGTGAGCTATGTATGCAGATTGCAAAAGACATGACGCATTATGCCAAGTTTCTTCCTGAGGTTAAGATAACCGCTGTTTATGGAGGAGCGTCAATTGAAAACCAGATTCGTGATTTAAAACGAGGAACACACATTATTGCTGGCACACCAGGTAGAGTACTTGATCTCATAAAAAGGAAAGTTCTTAAAATTGACCAGATTACGTATTTGGTTTTAGATGAAGCTGACGAAATGCTAAATATGGGATTTAAGGACGATATTGATGCAATTCTCGAAACTACACCAAAAGGAAAGCAAACCTTATTATTCTCGGCAACCATGCCTCCCGAGATTATGAAAATCGCAAACACATACATGAACGATCCACTTGAGATTTCGGTAGGAACGAAAAACTCAGGAGCCGAGAATGTTGAGCATTTTTATTATCTTGTAAATGCAAAAAACCGTTATCTAGCACTTAA
>Ga0209373_10005230_pt1 | contig 10702 bp, 8 predicted proteins | sample Higcelweek5metaG_FD_187173 | JGI IMG/M metagenome (GOLD analysis project Ga0209373, IMG submission 187173) | Freshwater pond sediment microbial communities from the University of Edinburgh, under environmental carbon perturbations - High... | ecosystem: Environmental > Aquatic > Freshwater >... | reverse complement strand
CGAACGTGTTATGAACCCAACCCCCCAGAGACGGCCACTCATCATTCATGAAAAACCCGCGAAGCTTCACTGCCGGCTCTTCCGATATTTGATTCAGCGCTTCGATCTCTACAGAGACCTCATCCTTGGGAATTACAGTGACATCGCCCCAATAGTGCCAGGGTGAAACGCCCGCATATTCCGAGAGCTTCAATAATCCATATTCCGTACCCAGCTTGTCACTTCCGGCAACCAGCAGTAAGTCCTTGCCTTTATATTCAATCGTCGCGAACAAATAGCTCTCGCGCTTACCGGCAAGCTTATTTATCCCCTCGATTTGATTTACGAATTGATCAAGAAAGCCGCCCGCACCGATCGTACCGGCCACAATAACGGTATCTGCATTCCCGCAGGCACCGTTTTCAGGATTATCGCTTCCCGCAACACGGATATCACAATGTTTGGCATTCACTGCTTTTCGAAAATCATCCGCAACCGAAGAAGCGACTCGCGTAATTCCCCGGTCTTTTGAATTAACGCAGATCACAGTTCTCTTACCGGACTGAGCTAAAATATATTTTTCCATATGCAGTTCTCCAGATACCTGTTTTACGGGAAAAAGAGGGGGCACTCATTGCTGAGAGCCCCCTTCCCGTCTGTGTTGCTCACAAACTCATTTTACATGAAATTCGATGGATTAACCTTTGTAAATTTCGTTGTAAAGGTCTACCATGCTGTCGCATTCTAAGCCCTTGCAGGATGCAACATATTCATCCCAATCTGCTGTAATGTCTTTCTGTCCGGTGATAAAATTCAGCGTCCATGTGTTGACATTATCAATCAGAGGCACTTTCCAAAGACCAAGCTGCTCCGTTTGATCTGCATCGGCAGGAACCGCGGGTTCAACCGCAGCGATGTCACGGTACTCGGCTATTCTGGCGTTGAATTCCTGAATTACAGGATTGAAGTTGTCTTTCATCAGTTCAGCTGTGTGACCATACCAGAACACGCCGCCGGCATATCCCCACTGAAGTCTGATGTCGATGTCTTCTTCTGCTCCGCCGATTCCAAGGCCTCCGCACTTGAAGCCGGGAAGTAGCTGCTTAACCTCAAGTCCCGTTGTCGCATCGGTAGCATACTGGAATGTTTCGCCCTCGACGCCCCATTTAATCAGGGTGTAGGCTTCCGGTGAATACCAAAGCCAATCGACAAAACGAAGCATTTGAATGAAGCCTTCTTCGCCCAGATCATCCAAAGCGTTTTGTGAAATCATAACACCATTCTCAAGACGATTTTTTTCTGCAACATAGTTATTGTTGCCCTTCGGATATACAGCAACGTAAGTTTCATAATTGCCTTCGCCCTGAATGGCTTCGAGGCCCTGATTGAAGGTTACATACTGTCCTCTGTTAACGCTCATGATGACAGTCTCGCCTCTGTAGAATTTGTCGGTTGCTGTCGTGTCGTCCTGTGTAAAGGTTTCCGGATCCAGAATTCCTTCATTTACAAAACGACTGGCAACGGTGATAAATTCTTTGTAATCGTCAGTAATGGATGCAAAATACCAGGAATCGGAATCCGCATCATAAACCATTCCATCTTCAATTCCCCAGCCGGAAGGTACGCCATAGGAAGCGCCCATGAGCTTCAGCAGGTTGCCGCCGTTGCCCTGTCCGGATTCAGAACCGCACCAGAGATCAGACCAGATATAATCACTTTCTTTGCACATGCCGTTCTCGACCATGTATGCCTTGACTTTAACGAGTTCATCGCAAAGATCGTTCCATGTCCAGTCTTTTTCGATCGCTGCAACATCAACGCCTGCGGCCTTGAAAATGTCGTTGCGAATCAAGAGTGTATAGTCCTGCATAGGCATTTCAAGCATGCCCGGGAGACGATAATACTTTCCGTCGCTACGGGTAATTGTCGCAAGATCTGCTTGCATGTTGTATTTTTCAACAAAGTCTGTGTAATTAGGCATGTACTGTACATAATCAGAAATAGCAACAACAGCGCCACCATCCACATATTTGGTCTCATCATAGACCTTGGGGATGATGTACGTAGCATTACCGGCCTGAATATCCAGCGCGATGTTATCGTTGTATCCGCCGCTGTCATATGAGGTTACATCCAGCGTGACGTTGGTCAGTTCCGTAATCTTTGCAAATACGCCCTCTGTTTTCCATGTATCTGCCATCGGATACCAGCTGGCATCGCTGAAGAACATGGAGTATGTTACAGGCTGATCTGCATGAAAGGTCGTCTCAAGACCAAAATCATACGGAAGATCCGGCTCGGTCGGCGCAGTTGTCGTTTCGCCGGCTTTGGTTGTGGTAGGTGCAACGGTTGTTTCTTTTTCTTTTGCTTCACAAGCAGCTAAGCTAAGTATCATGATAGCTGCAAGGAAAAAGCTTAACAGTTTCTTTCCCATAATAATTCCTCCTATTAAAAATCTCCTCGTTCTTATCTGCACCGGGTCACATTCCTAATTATGCGATCCGGTAACATTCTCCTAAACCGTTCCTATTCCTTAACGCCGCCAAGCATCATGCCCTGAACATAGTATTTTTGGACGATTGGATATAAGCAAATAATCGGGACAACCATCAGAACCATCGCACAGGATTTAATATTTGCTGCAATCTGCATGCTCTGCTCCGATACGTGTTGAGGGTCAGCCGTAGTAGACGCACCCTGAATAATCGTTCTCAGATAATAAGCAACCGGCCACTGCTCTCTTTTCAAATACAGGAATGCATTAAACCAGTTATTCCAGTAGCCAACCATATAAAACAGCGCCATTGTGGCAATAATCGGCTTGGAAAGAGGAAGAACAACACGGAAGAGAACTCCGACTTTGCTGAGCCCGTCCAGTTCACCGGCCTCTTCCAATTCCTTTGGAATACCGACAAAAAAGGATTTCATCAGTAAAATATAGTAGGTACTGATCAGGCCCGGAAAGATAAAACCCCAAATCGAGTTTTTTAAACCCAGGTTAAGCATGAGCACATAAGTTGGAATCAGGCCGGCCGCAAAATACATTGTGAAAATGATAAATGGCGTAAGAAAGCGATTCGCTTTGAGTGACTGCTTAGAGAGCGGATATGCCAGAAATGTACTCAGTGTTAATGACAGAAACGTACCCAAAACCGAATAGAAAATCGTATTCCCGTAGAACTTAATAAAATCACCGTCCATAAGCACGGACTTGTATGTTGTAAGATTAAAGCCAATCGGGAAGATGCTGACTATGCCTTTGACGATGGCATCTTCACTTGAAAATGATTGTGCAACCAGATATAGAAACGGATAAAGAGTAGCCGCCGAAATAATGATCAAGATAACCGTATTCATTACGCGAAAAACTTTATAACCGGTAGAATCTTTAAGGGCTGTTTTGCCGATCTTAAGTCCCTCTGCCGTCTTTACCGGTTTGCCGTCACTCTGAAGTCGTGAGATATTCTCTTTCCCGGTAAAGCTCTGCTGATACTTGTGTGCTTTATCCTTATTTTCCGCGATCTTTGCTCGAAGTTCAGCATCAATCTCTCTTTCCGTCTCCGTACTTCCACTCATGTTTTTATCCGTCTTTACCATAATCCGTTACCCGCTACTTTCTTAGAGATCTTGTTTGCGATCGTCAGCAGAACAAGATTGATTACTCCTTCAAATAACGAAACGGCAGTTGCATAACTGTAATTTCCGGACTGGAATGCCATTCGATAAACATACGTCGAAATAATATCGGCCGATTCGTAAATCATCGGATTATAAAGCAAAAATACTTTTTCAAAAGAATTGCCGGATCCGACCAGTCCGCCGATGTCGAGTATCAGAAGTGTTGTAATCGTCGGTAGAATGCAAGGGATCGTTACACTCAGTGCACGTCTGAAATGGCCTGCTCCGTCCACTTCGGCAGCTTCATAAAGTGTCGGATTGATGTTTGCCATAGCTGCAAGGTAAAGAATGGTTCCCCACCCGAGAGCCTGCCATATTCCGGAAGTAACAAATATCATGGGAAACCATTTTGCTTCGGAAATAAAGCGAATCGGCTCAACACCCAAGGACTGCAATAAATGGTTAATCGGTCCATTCGCAGCAATTAATTCCTGAATCATTCCGGTTACGATAACGATCGAAATGAAGTGAGGCAAATACGAAACGGTTTGCACAAACTTTTTCCACCTGAGATTTCGCAGTTCATTCAGGAGCAATGCAAAAATCAGCGTTAGCGGAAAGCGGAACAACAGGTAAGAAACATTCAGCGTCAATGTATTGGACAAGGCTTTCAAAAATGTCTTATTTCCAATAAACATTTTGAAGTATTTGAGGCCGCTCCACTCGCTGCCAAAAATGCTTCCTCCGGATTTATACTTCCGGAATGCAATTATGTTGCCTGCCATGGGTAGATATCTGAAAATTATATAAAAAATAATCGGAACAGCAAGCAGTGCATACAACTGCCAGTTCCTCATAAAGTGTTTGACTAATGGATTTCTTTTGCGTACCAGTAACTTCGGCTTCGAGAGCTCTACCTTAGCGCCTTCAAAAACGGGCTCTGTTTCGATTTGTTCCGTTGCCCTGCGCATGCGCCAATCTCCCCCTGATACTTACTGAGACAGGAAAAACTTCTGTCGCTCTCGTCTCTACCATACTTGCATGTTAGTTGACTATATGACACAGGTTATCACCTCCTACGTGTGCTGTCAATGGTAAATGTCGCTTTTTTCTGTGATCTTTTTGACACATTGCACAAAAACAGTCGCCCCGGGGCCGCTTCGTATATGTTACCTATGATATAAAAAATCAAGAGCCTTTTCTGCCAAACGCGTCCCTAACTGGCTCTTATATTGTGGATGAAGCTCATAAGGAGCTCCAAGATCCTTGGCGGATACAACCTCACAAAGCTCCGTCATTTCCGGAGCTCTTCTTTGCATTTTTTGAATTTCAGTCCATCCGTCGGAGGTTCCCGTAATCGGATCATCATAATCTGCCATTTCAACGCATATAACAGGCAAATCCTTTGAAAGATACTGTCGCCAACAGGAAATCATCGCGCTGAATTTTTCATCATAGCGCTCAGGCGCGCCGGAATTTGTCTCTCCTTGATACCAGAGAACCCCCTTCATGGATAATCCCTGCAGAGGAAGAATGGACGCTCGAAAAAGCCCGGACGGCAACTTCTGCGCCATGAAGCTCTCTTCACTATCCTGTTCTGCACTTTTTTCGATAATATATGACCACTCTCCGGAAAGTTCAATGTGCTCACTGCCGGTTTCCAGATAATACGGATGCTCGGGAATAAAGCCGCCGCAGCCTTTTTCGATGACCAGCCGGACAGCAATCAGGTTTCTTCCGATGTGAAGAAGCGACGCATCAAAATTGTATTTTCTCGGCGGATACCGATATGCAGTCTCGCCGACCGGGATCCCGTTAACATAGGTCATGTCAGAATCAATCAGTTCTCCGATATAAAGGAATGCACTCTCCCCTGGATTCCTTTCCAAAAACACTTCCTTATAGAACCAGATGCTGCCCGAAAATCCTCCGGGCGCCTCTCCTGAAAACATTGTCGGGATATTTATGCGTTTGACGCCGTCCGGAATTTCCTTCGAACTCATCTCTCTCACACCGGCATCAATGCTCGCGTACCACTTCGAATTTCGATTTTCTCTCTCGGTCAGGAAGCGCGCCAATGCGCCTTTGCCGAGAAACGGTTCAATTTGACCGGAATAGTCTTCGAATTTGCTAAGTATGGTCATGGGCATCCATGCCTCGATTGAAGCACCCCCCTGGGCATTCAAAATCAACCCGATCGGCACACCGGTTTCTTCCTGAATTTTCTTTGCAAAAAAGAAGCCGGCTGCGCTCATTTCCATGATTTCACCGGGAACTGCCTTCGTCCATTTCGACGCCGGAAGGATCGATTCCTCATTCTCGCCAAAAACGAAATCCGGAGTCAGACGATACTGGCAAATATCCGGATAGTTGGCTATGCTTACTTCATCTTCGGATACATCGAGCACGCGCCCGACCGGAAGTTCCATATTAGACTGACCGCTGAGCATAAAAACGTCACCGAAGCTGACATCATTAATCTCGACCCTTTCGCTGCCTTCCAAGATAATTGAGAAGCCGGTACCGGCATCCCTTTCCGGCAACTGAGCGCTGAATTTTCCCGATTCAACTTTTGCAGTGCAAAGATACTCATTTAGAATAATGGTCACTTCGTTTGCAAGGGAATCGGTTCCCCATATTCTATTTTCGGCATTTCTTTGAAGCACCATTCCGTCACTGAAAATGCCGGCAAGTATTAATGTTTTTTCCATGTTGTAACCTCTTTCCCGGTGTCATGATATGATTATACATGATGATTTGTTTCCAATCTATGACCACTAGAATTCTAGTTTTACAGTAATTGACTTGACCCTAGCCACAGATTATACTGAGCCGGAATAGCAAGCAATTTGACGCTTTGTTTTTCGAGAGGAAAAGAGCATGCCTTCCTACGAGAGTTACTCAAAAAACTATCTCTTCATCTTAGGCGGTCACCTCGCCGATATGATGATCATAAGCCTCTTGTGGTTTCTTTTTTCGATCCCGATTGTGACCATGGGATCTTCTACGGCTGCACTCTATTATGCAACAATAAAACATTTCAGCGACGCCTCCGAAAAGCCTTTACAGGATTTTCTCCGTTCTTTTAAACAGAATCTCAAACAAGGTGTCTTTCTGACACTAATTTATCTTGTCTATGGCGGACTGCTTGCATTTGATATTTATGTTGCAAGAAATGGTTTTCACGGCATTACTCTCCCTGCGATCTATGAGCAGATTGCTTATGTTTTGACGTTACCGATTATTTTCACGCTCCCCTATGTATTTGCGTACCTCTCACGTTTTAACAATACGCTCAAGGAAACGCTCAAGCACTGCTTCTTTTTTTGCGCAACGCATATTCTTCATACACTTATCATATTGTTACTTGTAATTGCATCGGGCGTTGCTATGGTTCTTTTTCCTCCTTGTGCGCTCGTTGTACCCGCTGCATGTGCGTATCTTTGTTCCCGCTACATCGAAAAGGATTTCAGGCAAGCGCAGGATATTCGAAACAGTCATCGCATTGATCCCGACGAAGAACCATCCGCCGAAACTCCGTATATTGAAGAAAGCACTTCAGAAAGGATCAATGAATAATGAATACTGATGTTATTTATAGCATTTTGGAAATTGCATTTATACTGATTGCCGTTGTGCTCGTTTTCATCGGATTAAGATCAGCAATTAAGGTGCTCGATAAAGATTCAAAGGATAAACAAATTCCTAAAGATATCTTTGTCAAGAGCACTAAGATCATTGTTGCCGGCATAATCTTTTACGGGCTCGCGCGATATGCCTCCAATAGTCTGAGCAACGAAAGCGAAGGCTACGGTATGATTGACATTATGATTCAATCTCTTTGGGAAGCTGTCTACACCATCGGTTTTGTTGCCTTGATCCCATATGTTATGTACCGTTTTACGGCTCCTAAATACAAAAAGAACAACGACTGAATCGGTCCGGTCTCCGGTTTTTCAAGAACGTTTTGTTCGGATAATAACTCATCCATTTTACGCATTACATCATCTTAACGAAACGATTCGCCGTAATAACGTCTTCCGCTTTCAAAAACATGAAAATAATAAGATTTATTGAAAACATTATCAATTATCGCCTTGACGCTATTCTAGTCATCTAGTATACTAGATATATTAGACGGGCAAAGCCCTTTGTGAGGCATAAAATGAAGATGATTTTCCGTTGGTTCCCAAACGGGGACGACAGCGTTAAACTCCACGAAATAAAGCAGATTCCCGGTATGACCGGTGTTGCCACGCAGTTATCATATGTTCCGGTCGGGGATGTGTGGCCCATTGAGGAAATTATTGCCGTACGCGACCAAGTCCATGCTGCCGGACTGGAGATGGAAGTCATTGAAAGTGTTAACATCCACGAAGATATCAAGAAGGGCTTGCCCTCACGTGATGAATATATAGCCAATTACATTGAAACGATGAAGAATCTGCATGAAGCCGGTGTGAAATGCATCTGCTATAACTTTATGCCTGTCATGGATTGGGTTCGCAGCAACCTCTGCGAGGAACTACCCGACGGCAGTAATTCAATGTCCTATTCACATGAGAAAGTATTACTGATGGATCCTCACTCCATGGCCAATTCAATGATTCAAGGATCGAACAGCTTTTCGCTTCCCGGCTGGGAGCCCGAACGCTTCCCGGCAATGGTAAAAGATATCGAATTCTACCAGGATGTTTCTTCTGAAACTTATTTGAAGAACATCTCTTATTTTTTGGATGCGGTTATGCCCTATGCGGAGAAATACGATCTGGACTTTGCCGTTCATCCGGATGATCCGCCGTGGCCTATTTTCGGATTGCCCAAGATCATCACCAACGCAGATTCAATAAGGAATTTTCTGGCGCTGAACAACAGCCCCCGTAACGGAATTGCTCTTTGCACAGGCAGCCTCGGAGCGAACAGCGCAAACGATTTGCCGGCGATGATCAGGGAATTTGCTTCTGCCGGTCGCGTGCCCTTCGCTCACCTCAGAAACGTGAAGCACACTTCAGCGTTGGATTTTCAAGAGACCGCACATCTTTCGGAATGCGGCGATCTGGATATGTTCGAAATTGTTAAGGCGCTTTCTGACTCAGGCTTTGACGGGTATATCCGACCGGACCACGGACGAAGCATCTGGGGTGAAAACAGTCGACCGGGATATGGACTTTATGATCGCGCGATTGGATCAAACTATCTCTTGGGGTTATGGGAAGCCGTCAGAAAGATGAGCTCGAAGCAATGACCCCCACCAAAAAAGCCTACTCGAAGTCTTTTCATTTCTCTCCTTTGCAATAGAGCCGACTACCCTGCAGGACGTGAAGAGGGTAGCCGGTTCTATTGTATGTTGAAAGTCAGTAAGTGATAATTAATTCATATAGGAAGTTTGAGGTGATTGGTTGATAACGCTTGATGAAACATCTTTAACCGACAAAAGCACATGGGAACATATTGGTGTTACTCTTCCACGGTTTGACCGGAAGGCAATGCTTGAAAAAACAATGGAGGCGCCCGTCTGGCTGCATTTTGGTGCCGGGAATATTTTTCGCGGATTTATTGCACGGCTTCAGCAGGATCTGCTAAATCAAGGGAATGCCGGAGAAGGCATCATTGTTGCCGACACTTTTGATTACGAGATCATTGATAAAATTTATAAGCCTTTTGATAATTTAACCATTATGGCGGACTTAGCGGCCAGCGGTCAGATATCTTACGAAATCATCGGCAGTGTCGCTGACGCGCTCTGTGCAGATTCAACTGACTTATCACAGATGTCTCGTCTACGTGAAATTGTGATCTCTTCCTCTCTTCAACTCATCAGCTTCACGATTACCGAAAAGGGTTATGCCCTGCACGGTATGGATGGAGCGCTGCTTCCCATGGTTGAGCAGGACATCGTCCGGGGACCGCGTGAAGCAACTCACGCCATGAGTGTTGTCTGTGCTTTGCTCTATGAGAGGTATCTAAATTCCGCCGCCCCTCTTGCTCTTGTCAGCATGGATAATTGCAGTCATAACGGCGACCGGCTGTGCGAAAGCATCGTCGAAATTGCACGCTACTGGGTCCGTCAGGAATTTACGGATATGGGTTTTCTCGATTATCTGTTGGATGATGCAAAAATCAGTTTCCCCTGGAGCATGATTGATAAAATCACTCCCCGCCCGGATGAATCGATTTGCGAAAAGCTCACCTCGCTTGGCATCGAAAACATGTCTCCGATTACTACCGCCAAGGGCACGTATATTGCTCCTTTTGTAAATGCCGAGATTCCGCAGTATCTGGTTATCGAAGACAAATTTCCCAACGGCCGCCCGCTTTTCGAAAAAGCAGGTGTCTATATGACAGACCGGGACACGGTGAACAAGACCGAGAGAATGAAGGTAACTACCTGTTTGAATCCACTACATACTTCTTTGGCCATCTTTGGATGTCTATTGGGATTCAAACGCATTTCCGATGAAATGCAGGATCCGGATTTGTCAGCTCTCGTCAATAAGATCGGTTATGAAGAGGGGCTTCCCGTTGTAACCGATCCGATCATCATGGACCCGAAAGCATTCTTGTGCGAAGTGATCGATGAACGTCTTCCAAATCCCTATATTCCCGATATGCCGCAACGTATCGCGACAGATACCAGTCAAAAAATTGCAATTCGTTTCGGAGAGACGATTAAGGCCTATGTTGCAGAGGACCGCTTTGACGTGACTCAACTGACATTCATTCCTCTGACAATTGCCGCATGGTTACGCTACCTCTTAGGCATAGATGATTGTGGCGAGCCGATGTCTGTCAGTCCGGATCCGCTTCTCGGGCAACTCAATGAGGAACTCGAAGGAGTAAAGTTCGGATCCCCGGCAAGCAGCGAAGGAAAACTCACTTCAATTCTGAAAAACGAAGCTCTTTTTGGAATCGATCTTGTTGCGTGCGGGCTATCTCCCAAAATTGAGGAAATGTTCAGTCAGATGCTCGAAGGCAAAGGCGCGGTCAGAGCTACATTATCCCAATACCTGAATAGTGGACCGGGAATTACGCCATAGGTAGTACTGACATGCTTAAATGTTAGTTATGGACTTTTCAAAATCACTGTAGTACACTTACCTTTACA
>Ga0209373_10005227_pt1 | contig 10709 bp, 15 predicted proteins | sample Higcelweek5metaG_FD_187173 | JGI IMG/M metagenome (GOLD analysis project Ga0209373, IMG submission 187173) | Freshwater pond sediment microbial communities from the University of Edinburgh, under environmental carbon perturbations - High... | ecosystem: Environmental > Aquatic > Freshwater >... | reverse complement strand
TGGGCGTTGTCACACTCAAGCACAGACTTACCGGAAGGAATCGCATCCTTATAGGCCTTGCGATAGAACCCAACAGCATCCAACGGCTGAATGCTCGGAAACTCAGCCAAGTACGCTAAGAATTCTTTGCGCTCCGTTTCACGCACTGCGGGATTTGTGCTGGCCATACTGTGGTAGGCCAAAACGCGAAGATCAGGATTCAAGTCACGAACGCGCTCGCATTGCTCTTGGAGCTCGCCGAGCGTATCCAGGTCCAACTGGCTGCACTGGTGAGGCGCAATAATCACATCGGCTATGACTGCTCCCGTGATGAGCTCTCGCGAGTTTCGTCCAGCTACATCAACCAACACATGATCGAATTTCTCGCCAAGAGCCTTAAGTGTTGCTGTGATGTTGTCTCGCTTCTCGATGAGTGTAATGGCGGGTTTTAACCCTGCAGCTTCACGCTCTGCATGCCACCTAGAAGCAGAGCGCTGCGGGTCAGCATCGACCAGGCACACGTCCGAACCACGCCGAGCAAGCGCTACAGCAAGGTTAACGGCTGTAGTGGTCTTCCCCGCTCCCCCTTTGTTGCATCCAATTACAACGATCATAATTCATAATTCCTAATTGTGAATTGCGACTAATTTGCTTGTGAGGGTATCACGATAGCCAGTTATGAATTGTGAGTTCACAACTAATAGCACGCGCTTTTGTATACGCTGTAGGTATCAGAAAATGCGAAGCAGGTTGATACGAGCGCTTGAAGCGAGCCGGAGGCGGTAGCCGGAATCCTTCCCCCTTTCGGGTGGTGGCAAGCGCCGGCTAGGTACTGGCAGAGCTGCTGCAGACAACCCGGAATCCTTCCTTGATTACCCTGGTGGGGACTCGTTGGTGCCCGGTCGCGCAACCAAAACCAGTGCATGAATAGCCAACCGTTGACTGTATCTCAATAGAGATACATAATTGATGGCAATACAGGAGGCCTGTGACCATGACTGCACAAACTTCAATGCTGCACATCCGCGTTGACGACAACCTCAAAGCGCAAGCAACCACAGCGCTTGGCGCTATGGGCCTGACGATGGCTGACGCTGTTCGTTTGCTTCTACATCGTGTCGTTGCTGATCAGGCGTTCCCGCTCGAGCTTAAAGTCCCGAATGCTGCGACCCGTGCGGCTATGTCTGAAGCCGATGCAATTGCTAAAGCTCGCAATGCTCGCTTTGCCACTGCAGATGAGTTGTTCGACGATCTTGAAAAAAACAGCCGCCAGTAAACGAGCAAGCCTGCCCAGGGCAGCTGATTACACCAAATCATTCATCAAGGACTGGGAGCGCCTATCCCGTTCAGGCCGGTACGACATGAACCGGCTCAAAGAAGCCATGCTGCTGCTGATTGCTAACGATGCTCCGCTCGGTGCTGAATGGCTCGACCACCCTCTCAAGGGAGACTGGGCAGGGCATCGTGAGTGCCATGTCGGTGGCGACTTCCTGCTGGCCTACAAAACCGATGACAGCGGTAAAACGGGTTTAATCATTTTTGTCCGCGCCGGCACTCACGCTGAACTGTTCAACGAGTGACGCTCATGCGCCACCCATCGCTTTATTCAGCGCTCGATAGAGTGTTGAACGATGCACGCCCAGTAGCTCCGCTGCCGCTTTCACGGTGAAACCATCTTGATCGACTAGACGGCGAGCGTGCTCGATCTGTGTCTTGGTGAGAGTCGGGCGAGGGCCAAACTTCACACCTCTCGCCTTGGCGACCTCTCGGCCTGTACGGGTACGTTCCAGGATCAAGCTACGCTCGAACTCGGCGATACCTGCAAACACCGTCATCACCATGCGTCCTGCTGGTGAGGTGGTGTCTGCCCAGGGCTCAGCCAGGCTGCGCAGGCCAGCACCGCAACCACGAATCCGCTCAGAAATATCCAGTAAGTCACGCGTACTGCGGGCCAATCGGTCTAACCGAGTAACAGTGACCACATCACCAGGGCGAAGATGATCGAGCATGCGATCCAGTTCAGGCCGCACGCGACGTGCGCCGGATACCTTTTCAGCAAACAGCTTGTTGCATCCAGCTAGGCGTAGCTGATCACGCTGTTGCGTTAGATCCTGGTCGTCGGTGCTCACACGTGCATAGCCAAGGATGAGGCCGCTAGCGATGAGGTCGAGAGTACCGGGGTCGTTGTCGTCGCGCATGATTAGTCGTCGCAGGTTATGGTCGCAGCATCATGCCATTGCGCGACAGACACATGCGACAGGCCATCGCCAGCGAATCCGGGGGGCAATGTGGCTGTCGCGTAACTTAGGAAACTTGCAACAAGCCGAGCCATGGCGACTATTGGCCGGTTGAATTAGGGATGTTTGACTGTTCTCCCGGGCCACCGTATCAAACGGAGCTGCACGGTTTGATAAGCGCGGAAGAACACCGTGTAATTACTTATCTCCGTAATATCGACCCGCTTTGGCAACTTGGCAAAAAACCGTTCGCACCAAAGGTTCACAAAACTACCTTCCTGCCACTGCCATCAATGCCACCAGAATCGCTCTTCAAAAAAGCGTAGTTTCGTAAGTAGTCCTGGTCATAATACTATTCGCTCCAAACTAAAAAGCCCCGCTTCGGCGGGGCTTTTTACATGGCCTGCAAAATACTTACTACAGAAAACTACCTTGTAGTGATTGTATTTTTGTATCTTTTGATTTTGACTTAATTTCTGATTTATTAATCTCCAGAACCTCGCCTTTAAATCCTGGGTATAGGCCAGATAATACTTTTACATTTTTGTGCATTTTTTGAAAATGATGATAGTCCAGCTCAACACCAACACTGTCATATCCAATAGCTTCACAAGCGGCAAGGCTTGACCCACTTCCAGCAAACGGCTCAAGAATTACTCCTTTACCTAAAGGTAGCAGTGTTCGTGCAAATATTCTCAGTAAATGCTGAGGCTTAATCGTGGGGTGATCCCCAATTTTAACCTCAGCAGCGGGTGTTTTCCCCGACTGAATAATATCAGGAAAAGGGCTATCTACATTCATGCGGCGTAACGCTCCAACCCCCCACTTTCTTAGATTCTCTGCAACTGTTCTTTCCGATATAGGTTTTCGAAATAACATCCATGGCTCGTAATTACCTCGGGGGGTGACACAAACCTCTGGGAATTCGCTTTCCGCAAGTTTAGGTCTATCTCCACCGCGAAATCCTCTATATATTCGCATTATAGAACCGCGAACTTCAAAACCAGCGCATGCCATACCATCTTGAACTAAATATTGCAACATTGGTGTTCCCGCTACAATAACATGGGCACCTGGAACTAATGCAGGAAAAAGCAGCTCACCAAATTCACGAAAATATGTTCTAACGTGCTCTCTCTCAGAAATAGTTAGCGTTGTAAACCTAGGTAATGGCGCTCTTTCACTCCCTCCTATTTTAGGTGGGATTCTCCAAACTCCACCTTTATTTCCATTTCTAAGTTTATCTACCTCTTTGGGAGTGAACTCAACTATTCCAAATGGAGGATCAGTAAGAACTCCATGGAACGAGTTAGGTTCCACAGTTTTCAGCCATTCAAATGTATCTGCGTGATGTACTATATAGGTCATGCTGCATTTTCGCCTATAGTTGAAAGACCGTCAACAGGGCAAATAGTAATATTGCCGCATGACCCAATCTCAAAGAATTATCGGTGCCTGCATCCGGTTTTACCGTGAAAAAGAAGGCATTTCTCAGGAAACCTTGGCCCAACGGGCAGGTATTTCTTATCAATACCTGTCAGGAATAGAGACGGGGCGAGAGAATTTCTCAATAGGCGTACTTGACGCCCTCTGTCAAGGGCTAGCTATCCCATTAAGAAATTTAGTGGGGACTGCTTTTGATAATGCCAGCGGCAACACTCCTCCGCTAGTAAATCCAAGATTCTTCCGCCCAAATGTGCCTCTGCCTGATGGGCTTACTTATAATCAGATCGAACAAACTTTAAATCTAACACAGTCAGTAATACACCGCATAAACAGAAATATGATTTCCGAAGGCGGGGTCACGCTTCAAGATCTTATTCAAGGGAATAACTTCTCTGGCCTAGTCTCGAATATTTTGTCGAACAGCTTTGATAATTGCTCCCCATATCGCCATAACCACCACCAGCGCTACCCTGATTTAGTATTCGAGAATGCTAATAATGGCAGAGGTGAAGGTTTAGAAATAAAAACCACTATAAATATAGGCAAAGGCGGGGAAAGTCATAATGGCCATGACGGATGGCATGTTATTGCATGCTATAACTTCCTGCCGAATGGTGACATAATATTTGTGCATATTATGTTTGCCTGGCTAAATAATCATAGGCATCCAGAAGCAGATTGGAAATATGTAGGAAGTGCTGTCAACGAAACAACTGGTAGCCGACGTACAGAAACATTTAACACTAACATGCAAGGCAACACTAAATTACGTGATGGGTCTGTTTATCTTGACCCCAACGCTGTAAATTTCAGCAGATGGCGACACCCAAAAGAAAGGGAAATACCAGCCTGGAGTATATGGGCTGGAACCACTATTAGTAGTAACGAGATATAGCTCTATCGTAGATTATGCAGATAACATTTTAGTATTATCTTCTCGCGGCTGATTTTAGCCACTATTGAAATTAGTGGCTACACACACATACCGTGATCATTATCCAGGTCGCGGTCATGGCTCGGCCCATGCTTGACTTGGTCAACCTGCTCAGTCAAGCATTTAATCGATCACGAGGATCATCATTGTTATCGCCTTGTTCGCTGCAGGACTCTCCTGTTAGTACCCCTTCAGAATACGGAACTCCCCGCGCTCGCCGTATCCATCACCCTTCGTCTCAATCTCCGCACACAACCGCTTTTCAGACCCGCACACAGTCAGCACAGCCTTTCCGCCTCGGGCTTCAAGGTTTGCAACCTCGGCTCGGAGCGCGCTGATTTCCTCCGACGATGGCACCAACAGGAGCACCACACCCAGGACAACCATCAGCAGCAGTGAGGCCGTGCAAACCCATAACGCCCCCCATTGCCAGCTGAACGACGACGCCGCTTGGCTCAAGCACTGCTCTGCCTGCTGAGCACGTGCTGTAGCACCATCAAGGGCGTTTACAGCAGGCTTTACCGAACCGCTCAAGGTCTGCGCAGTTTCATCACGAACGGCCACCAAAGCGCCGCTGACAGCCTCTGATACGGCTATACGCGTTGCTTTCTCGATGATGAGCGCCGACGCCTTGCCCGCCAGCTCCATCTCCCGCACAGCGGCGCGGGCCTGCTCGACGGTTTGCTCAAGCCCGGCCTGCTGGGCCTCCAACCGCTCGATAGCAACCATTGCGGCCTTCTGCTGCTCCTGGGCTACGGCCATCAGGCCGAACAGCTCCTGTTCACTCACACTCATTGCATCGCCTCACATACTGAAATCGGGGCCGCTGCGCCCACGTTTGGCCGGCCCGTCATTACTTAAGGCCGCGTGTTTCGGAGCCTTCGCGGCCCGCTCCTGTTCCTTCGCCCGTTCCTGTGCTGCCTGTTCAGCGGCTCGCTCCTGGGCGATTCGCTGAGCCTCGGCAGTCAGGCGCGCCCGCTCGGCCTCGACACGCGCCGCCACGTCCTGCGCCTGCTGAAAACGAGCCTTGAAGGCCTCCATGCCAGCGCTCGCCGCGCCGCTTACCTGCTCACGGGCTGCACGCTCGGCGCGGGCCTGCTCGATGTCGATGATTTGCGCCGATACGCGCCCCAGCTCGACACGGTCGGCGGACAACTGGCGACGGTCGCGGTTGACCTCCAGCCGGGTGACAGTGCCCAGCGGCGGGCGTTGTTTGCGCTCGCATTCGCGGCGAATAGCCGTCACGCGTGGGCCTTCATGGAGGGTGGGTAAACGATCCAATTCGGCGGCGCGCTCCTGGTCGCCCGACGCCAGGGCGGCGGCGTGCTGCTCGACCAGTGAGCGCCGGTCTACCCGTGCCTCACTGCCCGCCCGCTCCAACGCGTCGTTGGTGCGTGTCTCAATCATCTCCCGCACCCATTCGACTTCCTGTGGCCCACGCTTTATGTCGTCCAGCTCGCGGGTCTTTTCGCCCAACGCACCGGACGCCTCAAGACGCCGGGTAGTCATCAAAATATGTGCGTGGTGGTTGCGCTGGTCGCCCTCTCGGTCAGGCGTATGAACGGCCAGCGTACCCGCTGTGCCGTAGTGATCGGCAAGCGCCTGTGCGATGCCCCCGGCCAGCTCCCTGCGCTGCACCGGGGTCAACTCGGCGGGCAGGGCTACCAGCACTTCACGGGCGACGCGGGCGTTCTTGCGAACCTCGGCAGCCTCGGCCCGATTCCATAACTCGGAAGACGGCTGCAGTGCCATTCCCTCTGGCGCAAAGCTGGCGACGTGTTCAATGCCAGAGCGCCGCCGATAGTCGTGGACTTCGCCGGTACGCATGTCGGTGATCTCTTCGCCGTTACGATAGGCAGCGGCGGCGGTGGCCGAACGGCCACTTCCCCTGCTGACTGTCTTGACACTGGCTGAGTAGATCGCCACGGCTTGGGATTCTCGATTTGCTTGTGACCTGCTTTTGATTTGTCGGCTTGCCGACCGTGCTGCAAACAAAGTTTGCGTAAGTGCACCCTTCTCTTCTTTCAGGGTCGTACTGTACACATCCATACTCTAGCGTAGAATCAAAAATTCAAAACCAAGCAGAGACAACCAAACATGGCTGATTTAGAAGAGCTGAAACGAAAGCGTGACCAACTCACAGCCAAGATTCAACAGGCAGAAGCACGACAGCGAGCTACAGCCAAAAAGGCAGATGATCGGGTCAAGGTGTTGGTAGGCGCAGCAGTTCTTCATCAGCAAACCCAATCCACCGAGAAGCGCGCAGTTCTTCTCTCATTGCTTGATAGCTTCCTCACTCGACCGGCTGAACGTCTCGCGGTTTTGGGTGAGGATGGGCAAGGCTCTGAGGCTTTCAAGCGACTGGTGGCCGGGGGTGGTGAATGAGCTTCCTAACGCGCGTCTACATGTACCCTGACGTTGAGGCAGTACGGGGAGAAAATACGCTGGCCGTTTGGGACGCACGGTGGCCCGAATGGGTCGATGATCTGCTTGAGGCTGGGAAGCTCTCACAGTCGCGCTCCGACAACTTCCCCAGCCTGTACAGGGGCATAGCCAGCGACATACTGCCGATGCTGCCAGAAAACCGGAGAATGTCACCTGCGCTCTACTTCACGCCCGAAGTGCTCCAGGAGCGAATCAACGCATGCCCGCCCGATGCCATCCTGGGCATCGAAATCTGGGATCAGTGCTGATTCAATTTAAACGTCTGCCCTTCCAAGAACGCAAAAGCACGGCCTGCTCAGCGCCTGCGCGGCAGGAAACCTGCCCCACCTGCGCTAACCTCCACTGAAACATGCGGCACAGCCGCACGGGCTAATGGGCAGAAGAGGTAACCCGCATGCTATTTGTCGACTCGGCACATGACTTGATCAGGCATTGGAATGCCCGGAACGTATTTAAAAATGAGCCTGCCGTTCTGGAAGCAACACAGCAATGCGGCTATTTCGCCTTCTGCAATCAGCGCCAAGAAGTCCCCCGTGAAGTTCTCGACATACCTGAATTGCATCAAGCATGGGTAAAAGGCTGGCGAGCTGCCCACGCCAAATCAAGAAACACCACACGGTAGGTCATCTGTCACGCCGGCCATGAGTGCCAAACGCGGGCTTAGTGTCGCGTTGCCACGCATCGTAAGCGGCCTGCTCAGCCAACCAGGTACGCGCATTTCCCACTCCAGCCAGCTCTAGGCATTGTGCCAAGTCCGCACTGATCGGAGCGCAGCAGCTCAATACACGATCCAGGTGCTCGACGGGATAGTCGACGTGTTTAGCCAACTCTGCTTCGGTCATGCCCAGGGCAGGAAGTACGTCTTCACGTAGCGCTTCACCAGGATGAGGCGGATTGTGCATCGGCATGACACGAACTCCTCTGACAACAACGGTTAGTCGTCCAGCTCAAATTGCAAAGCGGACTCGAAGTCTTGGCCACCGTAAAAAACACCCAAGATAGAAACCTGCTCGGCATCCACAGCAAAGGCAATCACGGCGCGCTTACGGTAATTCGTGATACGCAAACCGGGCCGTATGTCGTCGCGCTGGTTCCCGCGCAGCGGGAACGTCTGTAGCTCTTCGCAATGGCTCACGATGGCATCGGTGTAGAGTTGTGCGATGCCAGGTGAAGCGGCCTTGGCGATGTAGCGATAGAGACCCGCTAACTGCTCCAGGGCTTCCTGGCGCAAACCTGACGGCGTACGCCATTACGATTGTGACGTGGCGTTCAGGTGCTCTTCCGCCAAACGAGCGCGCACCTGGTCAGCGCTTAGCGCTCGCGATGGGTCAGTCTTCAACGCGTCGTAGGCCGGGGCGACTTGCCCGACGAGCCAGCTTTCCAGGGCACGATCTCGGGCCAACAGCGCCCGCAAACCATCACGAAGCACTTCGCTTTCCGTGGCGTACTCGCCAGCGGCTACTTTGGCTTTCACCACGTCGGCCATTTGAAGCGGCAGCGTGATGCTGAATTGTTGAGTGCTACGCATGATGAGCCTCCCGAGTTTAGTAGGATTAAATCCTACTCTACCCTAAGCACAGGTGCACACGACGCGTTACGCATCGATCTTGACGAACGCGGGCGATCCTACGGCTGAAGAATTCGCCAGAGCGTCCTAGAAGACCACAGGGAGCGTTTCGACGGTACAGGCAGTGGATTCCACGAATTGCGAAGGAAAATCGCCATACGCGCTTCTAGGCGAGCCTTAGGCGCATGCAGTGGTGCAGGCTCCCCGCAAATTTTCAGTAACCATCCACACTGATTACTCGCTTTTACAGATTTGATACCGCCGAGTTACTACGGGGTGCCTGGGAGCTGGTGTCGTGTTTTTCAAAAAATAGCCTCTGGCCGTAGGCCAGGCATTCAGCTGTTGCTGGTGATTTGGCTTTTTATGCCGGTGATGTTCTGTGCCGAGAGGTGGTTTTGGCGCCAGGAGGCGCGTAGCGCCTGGTAGAAGTTGTGCCGCTTGCGGCACAACATAGCTAACCGGAGGGGGAGCCGCCCGAAGGGGGGGGGAACACCGTAGGGGTGCCCCGGCAGAGCCGCGTTTTTTCGATTTTTTTGTGCTCAGTTTCAAAATTCTGCAGGACGCTTTTTAAACCTGTTTTTTCTTGTTTTTATCTTGTTTTTAAATCTTGTTTTTAGCACCTCTGCAGGCCACGTGGCACTAGGGCTGCAGCGATTAAGTAGCTAAAGATTCCGGGTAAGTAGCTAAAGATTCCGGGTTGAAGAGCTAAAGATTCCGGGTAAGTAGCTAAGGATTCCGGGTTGAAGAGCTAAAGATTCCGGGTGTTATCCACAAGCGCGTCTGCATCAGGAAAATTAAGCTTCATCTGGTCGTCATCTCTAAATTTAAAAATGAGCCGATTGATCGACCGCCCTTTCTTCTCGGTTTTCAACTCAATCTGCAGGCCGCTCTTTTCCCTTAGCTCGGTAATGGCTGGATCGATTACTTTCAGCTTTAGGTTGCTGTAGCGCTCGTAGGAGGGGCCTAGCTCTAGCAGGTCACGGAAGTCATCAACACTGACCGTATAGAGCCCTGTACTTTTGAACTGCTGCAGTAGCTCAAACAGCCTGATTGAGTGGGTAGATGACAGCGCGGCAATGCGCTTTAGCTCATAGGTTGTGAAGCTCTTGTTCAAGTGGACTAGGTAAGGCTGCACGTGGACGGTGAAGTACAGCTTCGTCTCACCTCCACCATCCAAATAATCCACACGATCAACCCAGCGAAAGCGGCTTTTGTAGCGGCCATCGTAGGTCTTGATATCACGCTCATAAAGCGCCGCCGTAGCTTCCTTCAAGGCTTCATAGGCCTGCTTTAGAGGGATGCCGTACTGCTCTGAGAAATCGGGAGCAGTGATCGAAAGGGGGCGCGGCATCGGCTTGCGTGGATCTATCTGTGAAATTGCCGCCAGAAGCAAACGCTGTTCATTTAGGGTGAGCTTATAGGCTGCTGTCACCAGGTCATTCGACTTGGTGACATTTTTCTTGGGTGCTGCCGGTTCTGCCACGACACTTCTCATCAGACTAAATCCATAGACAGGCTTAGCCAGATACTAAGCAGCTAAAATAGAAATATCAATTAGTCTTTTAGCCCGGAATCTTTAGCTCTCTATGTAAAGCGAAATTGCTTTACATAGAGAGCTGTATTCCGCCAGGCGCCGCTTATGAATTATGAATTAATAATTCACAAACCCAGATATGGCGAGGGCTTCACGTATGATTGCACTTACGGTCTTCGGCCCAACGCCCGCTCTCTTATTCTCTAGGGCCTTGTCTTCTAGCTGTTCAATAAGGCTTGGTGGGAGACTGATGGTCACCGGCTTTGCCTTCTTCGCTTTGGGCTGCGACTCACCATAAGGTCGATCCACTAAATCGCGGGCTAGGGCTTCAATCTCTGCCTGGCTGGGCAGATTCTTTGGTTTGGATGATGCTGTCTGGCTGGGGGGCTTAGGCATCACCAAAAACCTCTTTTGTCAGCTGATCAATCTCAGCAGCAGCCTGGGCGTTGTCACACTCAAGCACAGACTTACCGGAAGGAATCGCATCCTTATAGGCCTTGCGATAGAACCCAACAGCATCCAACGGCTGAATGCTCGGAAACTCAGCCAAGTACGCTAAGAATTCTT
>Ga0209373_10005226_pt1 | contig 10710 bp, 13 predicted proteins | sample Higcelweek5metaG_FD_187173 | JGI IMG/M metagenome (GOLD analysis project Ga0209373, IMG submission 187173) | Freshwater pond sediment microbial communities from the University of Edinburgh, under environmental carbon perturbations - High... | ecosystem: Environmental > Aquatic > Freshwater >... | reverse complement strand
TTAATGTTAAATCAATTTCTTTATCTTCTGCCTTAACATTTCTGAAATCTTTAATTAATTCCACAACATCAAAATCAATGTATTTGGTGTTTGAAGCATCAATAATCAATTTTGAACCATTTGGAATACTTGCCAATGTACTTTTAATAGCTGCTTTATTTAAAAAGGAAACTTCCTGCGCTAATTTGATTGTAATTACGTCACCATCTTTAAACGATTCTTTCTTGAACGAATATGCAATTTTTAAATTTTGGTATAAAATAAAAATCACACTTACTGCTAAACCAATTCCAACTCCTTTTAACAAATCGATACGAACCACAGCAATTACTGTAACTACAAAAGGGATAAATTGCGAATATCCGTTATTCCACAAATGAACAAATACACTAGGCTTTGCTAATTTATATCCTACCATCAATAAAACCGCTGCCAAAGCCGCTAATGGAATTTTATTTAAGATAAATGGAATGGATAATGCAAAAGTGAATAACAAGAATCCGTGAAAAATAGTTGAGAATTTAGTTCTACCACCAGAATTTATATTAGCAGACGAACGAACAACAACTGATGTCATAGGTAAACCACCTAATAAACCACTTAACATGTTACCAATTCCTTGCGCTTTTAATTCTCGGTTAGTATCGGTAAATCTTTTGTAAGGATCTAATTTGTCTGTTGCTTCGATACACAACAAAGTTTCAATTGATGCAACAACAGCAATTGTTACAGCTACAATCCAAACTTTTTCATTTGTTAATGATGCGAAATTTGGCAATGCAAATCCGTTACTAATTTCGGTCAACGAAGGCAAGCTTACTAAATGATTTTGGGTAACAATTGCTAAACTTGAACCTGATTGAATAAAAAATTCATTCAATAAGATACTAACCACAACAACGACTAAAGCGCCAGGAATTACTTTAATCTTTTTTAAAGCGGGAACTTTTTCCCAAGTAATTAAAATAGCTAACGATAATAGTGCAATAATTAATGCTCCTGTATGAATATAATTTATCGATTCTATCAAGGTATCAAATGTAGTGTGACCTGATTTTTCAATATAAAAAAAATCGCCTTCATTGTCAACATCGTGACCAAAAGCATGCGGAATTTGTTTTAGAATAATGATGATTCCAATAGCAGCTAACATTCCTTCAATTACACTGGTAGGAAAATAATTAGAAAAACTTCCGGCTCTTAAAAAACCTAAGGCAATTTGGATTAATCCCGCTAAAATTACTGCTACTAAGAAGATATCGAATCCACCTAAATCGGTAATTGCTGTTAAAACAATAGCTGTTAATCCAGCAGCTGGCCCCGTAACGCTCAATGAGGAATTACTAAGAAACCCAACAACTACACCACCGATTACACCCGAAACAATACCTGAAAACAATGGCGCACCAGATGCTAATGCAATTCCTAAACACAATGGCAAAGCCACTAAAAATACAACAAGTCCAGCTGCAAGATCTCCTCTTACATTGGAAAAAATAGAATGATTATTCATAAAATAATATAAATACATTAATACTACACTTCAAAGATTGAAGCGCTAAAAAATTTAAAATGTATTATATTAAATTGGGAGGTGGTGAAAAAATCTGATGCGCTAAGTTAAAAAATGCTACATCATGTTTTGTAGAAATATCAAATGCTTTACTTTCTTCTAAATCTATATTTAAAAGAGAATAATGATTTGACGGAATCGATTTTATTTCATTAAATGGCGCATGATTTTCTTCTTCTTCACACATACTATAAAAATAGGATGTATCTACTTTATCATCTATCATACCAACTAGTGTTGGCGTAGACAAAAAAGTAATAAAAATGAATAAAACTATGTTTACCAAAAATTTCATGTGGCGAAAATACTATTTCTGAAGGGTAAATATCTTAATTTTTTTATAAAAAAACCACTCTAAAGTGGTTTTTACTATTAAATTTCTTCTTCCATCCAAGCTTTGAGCATCCAATTGGTCTTTTCTTGCTCTGCAATAAAATCACTCATCATCGAATTTGTTCCTTCGTCGTTGATATCGGCTGCTTTGGCTAAAATGACTCTTTCCACCTGTAACAAAACACTCAATGACCCTAAAATCAATTGAATAGCTTCTACATCTTTAGAAATATTTTTTCCAATTTGCAACTTACTGTTTTCAATATAATCGGCGAAAGTATGCAATGGTGTTCCTCCTAATGTTAAAACACGTTCAGCAATTAAGTCAATTTTAATCTGACTATCGTTATATAATTCTTCAAATTTTAAATGCAAATCAAAAAAACGTTTTCCGCGAATATTCCAATGCAAACCTCTTAAATTTTGATAATAAATCTGAAAATTAGATAATAAACCATTTAATTCATTTACTAATTCTTCCGATTCTTTAATTGGTAATCCTAAACTATTTGTTTTCATTTTGTTTGTTTTTCTATCTCAAATTTACAAAATACCTTAACCAATTCCTATAAATTTAATTGATTGTTTTTATATTTGCATCAAAATTATCAATACAATGACTATTACTCAATTATACTATGTTTTGGCTGTGGCCGAATACAAAAATTTCACTTTAGCAGCAGAAAAATGTTTTGTTACACAACCTACTTTAAGTATGCAAATACAAAAATTAGAAGATGAATTGTCAATTTTAATTTTTGACCGAAGCAAAAAACCAATTTTATTAACTGAAGTTGGTGAAAAAATAGTAAATCAAGCCAAAAACATAGTCAATGAAGCAGGAAGAATCAAAGATATTGTAGACCAACAAAAAGGATATATTGGTGGCGAATTTAAAGTTGGGATTATTCCAACGGTGATGCCAACATTATTACCTATGTTTTTGAATAATTTTATTAAGAAATATCCAAAAGTTAATTTAATTATTGAAGAACAAACCACAGAAGAAATCATCAAACGATTAAAAAACGGACATTTAGATTGTGCCATTGCTGCAACGCCATTGGAAGAAGAAAATCTAAAAGAAATTGTTTTATACTACGAACCTTTTGTTGCTTACATTCCTGAAAATCACAACAGTTTTGACAAAAAAGAAATTACTATCGAAGACATTGATTTAGACACAATTTTACTTTTACAAGACGGACATTGTTTTAGAAACGGAATTTTAAACTTGTGTAAAAACAATAAATATATTGTAGATAGTCATTTTCAATTAGAAAGTGGAAGTTTTGAAACTTTAATTAAATTAGCAGATGAAGGTTTAGGAACCACTTTGTTACCATATTTGCATACATTAGATTTGAACGAAAAAAACAAATTAAAACTTAGACCTTTTAAAGATCCAAAACCAGCTAGAGAAGTAAGTTTGATTTACCCAAAAAATGAATTAAAAATCCATATTATTAATGCTTTGCGAGATGTGATATCAGGAGTTGTTAGAGGTGCAATTGCATTTAGTGATGTAGAAATTATAAGTCCGAAAAACAAAAAATAATAAAACAAAAAAAGTCCCGCATTTAACGGGACTTTTATTTTAGTTGATATAGATTAAACATTGTCTTAATTCGGGCTTTTCTTCAGTGAACTGTAAAAGCCACTCTCTTAATTGCTCAATTTCGTATGGAAGTAAATTTTTAATTGCTTTTTCTAATTCTTTACAGAATAATTTTGCATCAAAACTCACTCTTTCCAAAATAGATTTGGTGTAAGAAAACATTGCTCGGGGCATATTAATACTATTTTATTGGTTTGAATAGTGATAAGAACTTATTGTAAAGTTAAACAAAAAATGTTTCGAAAACGATATAGTTGATAAAAAAAATGCTAAATTTTTGCTAAATTTTTATTTAACACGAAAAATTACAGCCTTTTTGTTGCTCGAAGCATTTCACGTTTTCCTGGAGCTCCTGGTAGTTTTTCAACTGAAAATCCAGCAGTTAGCATCGCTTTTCTTATTGGCGTTCTGCATGCATAAGTAACTAAAACACCATTTGGTAATAATGCTTCATACATCTTTTTAAAAATAACTTCACTCCACAATTCGGGTTGTAATGGAAATCCGAAAGCATCAAAATAAATTAAATTAAATTGGTTTTTGTCTTCAATATCTTGAAAAAACTGCTTTCTTTTTGTCAAACTAAACTTAGCTGTTATTAGACTATCAATTTCCCAACTGCAATTATGCATCGTTTGAAAAATTGATTTAAAATCTGCCGCTTGTAATTCAGAAACATAATTCATTTGAAGCACTTCTTCGGCAGAAATTGGATAGGCTTCAACTCCAACGTAATTTACTTTTTCTTTATTTAAAGTTTCTAAAAAAGTGATAAAGGCATTTAAACCTGTACCAAATCCAATTTCTAAAATCGAAATAGAATCCTGATTTTGAAACAAATCCAATCCATTTTTTATAAAAACATGTTTTGCTTCCTGAATTGCACCATGTGTAGAATGGTAATTTTCATCCCATTCCGGAATTCGAATTGTAGTTGAACCGTCGTTAGTAATTATAATTTCTCTTTTCATTTGATTTCGTAGCATAAAAAAAGGTTTAAGAAAACTCAAACCTTTTTTTATCAAAATAAATTATTTTATATATAACTTTTTAATCTTTGGAATTGGACCACCACATTTTACTTCGTGGCATTTGATACAAGCATCGATTCCGTTATTAAAATGTTCTTTAGCATTTTTTGGATCGTCGTAAATTAATTCTTGTGCTTTGATAAATTTAGCTGCTTGTTCGTTAAAAAAAGCATCTTTATCGGCTTCATCAGTCATTACCGCTTTATGAATTTTGATAAAATGTTGCGGAAATTTACCAATCGTATCTCCTTTAACAATTCGTTCTTTTAAACGTTCATTATCCACATACATTTGTTCCATAAGAGCCGCCATTTCTGACATTTCATACATTTCAAATCCATCTTTATTCAAAGTTGAATCTGATGCACAAGCTTCTTTATCTGTTGTTTTTTCTGATTTATCGCCAACTTTCTTCTCACAAGAAAAAAGCAACAATCCGAAAATTATTAGTAATAATTTTTTCATTATTTAGCGATTAAAACACCATCAGCCATAAATGAATACGTTACTTTTGGTTCAGTAATACTATCTATTGCGGCTTGCGATTTTCCAGCATCTTTTGCATAATGTTTCAAAACATCAACGCTTTCAACACTTACAAACGCTTTACCATTTACAACAACTTCTTTATCTTGTGCATTTTTAGGCACAAAAAAACCGTAATCTTTAAACTTTACAAATGCTTCTTTGTCATCGGCTAAATCTAAAGTCATCCAACAACCTTTTTTCTGACACACTTCGTTTATTTCAGATTTGAATTTAACTTCAATCGTATCACCTTCTTTTAAATCGGCAAATTTCTTCATCATTTCGTCTGTAGACAAAGCGCCATCCACAGAAATTGAATCACCAAATTTTGCGTATTCAACTTTTGCTACTTCTGGAGCAACTTCTTTTTTTTGTTCGCAATTCACAAATAATGACGCTATTACGCCTAGAGCAAGTATTTTTTTCATTTTTTTAAGAGTGTTTATTCAACAAAATTAACTATATTTTTTTACTTTTACATCGAGTAAAGAAAAGAATTATCAGCCATTCAATTAATTATTTAATTCCATTATTAATTCAAATCTTCAATTACAAGAATATTGAACTATAGGATTCTTAGTTGTTAATAATTATTTTTAATTATGTAAAAATAAAACTTCTTTTTTTTATTAGATTTGCAATTAATATAAAAAATTCGGCCTTTTTATTGCTGAATATCTAATTTATAACAGCTATCCCTGATGGAATTAAAAACTTTAAGCGAAATTGAAATTATTTCGGCTGCTTCGTCAAAAATTAATGAAGTAGATTTTGAAAATCTAACTTTTGGAAATGTATTCACTGACCATATGTTAGTTTGTGACTATAAAGACGGAGCTTGGCAAAAACCTGTTATAGAACCTTACGCTCCTTTTATGATTGATCCATCATCAAAAGTATTTCATTATGGGCAAGCTATTTTTGAAGGAATGAAAGCATATAAAGACGAGCAAGATGCTGTTTGGTTATTTAGACCTGATGAAAATTTTCACCGTTTTAACAAAAGTGCTTCAAGAATGGCAATGCCAGAAGTTCCTGAAGATATTTTTATGGGCGGCTTACACAAACTTTTAGAAATTGAAAAAGATTGGGTAAAAAAAGGCAAAGGAAACACCTTATATATTAGACCTTTTATGATTGCAACTGGACATGGTGTTATTGCTGCACCTTCGTCTGAATATCGATTTATGATTATTTTATCGCCAGCTCGTGCTTATTATTCGGGTGAAGTTAAAGTAATTATTGCCGAACATTTTAGTAGAGCTGCAAATGGTGGAATTGGCGCTGCAAAAGCTGCTGGAAATTATTCAGCACAGTTTTATCCAACAAAATTAGCGAACGAAAAAGGATTCCAACAAATTATTTGGACTGACGATGCAACGCATACTAAGTTAGAAGAAGCTGGAACAATGAATGTTTTCTTTAGAATTAATGATACTTTATTTACAGCACCAACAAGTGAGCGTATTTTAGATGGTGTAACACGAAAAAGTGTAATTGAATTAGCTAAAAGAGAAAATATTAATGTTGAAGTTCGTTCAGTTTTAGTGGATGAATTAATTGCTGCTGCAAAAGATGGTTCGTTAAAAGAAATTTTTGGCGCAGGAACAGCTGCTGTTATTAATCCAATTGTAGGTTTTTCATATAAAGATACTTATTATGAATTACCAAAAATTGAAAACTCAATGGCTTTGGAAATTAAAGAAAAACTAACTAATATTCAATACAAATTAGCTGAAGATACTTTTGGATGGACAGTTAAAATTTAAGAATTTAGACTTAAATAAAAAAATGCGATTTCAAATTGAAATCGCATTTTTTTATTTTAAAATTGCAGAAAAATTTGGTTTAAAATAATTTGGCCCTTTCATTACTTTTCCATCTTCACGATAAATAGGTTTTCCATCTTCACCAAGTTTACTCATATTTGAGCGTTGTATTTCGTCAAAAACTTCTTCAATTTTATGTTGCAAACCATGTTCTAAAATAGTTCCGCATAAAATATATAACATATCGCCAAGTGCATCCGCTATTTCTACAATATCATTATTTTCTACTGCTTCTAAATACTCCTCGTTTTCTTCTTTCATTAAATTAAAACGAAGTTCATTTTTAAGTTTACCTAAATCGGATTTCATTTCAGTACTTACACCTAATCCATAGGTTTCGTGAAATAATTTTACAGCGTTTAATTGTTTTTGCATAACTTTACTATATTAATTGTTAAAATTATGTTTTACTCTCTAAACAAATCTTTATAATGAAAAAAGTTATTTTATTATTATTAACAACATTTAGTTTTTATGGTCAAGTTCTTGAAAGAATTACTCCAATAAATGAATTTAGTATTTTTAGTTTTGGAAATTCGCTTGCTCATCATAATAATGATTTTATCGTTGGAGGGTTTGATGCAGTTCCGCCTACAGGCAATTTTAGATTGTATGCCTTTGAAAAAACTTCTACTGGTTTTGTCCAAAATCAAATAATATTACCACCAGAAATTGGTGAAAATTATACCAATGCAATAGAAATCGACAATGATTTTCTATTCATTGGGAGCCAAAATAATTCAACTAACATACCAAATGGAGGTGCAGTCTATGTTTTCAAAAAAACTGGTTCTACTTGGTCATATATATCAAAAATTCAACCCTCAAGCTTAAGCTCGGGAGAAAATTTTGGAACATATATTTCTTTTTATGACAATCAAGTATTTATTGGCTCAAAAAATTATAATACAAATGGGGCAATTTATGTTTTTGATAAAATTGGAGACACTTTTACATTCAATCAGATTTTAACTATAAACTACAATCAAAACTTTGGTGATTTTATTGATATTGAAAATAATTTTTTAATTACAACAAACCTAAATACTGCAACGAATGAATCGTCTGTTATTAGTTATGAAAAAGTTAGTGGATCTTGGTATTTATCAAATGAGTTTAATGTTGGAAATTTAGGAAACAATAAAAATTTAAAAGTCAACTATTCTAACAATCAACTTTTTATATCAAGAGATGGTGATCCAACTCCAATTCCTACAGAAAGAAAAATCGATATTTATAATTTTATATCTAACAACTGGATATATGATAGTTTTTTAGAACATGCCATTGGTGATTATTTTGAAGCTTCAGTTAATGTAGACAATAATAAAATGATTGTTTCTGCATTAGGATATTACATTTTGTCGATGGAACGAAAAAACATTACTTTATTCTATAAAAAAATAAGTGGCAATTGGGTATTACAAAACTCATTTACAGGTCAAAGTAGCTTTAATGAAGATAATTTTGGGAATTTGAATAAAATTAAAGATGAAACTGTCGTTTTTGGAAACGATTATGAAAAATGGCAGCCAACTCCTCCATTTTCAAGTCCAAACGGTGGTGCGTATACAATTGACACAACACTTTCATCAAACTTATATTCTAAAAACGAAGCTGAAATTTATCCAAATCCAGTTGAATCAATTTTGAATATAGATAATAAAAGTGATTTTGAAATTAATCAGATCACAATAACTGATGTAAACGGGAGAATATTGTCAACTACATCATCGCTTACAATTGATTTTTCAAATTACTCAAAAGGAATTTATTTTCTAAAAATAACACATAATAACGGAAATATATACACTAAAAAAATACTAAAAAACTAATGATATAGCTATATTTGCATCTCTTAATATATAAATATGTTCACAACAGGCCAAATCTATTTTGCGATTTTTTTCATTATTGCTTTTGTAATTACAATGATATTGGTTTATCGCAAAGATTTAAAAATTTTAAAACCTTTTTATAAAGGAACTTATTCTATTTTTATAGGTTTTATCATTTTTATTGGTCTGCTTTTTCTTATTAAGTTTTTGATGAAAGATTAATTTGCTATATTTGAACAACATAAGCTGTCCCAAATGAGAATTCTAAAATATGTCTTACTTTTATTGCTGCTTTTTAGTGTAGCGTTTATTGTTTTTGTAGCTACCCAGCCTAGTGACTACAAAATAAAACGTACAAAAGAAATTAAAGTAGCCAAAGACATAGTTTTTAATTTTGTTTCTGATAGTACCACTATAGCCGATTGGAATCCGTGGGACAAAAATGAAGCTGTTTTTAAAAACAACACATCAACTTCGACTGATTCATTATTGCAAAATATAATTGTAAATAATGAAGAAAATAAATCGCTATTACAATTTCAAAAAACAAAAAGCGGAACTTTAATCACTTGGGAACTTAACGGGAAATTAGATTTTAATCTAAAAATGTTAAGTGTTTTACAAGGTGGCGTTGATAATGTTTTAGGCGATAAATTAGATGAAGGTTTAAACAATATTGATAATTATTTAGTAAAAGAACTAACTACTTACACTATTAAAGTACATGGTTTAGTTACCAAACATACTACAAACTACATTCAGCAAATAGATACTTGTGCGCTTACAGATTTTCAGAAAAAATCAAAAACAATGTTACAAAACATGTTGTCATTTGTAGAAAAAAATGATATTAAAATTACTGGTTTGCCATTCATTGTGTACGAAAATAAAAACACAGTAGACAATCAAACTATTTTTGCAATGTGTGTTCCAGTTGAAGAAGAAATTTTAACTACAGAAGGTAGTGAAATTTCTGGCGGACATTTTGATGAATTCTTAGCAGTTAAAACAACATTAGTTGGAGATTATTCTCACAATAAAGAAGCTTGGAAAAAAACAGCTACATACATAAAAGAGAAGAAATTGGTTGAAGACGGAACTGGTAAACACATTGAAATTTATAAAGTTAGTTTACCAAAAGAACGTAAACCTTCTAAGTGGGTAACTGAAATTTATGTGCCAATAAAAAAACGAGCTTACATTCCAAAACCAAAACCAGTTGAAACTGAACAAGAAATTACAACACCTGTAGAAGGTACAACAACTAATACAAATCAATAATTATTTTAAATTTTACACTAATGAATAAACTTTTTTTATCAATTGCCTTTATACTAATTGGATCTTTTATAAATGCGCAAGAAGTTGAAATTAAAGACGATAAAGTCCTTTTAGATGGAACACCAATTTTAAAATATGAGAAAATAAACATTTTACAACATTCTTTTTATTCAATAGAAAGCGATGATGAAATTTTACTTTTCAAATGGCATGACAATGAAACGAGTCAATACAATGAAGATGATTATATTATTTTAAATTTTTTAACTGCTAAAGTAAAAGTAGAAACTACAAGTGTGGAGCATGTTATTTCAGGATTAGGAATGAATTCTAAAAAGAACATGCAAAAACTAGTAAAATGGTTGATTAAAGAAAAAGTATTAGATTCAAAAGGAAATTTAAATCCTGAAAAATTACAAACTTTTTACGATAAATATAACGAAGACATCACACAAAGAACTTCTAGATAAAATAAAAAAGGACATTTTAAAATGTCCTTTTTTTATTTTTTATTCTTCCCTATCAAATGCTTAACAACGGTTTCAGCGGCATGTAAACCAAACAAAGCTGGCATCCAACTGTTCGTTCCATAAAACGACTTCTTAAAGTTAGAACCATCTGTCATTTTTACACTATCATAATCAGGTCGCTCAAAAGAATATACTACTTTAACACCGCT
>Ga0209373_10005225_pt1 | contig 10711 bp, 10 predicted proteins | sample Higcelweek5metaG_FD_187173 | JGI IMG/M metagenome (GOLD analysis project Ga0209373, IMG submission 187173) | Freshwater pond sediment microbial communities from the University of Edinburgh, under environmental carbon perturbations - High... | ecosystem: Environmental > Aquatic > Freshwater >... | reverse complement strand
AAAAGAACCGATTACAACCGATCCTACCCGTATTGAGCCTGTCGAACCAAAACCCGAAACTCCGACAAGAACTGGCGAAATCGTTTTGTGGACACATTACAATGGGTAAATATTCTCAAAAAGCTCAGGATATCATCTCCAGAGTTATGCATTTGTTTAAGCTCGGAAAGTTAAAGTCTGGAAGAGGAGGCAAGGGGGGTGTTGTGAAAAATCGCAAACAAGCAATTGCAATTGGTATCAGCGAAGCTAGAGAAGCAGGAGCAAAGGTGCCACCAGAAAATATTTCGGATGAATAATGAATTTGTTCGATATAGCAGAAGTCCATTATTCAGTTCTAATCGAAATATTTCATTACTTTTGCATAGATAAAATTTTGAATTATGCTGCCCGAAAAACGACCACATCCAGAGGTAAAATCGCAACTTCACCCACGAAACAAACATCGTCAGCGCTACGACCTCAGGCTTTTGGCAAAAACAAATATTGCACTTGAGAAATTTGTGCTAATAAACAAATTCGGTGATGATTCAATAGATTTTTTCAATCCACAGGCAGTTAAAGCGCTCAATCAAGCACTTCTTAGACATTATTACGAAGTCGATTATTGGGATGTGCCAGCAGGTTATTTGTGTCCACCAATTCCCGGCCGAGCAGATTACCTGCATTATGCAGCGGATTTACTAGCTTCGTGTAATTATAATAAAATCCCAACCGGCGATAAAATAAAATGCCTTGATATCGGAGTTGGTGCGAGTTGTGTTTATCCACTAATTGGCACAAATGAGTACAGATGGCAGTTTATTGGATCTGATATTGACGAGGTCGCGATTGCTTCGGCACAGACAATTATTGATAAAAACATGATTCCGGCCAATGAAATCGAATTGCGTGTACAGAAGAACAAATATGAAGCTTTTAAGGGAATTTTACTTCCCGACGAGTATGTAGAATTGTCAATTTGCAATCCTCCATTTCATGCTTCTGCCGAAGATGCCGAAGCTGCAAGCATGCGCAAACTGAAGAATCTCAAGAAATCAAAAAACGTTAAACCAGTAAGAAATTTCGGTGGTGTTAATTCGGAACTTTGGTGCATAGGGGGTGAATTTAAGTTCGTTAAAAACATGATTCACGAAAGTTTCTGGTTTGGTTCGCAATGCCTGTGGTTTACCAGCCTTATTTCGAAAGAAGAAAATCTGCCCGATTTGCAGGCCGAACTTGTTCGCGTAAAAGCCAAGGATGTGAGAATTATCGACATGGGACAAGGAAATAAAATCAGCAGAATTCTCGCCTGGACATTCTTAACAAACGAAGAGCAGAAGTTTTGGGTGAAGAAGAAGTGGTAGGGGGTTGGAAAAACAGCGGCGCAGCCCTGAACGAAGTTAAATGGCAAGCTTTATCTGCGTTGGGGTAATCGATAATAACTATAGTTTTATGAAAAAGAAACCACTTTTCCTCGGATATAAGGTCCAAGTGTCTGTCAAAGCATGGATTTTAAATTTGCGCCAACAAAAGAAACTGTATCTATTTCTTGTGTTTATATTATTTAATTGTCTAGCTCTTGCTCAAACCAAGCAATCTCCAGATCAATTTGCTTTGCATATTCCAGATTCGGTAAGTCGAAGTGCTGTTGGACTTGCAAAAATTATTCGTACAAATTTCCCTGATGATGCGGACTACGTAAGAACACTTTATGTATGGCTTTGTGCCAATATGAGTTTCGATGATAGGATTATTGATTCATTGAAAAATGAAAATCTGATCGATTATGCGTTAAAAACAAAGGCCGGTAAGTGTAAAAATTTTTCTGCAGTGTTGACAGGTTTGTGTAATATGGTCGGAATTGAAGCATATTCGGTATTGGGTTATGTAAGGATAAATGAAAAAGAGCAGACAGATCGCGACCATGCTTGGAATGTTATAAAGATTGATGGAAATTATTATCTTTTTGATCCAACTTTTGATGTCTTTCCAAAAGATTTTGACCCCGAGACAGGAACATATCTTTTCAAGTGGTATAAAAAACAAGGACATGAGTTTATCTCAACACATATGCCTTACGATCCAATGATGCAGTTGCTCGATTATCCGATAAAGCACAAAGAGTTTTTTAAAATGAAACACAGTGGTAAAAAATACTTCGATTACAAGCTTGCTTTGCGGGAATACCAAAGTCTTGATGATAAAGAACAATTAAAAATCTTGTTGACAAGAGCCGAAGCATATGGAATTGACATCAAAGAACTAGACTTTCTCTACATGCGTCTTAGGTTTTTTGTGGAAAAGAATACACAATAAATAATTTCTTCATCATACTTTATGTTTTACTCTAATCAATTACCACCTGTGTTTATAGCATTACCGCTTTAATGTAGTTTCAGCCAAAAGACGGAATAATTTCCAAACACATTCTTTCAACCTATATTTTTCTGTTTGAGTCAAAAAACTTTCAGACATAATAAAATAAACTGTATCAATGTGTTTATTCTCAGGAATAGATTGTATATTTGTAATATATTATACAAAATTAGTTATTACACATTAAAATATTTGTAAAAGCGATTTTTACGCAGTCAAATAAGATAGTAACAAATAGCATAAAGTAAGATAATTCAATGAATAAGCATTAAGAAATGAAAATTAGCATTTTAATTATTATAATTCTTCTGTCTTCCTTATTTATGCCAGTTTTTGGTCAAACTAGTAGTGATGCTGGTAGATATCCCATAAAGTATAAATATGCTATTGGGGCTGGGGCGGGCTTTACTACAGGTTACGGATTGTCATTTAAATTTACACCAAATAAATTTGGGATACAAACTACATTCGGCTCTATTACTTATTATGAATCTTCTAAATGGAATCTTGGCTTAACATTTTTGTGGTCATTACTCGACAGTGAATATGCAATTTTGTATTTGTATCAGGGGAATAATTACAGATATTATTATAAGTCTGATTATCGAGGGGTAATAAGCAATAAAGAAATTAATTTTGGTGTAGGAATGGGAGTGGAAGCTATTGTCCTAAAACGCATTGGTCTTAATGTTATGTATGGATATGGATTCTATGATAATTTTGATAGATCCTTTTTGACAGGAGAACTTGGTATATATTATAAATTCTAACTCGCTTGAACTATTTGCAAAGATTTAAAAACATAGCTATATAAATTAAAATTAAATAAACTTAAAATACATGAAAATTACAATTTTACTATTTACATTTTTTTTGTCATTCTTGAGCGTTCCTATATTTGGTCAAGTTAAAAATGATACTTTAACTGACAATAGCGTCAAGTATAAATATGCTCTAGGTGTTGGATTTGGCCCTACAACAGGTTATGGCTTAGCATTTAAATATACACCCAGCAAATTTGGAATTCAAACCACTGTTGGTGCTCTTTCATATTCCAATGACAATAAATTTAGCTTCGGGTTAACTCTTTTTTACACTCTCATTGACGCTGAAAAAACTAGTCTTTTTTTATACCAGGGAAATCATTTTAATTATTCTGTTCATCAATATCATTCTAATAGTTCATACAATACCACAACCAAATATTTTAATAATGGAATTGGTTTCGGTGTAGAGGTTGCTTTTTATGATAGTTTTAGTTTTAATGTAATGGCTGGATATGCATTATATGAGAACTTTGATCGACTCAGTCTGACTGGAGAAGCGGGTTTATTTTATAAGTTTTAAATTTAAATCAGTTGCGAGCATCACTTTTTGATAATGTGTCAAGATTTAAAACTTGGAAGGGTATTACCTCTTAAGTAAATTGCCTAGTAGTTTTAGACATTGAAAATAACAAACGTTTTATGAAAAAAACTGCAATTATTTTATGCGTTATTTTGTCTCTTCTTGTTGTAAGAGCGAAAAGTCAGGATTTTGAGACAATTTGTAAGGTTGGATCAACCAGTTGGAATTATATTCCTTATGGAGCATGCGATTTTATTACTACAGATAGCATAAGTATTATTGATGACACAATTTTTAATGAGCAAAACTATTTTGTTTTATATAATAATGGATTTTTCGAAAGCGACACAGTCGGTTATCTTCGCGAAGATACTGTAGCAGGTAAATTATGGTATAGATTTGATTTTCAGCCAGATTCAGAACGTCTGATTATGGATTTGTCATTAAGCAAAAATGACAGTTTTACGTTTTATGATTTTAATGGTTCCGCTGATGCAATAGTTGACACAGTTTATTATGACGAAGAGAATCGCAAGCATATTGGTTTTGAATCTATTCATTCGCACATATGCTCTTTTAGCTCTGACTTCGAATTTATTGAGGGCGTTGGTTCAACTGCTTGCCATTTCTATCAGGGACAAGTTAGTGGCTCGACCTTGAGCACTGTATTATTATGTTGCCACAAAGACGAGGAATTGATTTTTTCTAATGCGGACTTTGATAATATGTGTTCAGTAATCGCAGTGGATGTGCCTATAGATAACGGTAGCTCAAAAGCAGAAGTTTTCCCAAATCCATCTAATGGTAGTTTTACAATTCAATTTGATAATCCAAATTCAGATTTATTTAGAATTGAAATTTATTCTATCACTGGACAGCTTGTTTATTGCGAGAATACAAATAAAGAAAATATAATGATAAATGATGGATTGAAAAAAGAAGGCATTTACTTTTATCGAGGATATAATCACAAAAACAAAAATTTTTACGGAAAAATCATAATAAATTCTTGTAATAAGTGATTTTAAAAGTCTGTCCTTAGAACTCTGATTGTTTAAATCTCTATTCTAATACCAAAATTGGCTCTAGTATTTCCTTGGATTTTAGTGCCTAATTCAGGTACATAATCAATTGCAAGGCCAGGTTGCATTTCAAGTATCAGATGCATTTTATTCCAGAATTCGTGATTCTTCGAAAGTCGGAAATCAATCCCCAGCGGGACATAGGCGAACAAAGATATATTGGTTTTGTTTTTATAAATTTCGTCAAATTTTTCTTGGTCATTTTCGTCCGAATCGCTGTACAAATAACCAGAGTCATGTCCCGGTAATACATAGTTTATAGAGGATGAGAAATTGTATGAAATATGAGTTTCGGATAAAAGTGATGTCATCGCAAAAATACCAACACCTCCATACAATGATAACAAAGCCTCTGGTTTAGTCCTAAAAATAAGATTTGTATTCAACCCAATCTGTTGATATAAATAGTTCATAGCGTAGGAGCGATTGGATACGGAATCAATGAAAACCATGTTTGTGCTTATTTCCGATTTTAAAGTGTCAAATCTTTTACTTTGGCTTATACTATAAAATGCACTCAAAGATGATGCACTGATAAAAGAAACCCCGATGTTTAGTTTGGGATTTGAATTATAGCTTTGTTTTTCCTTGTTGTAAAACAAAAAGCCAAGATTAATTGTGAATACATTATCACTAGTCGAAATGCCATTATAACTATTTGATTTTGTATAACCAGTAAAATCATTTGATAACATATCAGAAGTGGGAGCCAGTTTTATAAATTCGTTTAGCCCAGCATCAGAATTGGAGAAATTGTTTATTCCATTGTAAATGCCTAAGTCAGCAATTCTTATGGCCGGAGTTTTTTCAGTCTGTCCAAACGCTGTTAAGGAAATTATTACCGCTACAATAAGAAGAATTGAATTTTTCATAGTTTAAGCTTTTAGTTTAACTAACGTTTTATTTGTCTTAATATTTTTTGTGTTTTTGAAATTTATATTCAAAATTACTAATTTTTCGGTATAAAAATATGTAAGTGAAAATTATAATGTAATTTTTTTTTCTGGAACAATTCTAGATAAATTGATGAAATTCCGTAGATTAAGAGAATATTATCATTTTGGATTATTGTCTAAAATTGTTAAATTTGTCAGTGTGTCGTTATCAATATTATTGTATTGTGAAAAAGAGATTTCTTAAAATATTAAAAATTGTAGGTATAGTGCTGGGAGGAATTGTTTTTTTATTTCTGACCTTGCCATTTCTAATCCCTGTAAGTCAGGCTGGCAAAAATGATCAGATTAAGCATTTCGAAAACAGTAAATATATCACAGTTGATGGAGTTTTAATTCATTACAGAATATGGCAGAATCCTGATAGTATAAATTCAAACAAGTGGATATTGTTGCTTCACGGAATGGGAGGGTCTTCATATTCCTGGGAAAACAATGCTCAGGTTTTTTGCGATTCGGGATACAATGTAGTTGCAGCAGACATTCCACCTTATGGTTATAGTGATAAAAATCCTGATTTGAACTATTCTACAGATAGCAGAGCGGTTTTGTTATGGAAATTTGCTAATCGCATTAACAACAAAACTAAGTGGATTCTTATTGGGCATTCCATGGGTGGAGGAATTGCTCAGTGTATGGCAATTTTAAAACCGAAAAAAGTTACTAAAGTTGTCTTTGCTGCTCCGGCTCTCTTCTCTGAAATTAAGCCTGGAAGAAGCTTTGGACAGTACCTTACTGCATTTAGACCAGTAGAAAGAATAATGTGTATTGCAGGAGAATATATTTACCTAAAACCTTCGCGAATAAGAAAGATTTTAGAATCTTCTTTTGCTGGGACAGTTCCTGATACTGTTGTAGCAGAGTATTTTAAAGCTCTTGATAATGATGGGTTTACACTTGCATTTATGAGATCTTTTTCAACTGCAAATTCCGAACAGGATGTAAATGGACTCGATTTTAAGACAGAAGCGATTGCCTTTTTTGGCTCGGCCGATACGTGGGTTCCTTACGAAAACATGAAACCAGTAACAGATAAATTACCCTGTGTTAAGATTATTCACATTGACGGAGCCGGACATAGTTTAATGGAGACACATTATGTGGAGTTTAACAATCAAGTTATAAACTTTCTTAAGAACTAGGGCTGGCCTATTCTGACAGGTTGGCGATGGCCAAGGCCTTAGCCTGACATTTAGCTAAGCCGTTAATTTTTTTTATCTTTGCTTCGTAAATTAAAATGTATTCTTTATTACAAATGAAAAAACTATTTCTTGCAATTACTTTAATTGTCACTGCACAATTTCTCATTGCCCAAACCGAAATTAGTATTTATGGCGGAATCCTTGATTATCCAGGCTTGTCGATTGAGCAAAAGTTTTCGAATGGTGTCAGTATTGACATTGCTGGTTCTTACAGATATCGGCAGGGAGATATTCTTTTTGCTGAGGCCACTAACGATGATATTTCCACCAATGCATTGGCAACACTAGGGATCAAGAAATATAAAACCGGCGAAGACGGAATTGACAATTTTTTTTACGGTGGATATCTTAGATATTGGCAAACTCACTGGAGTGTAAAGAATTTGGATAATCTGACGCCTTATCAGCAGCAGTATGCAGATTCGGTAGCTTTAACAACCTCGAATAAAAAGCATAAAATCTCAATAGGTGCTTTGGCTGGATATAAATTTTATTTGGGAGAGCATTTTACAATTACGCTTACAGGTGGCTTGGGATTTTCACCAAAACAAACCTTCTGGCGCGAAATTGAGGAGTATAATAGACCAACTAGAACCTATTTGCAGGATGGCGAAGAAATCATTGGAAATTGGAATCATTTAAGTGCAATCGGTAGGGTTAGTTTTGGGTATCGGTTTTGAAGTGAATTGCCAAACCTACTTGGTTTAATTTTTGCAAAAATTCTTATCTTTGTATAATTAAACCTTGAAAAATGAAAAAGACATTCCTAGTATTTTTATTGACGCTTATTGGTTTTGTGTTGTTCTCGCAAGAAATTTGTTTAACACCCCTTGAAAAAGAAGTTATTGAATTATTAAATCAGAAAAGAGTCGAAAATGGTTTGTCTGAAGTCGAAATTTCGAAAGTGTTAATGCTTACGGCGAATAAAAATGTTGAAGAAATTGTAACACAGAGTTATCTAAATTATAAACCTGAAAAATTCGGAGATTATACTGCTGGATTTGAACAAATCAGATATAGTTCGTCGGCTTCAGGAGCTGATGCAATTGTAAAATCACTTACAGCGCCAACTTCTTATACAAAATATCATAAGATTATTTTAAATCTCGACGAGTTTATTTCACATGCATGGTTAGGTGTGGGAATATGCATCAGATCTGGAAATATTGTTATTATTTTTGGTGAGAAAGATGAAGAGAAGCTGGATTTTAACATTTGTTCTACCGAGAAGTTTTTTGAAGCTGTTGAGGTTCCTCAATTTCCTACATTATCGGTTTATGTACCTCAAGATGCAATAGTGGAAATTGAATCCCAAACATATATGGGTGAAATCGTAGAGTACGAAATAAATACACTTTCTTCTTTTGTTGATAAAGGAAAGTTATTAAATATTCCACTTGAGTTGGAAAATGTTGCTGGCTACTATATTTATTTTAGTCCGCAGATTCCTACTATTGTGCCACAGGAGCAAATTGTTTTTTATGTGGGAGCAGATGAAAGAGGAGTAATTGAGAAGAATCTGGTTTTTAAAGGCAATTCAATAGACGAAATAACAGAGTATTTAAACTCAGGAGTCGGAATTAATTCAGTCCTTGAGGGAGATCCAAATGAATATACTATACTTCACCGAGCTGTTTATAATAACAATATTGAAGCAGCAGAATTACTGTTAAAAAAGGGAGCAGATATAAATATTATTTCTGCAGATGGTGAAAATGCAGTGTTTTTTAGCTTTTCAGATGAAATGTTCAATTTGTTAAAATCCTATAATCCAAACTATAATGTTATAACTGCTGACAACACTAGTTTGCTTCATTCTTTTGCTTTAAAGGGATTGCTAAATCCGATTATCTTTCTGGTAGAGGAAAAAAAGCTAGATGTAAATGCTACTGGCCGAAAAGGGGATAATCCACTAACTTTTGCTGTTCAATATCAAAATTATGATGTCGCCGAATATCTTTTGTCAAAAGGTTCAAAGCAACAAATGGGCTGGGGCGATTATCCGATTCATGATGCAGTATCAAACGGTGATCTAGAAATGGTAAAGCTTTTAGTAAAATATGGTGCTGATGTAAATGCTATGAACGATAGTGGGGAGTCTCCTTTGTTCAAAGCGAAAAATCATACTGTGGATAACGACGATGTTATCGAATACTTAATTAGTCTGGGCGCGAAATAAAAATTAAATAAAATATCCATGAAAATATTTATGATAATTCTCTCAATTTTGGTATTTGCATCTTGTATTAATACTCACAAACTTGAAGATAGTAAGGATAATGAGGAAATTAATTCTGAGGATACACGTTCATCCAAATCAGATTTTCTAATAGGTTATCCTGTTTATACATGGCTTAGAGAGAGTCCCGCACAAATGGGTTGTTTTTTTGAACGGACTATTGGTTACAGAGATTCGCGATTTAATTGTAAGCTTGGCGAATATCAGAACAATGGAGATCCTTGTGTGAATACTGAGGAGTATTATGAGGGATTTAATCTGCCAGAATCAGTGGTTAAAGAACTGTGTCCTGTAATTTCGTTAATGACAATGGATTTTGAACATGGGGAATTACGTAGCATTTATATTGAATTTACTAGAGCGCTATCGAAAGACGAAATCGCAACTTATTTTAATATTCCACAATTTGATTTCGGTTTGCCACTAAATCTTATGAGCATCAGTCTAGATGATGGAGTCGATTTTTTTGATGCTGGGGATAAAATTTCTAAATCTATGACATTAGTTGCTTTCGAGCATATTGGCGCAGGCGAGGTAGATTGTGATTAGTCGTTTTTTTACTAAAATTTGATGCATAATGAAGAAATATCTAGTTTGTGGTTTTATTCTTTCTTTAATTGTTTTTTATTCCTGCAAAAAAGAAAATCCCTTACCCGATAATATTGATGTGAGACAGGAAATGCGTGATTTTGTAATCGGAATCAGCGAATACTCAAAAAATATTAAATCAGATTTTATTGTCATTCCTCAGAATGGTCAAGCTTTGATTACAGAAGACGGGACAAATACTGGGATTGTAAATACAGATTATCTCGATGCAATAGATGCTACCGGGCGCGAAGATTTGTTTTATGGTTATACTGGTGATGATGAGGAAACTCCTGAAGAGGACAAACAACTGATGTTGGAATTGTGTAGTTTGTTTGAAGAGCACAGTGTGGAGGTTCTTGCTATTGACTATTGTTCAACTCAGACAAAAATTGACAATTCGTATCAGCAGAATGAGACAAACGAGTTTATTTCGTTTGCAGCAGATGAAAGAAATCTAAATAACATTCCATCATATCCGTCAGCGCCATTTAACGAAAATACAGACGATATTACAGATATTTCGCTGGCTAAAAATTTCTTGTATTTGATAAATCCAGAAAATTACAACACTAAAACTGAAATGTTGTCGGCAATTGCTGCCACAAATTATGATTTGGTAATAATTGATTTGTATTTTAATGATGAGGCTCTGACTGCACAAGACATTGTTTCGATTAAAAGTAAACATAACGGTGGCTTACGAACGGTCGTCGCCTACGTCAGTATTGGCGAAGCCGAAGATTATCGTCCTTATTGGAATGAGGATTGGGAGAAAGATGCGCCATCATGGCTCGAAGCAGAAAATCCCCTATGGAAAGGCAATTATAAAGTCAGATACTGGGAACAGGAATGGAAAGATATTATTTATGGTAAAGAAGGCTCGTACATGTCGAAAGTTCTGAATGCCGGCTTTGATGGAGTTTATCTTGATATAATTGATGG
>Ga0209373_10005224_pt1 | contig 10716 bp, 6 predicted proteins | sample Higcelweek5metaG_FD_187173 | JGI IMG/M metagenome (GOLD analysis project Ga0209373, IMG submission 187173) | Freshwater pond sediment microbial communities from the University of Edinburgh, under environmental carbon perturbations - High... | ecosystem: Environmental > Aquatic > Freshwater >... | reverse complement strand
ATAAAGGAAATTTCTTTAATTCATTTTGACTCTTCACAAAATCAGCACGCCATTCAAACCATTGAAGGCATACTCAAGGTCATCAAAAACGAAGAGCATATACTGCAGCTCAAGGATGTACTTGAAAGTTTGCAAGAAGCCAAGCGATTACATTTGCAAAAGGAAGAGCTTCCAGCATCTAACCCTACACAGTCTCCTATGCAACCGAAAATCATGCCCGTAAATACAGGACGCAATCCAATGACATCGGCAATTGAGAATCTAGAATCCATGATTGGTTTGGAAAATGTGAAGACACAAGTTCGGAATTTGGTAAATCAAATCAAGATTCAAAAAGAACGCGAAAAGGTTGGTATGAAGACATTCCAGTCTTCACGGCACATGGTCTTTACGGGAAACCCTGGTACCGGAAAAACAACAGTTGCTAGGATTATTGCAGAAGTTTATCGGGAGCTTGGTTTATTGTCCCAAGGGCAGCTGATTGAAGTTGATCGAAGTAAGTTGGTTGGCAAATATACGGGAAATACGCCCCCTCTTGTAAATGCCGCTGTTGATTCTGCTCTTGGCGGGGTCTTGTTTATTGACGAAGCCTATTCACTTGCAGGGAGAGATGACCAATATGGCCAAGAAGCCATAGCCACTTTGCTCAAACGCATGGAGGATGATCGCGATAAACTGATTGTTATCGTCGCGGGTTACACGAAAGAAATGAAACACTTTATTGATGCTAATCCTGGACTTAAATCTCGGTTTTCGACTGTGATTGAATTTCCAGATTATCAACCTGCAGAACTCACTCAAATATTTGAGAAAATCTGCAATGAATCTGATTATATCCTTGAGCCAAATGCTAATAATTTGCTGTTTCAATGGTGCGAACAGATCTATGGAAGTCGAGATACAAACTTTGGCAATGGTCGCGAAGCACGGAACATGTTTCAGAAGGTGAAGGAGCTGCAGGAGCAACGCATTGCGAAACTATCCAAAAATTCTGTTGTGCTCCGCACACTCAAGAAAGAAGATATTCCATTTAGTCCAGAAGCAAAGCCGCAAAAAAAACTAGAAGATGTATTGTACCAGCTAAACTCCATGATTGGTCTTTCTGAGGTTAAAGATCAGATCCAATGCGTTGTGAATATGTTGAAGTTCCAAAAAGTCAGGGAACAACAGGGCATGACAACCATCAAACCTTCGTATCATATGGTTTTCACAGGAAACCCTGGAACTGGAAAAACAACTGTGGCTCGTATTGTTGCTGAAATTTATAAGGAACTTGGTGTCGTTTCAAAGGGACATTTGGTTGAAGTTGATAAGGGTGCTTTGGTCGCTCAATATGTGGGGCAAACAGCCCCCAAAGTGAATGCTGTTGTAGATTCTGCGCTCGATGGTATATTATTCATAGATGAAGCCTACTCATTAATTGGAGGAGGTGACTTTGGTATGGAAGCTATTGCGACTTTACTCAAGCGTATGGAAGATGACCGCAATCGGTTGGTGGTAATTGTTGCGGGCTACCAGAGAGAAATGCAAGGTTTTCTAGAAAGTAATCCAGGCTTGAAATCACGCTTCACCCAGATGATTGATTTTAAGGATTACAGTTCAGCCGAGTTACTTCAAATATTTGATGGCCTTTGCGATAAGCATGAGTTCCATGTTTCCAGCGAAGCCTATGCAAGAGTAAAATATTACTGGGAATGTGCCATACAGAATCGCGATAAAAATTGGGCTAATGGTCGTGAGGTTAGGAATTTCTTCGAACAGGTCATGCGCAATCTAAGTAACCGCGTAGGTAAATTCAGTAATCCAAGTCGAGCTCAACTTCGGCAAATTGATGCCGAGGATATTCCAGCAATCGCGAATTTTCATGATGATGTGGCACCGATACCACCAAAGCCAATTTCTTCTATGAAACAACCGATTAGAATCTCTTCTGAAATCAATAAAGAATTGCCTGTTGGAAATGATGAAGTGGATGGGGCATGGAATGGTGCAGTATATAACGCCTTTGATGATTGGGCCTCCGTTGCAGCAAATCGGGGAATAAGGTCGGATGTTATAGAGCTGGTTGATCAATATATCCGTTTGGTAGGGGCTTCCATTCAAGATTTGGGTCCGGTTCATTTTCGCTTGACTGGAATGCGTAACGCTTATGTGAATGAAGGGGACAAAAAAGCCTTTTTGCGAAGCTGGGGAACAGCATCCATCGTGATGGCTCCAGAAGTGGAAGCCTATCGCAAGCACGTAGCGTCAATTCCCTCAATACTCGTGGGGAGCAAGGACAAGCTGCGCATCCGATGTGTTCGGGACCTTACGGATCATGAGGCTTTCTTAAAACAGTTAATTCGTGATTCATACCTCATTGCCAAGGGATAGGAAATGACAGCATCTCTAAATTCCCTAGTTACTTGGTATCCTCCTGAAACTATTGCTACCATAGCTCTGGGTATGATGCTGATCGGCATTCTTCTAGGTCTTTTCAAAAAGACAATCATATTCTATGACTATGACGATATGGCAATGTGCTTTGCTGTTTTTGCAGCCCCTGTGGCCATGTGGTTTATTCTGCAATACCTTTGGCCTGTTGCAGGAAAAATGACGGTACTGTTTATTGCGTTACCATCGGTTCTCTTTTTTGGGGGCGTATTGTACAAGACCTGGAAGTCAGGGGTTCGGTGGACCTTGCCAATCGTTTTGCTCACAAAACTGTTTTTCGGCTTTTTCTATGTCTTCGCCATTTGGCATTTACTTTCCCCTATGGGTAATTCTGGAAATAGTCGACGTAGGAACCGAGCGCTTGCAATGTTCTTTCTGATGGTATTCACTCCTATTTTTGTCAATTTAGTTGCCAATAAAACTGGGGTATTTTTTGGACCCAGTCATGTGAAAGCACGAGGCATCCGAGGAATCGGAGCAATCCGCAAGCAAATGGAGAAATAACTTTTAACCATTAAGGATTACTATGATAAAAATAATTGGAGCGATTGCATTGATTTACCTCTGTGGCAAAGTACTACGAATGAAAAATCCAAAAACAGGGAAATGGAAATCTTTGTGGTAAGAGTAATTATGCGCACCGCTTGTATCGTAGTCGCTTTGCACGTCCTCTGTTATTCGCCATTTCCACGCTGTGAATAATTTGGAAAAATGCATGAGATGCCCGATGGCATGACCCGAATCGTTACCCAGTGCACCAGAATCGTCGTCCCGTTCGCATCGCCCTTGTGGATCATCGCCCTTATGAGTCATCCCCAACGGGGATCTCTACTGTACCGCGCCGTCATCCCCGCAGGGAATCACACTGTTATGCAACAGTGTTCCAGGCCTTGCGATGAGATGCCCGATGGCATGACCCGAATTGTTCCCTAGGGCATGCCGCGCTGCCCTAAAATTCTTTGCGAACTCCACAATAGAAACGCGTGCGGTCAAACCCGCCATTGGGGGCTTGCGGCTTATTGGGGGCAAAGACATGAAGCCAAGTCGCTTGCAAGGTGAGTCGATATGCCGGGATGTGTTCGCGGATAGACGCATTCCACGTCCAACCACCTGGAACCTGGAAGGTGCTGGTATCGCGCAAATTCCATTGTGCCGCACTTCGATACACCCATTCATGATCGATGTCCAGAGTCTTGAATAATTTCCATGAGGCGGCAAACTTAGCCCAGCCTTGTGAGGGCTCAACCTCAAGGCGTTCCGCCGGGCCTTGCCAGGTTTCCCAGCCGCCTTCGGCACTCAAGCGGAACCATTCATGATAGGCAAATCCAAGGCGGGCACGAGCGCCCTCCCCCGTGAGCCAACGATTCACGCGACCCATGGAACCCGTGCGATAGGAATATCCAACATTCTTCCATTTGTCTACAATAAAAGTCTCGGCACCGTGATCTGCCCAGGCCCAAGCCGATCCTGACCATTCGAAGGGTGCGAAAGGCATGGCAAAGCGCGCATACAATTTTTGCAGTTGCTCGTAGCCGTTTTCGGGATGAAGGGCTATGGAGTCGGTGCCAATTTTTTCATAATCTTCGCGCAGGGGATTGGGAGTCGTACCCCAAGAATTAAACCAACCTACTTGAGATGAAGCCGAGCCGACCTTGAAATGAAATTCGAGGCTGTCTCGAAGCAAATGGTCGCGCTGGTTGCTTCCTGCATGCCCAGCCCAGCGAATCCAAGGCTTCCAGTGCGCACGCGCCTCTACCCAAGGCCAAACCTGAGTGCCGTTCTCCAGCATTCCCCAGGGAACGGCTCCGGTGTCGGATGCATGGCGAAAGGAAATCCCTGCGCCCAGTTGCAGAATAGAGGATTGGCAATCGTCGGAGCAAGTGTACCGTAAGGTGCCATTCCATTCCTCGCGCAAACCGATGGTGTCGAGAATGTGATCCTCAAACGATTGGCGCTCATAGGATAGGTGAAGGAACGCGGAACCCCAAGAGCTTTGCATTTGAATTCTGGGAAGAATTTGCATGGGAATCCAGCGCTGGCTGGGTGTCAAAACCCATAGGTATTCTCCCCCTGCGAGAAGGTTGCTTTCCCCTTCGCCATATCGAAGTCCCCCTCCGGCAAAAATGGTGGAGTAGGTGGCCAAATTCTCGCCAAACCAGGAAAAATCCTGCTGGGTGATGGTCTTGAGTCGGGTATTGTAAGCGGCGCTACTGAAATGATCGACTTGAGAACCTTGTAGCGTAAACCATGTCTGAGGGGAAATATCCGATGTCACCCCAAGGTCAAGCATGGGGGTGCGATTGCTGGATTTGACAGGATACGTTAATTCTTGATATAAAAGATCTCCAATTTCGTTTCCCGTATAAAACCATGCGGCGGAATTTTTTCGTTGCCATTGCAAAATACCGGGGTAGCGGTCGAGTACGGAACGTGCGCTGGAACGCTCTGGGTTCCATAAGGTGTTGACATCCATCAAGCCAGCCGCTTCCGCTGGATGTTCGTAGATAAAAGTTGGTGCGGCAACTAAGCGAGTTCCACTTCCGCTGTTGACGGAGTCCAAGGCGGGAACTTCTGCGGGAACTTGCGCGGGGAGCATTTCGACGGCAAGGCTGAAGACGGCCATGACTAGGCTTAGTTTTACCATGGGAAGGCCTCCACAAAAAATCCGGCCCACACAATGTTGGTGGCCTCAGGAGTCGTCCACAAATGATCCCAATGGGCTCGAAATCCGATTTGATAATGGGAGACTTTCACAAGATGACAGGAAATGCGTGCGTTCCAACCAAACTCAGATTCGCTAGTTGATAATAGATAGCTTTTATCCATATGGTAGCCACGTGCAGCACTCAAGGTAATTCCACCACCCGCGCTCAGTCGTGTGAATAGGGGCATCAAAGTTTGTAAACCGGCCCGTCCACTGAACTGATGCAGGCCTGTTGCCGTGCCGTTGGTGACGGGGATATAGCTGTAGCCACCTTCCATATATCCGAAAAGTCTGGGGGCGCAGGGGTATTCCAGGGTAAGGTTCCCATACCATGAAGGGTTGGTTTCTTTGCGCAGGTCTCCGATAAATGTGGCGCGGCCTCCCTCTCCCCCCAATTGAATGCTGTCCAAAAAAGTAGTCGCGAAAGCCCCATGGAAAGATAGGGTAAGAACCAGAATGAAAAGACTGGACGATATTTTCAGAAAGCGAGCCATGCTCGCAAATTTACTCAAAGTCCAACGAGGCTCCCCAATTTATCGAAGGAGCCAAACAAAAGTCCGGCTTCGCAAGTGCGAACCCGGACCTTATCAAGGAGACGGAATTAGTTGGAAGAACTAGACGTTGCTGTCGTCGATGAGGTTGCTGTGCTGGAAGAGGATCTGCGAGCGCGGCTGGAGGAGGAGGCTGTTGTGGTGGAGGATGTTGCCGCCGAAGACGTAGCTCCGCTACTGATGCTAGTAGAGGAGGATGAACGATTGGCGCGGCTGGAAGACGACACGGCTGTCGTGTCGGAAGAAGAGGAGGATACCGTAGTCGTATCCGAAGATGAAGAGGAACTGTTGGCGCGGCTGGAAGACGACACGGCTGTTGTGTCAGTGGAAGAGGACGATACCGTGGTAGTGTCCGAAGAGGAGGACGAACGAGTGGGGCGACTGGAGGATGAGATCGCCAAGGTGTCCGTACTGGCGCTGGAGTTTGCATTGCTGGAAAGGACTGTTGTGTCCCCTGTGGTATCTGTGGTGGTGCTACTACTCGAGTTTGTTGGGTCTGCGGATACGACGTTATCGCTCTCGCAGGAGAAGAACAAACCAGCCGTCACGATTGCCAAAGTGAGGACGGGGAGAAACTTTTTCATGAGAGACCTCCATATATTTTTTTCATAAACTAGCTGAATCTAAGTCTGGCAGGGATCTCTCGGCGTGTAGATGTGCTCTACTTTTGAGAGCGAGGGGGGCTGTTGGTCTCTATTATCCGGCGTAGTTTACTTTTCTTTGAATGCCCATTTTCCTCATTTTTGAATCGAGGGTTTTGGCATTCAAACCGAGACGAGCGGCGGCACCTTGGGCGCCCCCGACTCTTCCTTTGGCTTGCTGAAGAGCCTTGAGAATCTGCGAACGAATGGTGTCTTCTAACGGGATGATTTCTTCGCCTTCTTCGAGACTGTCGATGTTGCGAGCGAGCTTGCGGAAGTCGCGCAAATTGGGCGCGGTGTCTTTGGCGAGAATGGCGGCATTTTCGATGACGTGCTCTAACTCGCGGATGTTGCCGGGCCAGTTGTAGCTCATGAGCAGATCCAACTCTTCGCGTTCCAGGGGACGTAAAATACGTCCCAATTTTTTGGCGGCGCGGTGAAGAAATACTTCGGCGAGGAGGGGAATGTCTTCGGGGCGTTCGCGTAAGGGCGGAAGTGTAATTGGAAACACACTTAATCGGAAATACAAGTCGGAGCGGAATGTTCCTTTGCGAACTTCTTCGCTGAGATCGCGGTTGGTGGCTGCCAAGACACGCACATCAACGCGAAGAGCTTGATGTCCTCCTACACGTTCAAACTCACGCTCTTGCAAGACGCGCAGTAATTTAGCCTGCGATTCCAGAGGGAGTTCTCCGATTTCATCGAGGAAAATGGAGCCCCCTTGCGCCAGTTCAAATTTTCCTAAGCGGCGTTCTACCGCTCCGGTGAAACTCCCTTTCTCATGCCCGAATAATTCCGACTCGATGAGTTGCGTGGGAAGAGCGGCGCAGTTCACTCGCACCAAAGGTTTGTCATGACGAGCGGAGCTATCATGCAGGAAGCGTGCAAAGACCTCTTTGCCAGTTCCCGTCTCTCCCAATAGTAGTACGGTGGTATCATTAGGAGCGATAAGACGGGCGCGCGATAAGACTTTGCGGAATGCGGGGCTTTGACCGATCATGTGTTGTTGGTTTGAAGGCGGGACGATTTCATCCAACAGAACGCGGTTCTCCATTTGCAAACGATTTTTGAGAGATTGCACCTGATCCCAGATGTGCAAGTTGTGGAATGCCAGGTAGAGCTGGGATCCAACTTGTTCGAAAAGCCCTGGGCTTAAAAGATCCTGGGCTTGCGATTCATCGCCACCAAAGGTGAGGACCGTCTTTCCGAAACCTTCGATTTGCAGAATGATTTGCACCAGAGAGCAAATCCCCAGGCTTTGAAATAGAATCGATTCCAGTTGGTTTACTTTCTCAGCGTCATAGTAGGAAACGCGCACGCGGGTCGAATGATCGCCCGATTCTTGCGCAGAGATGTCTTGAATGGGATCCTCGGCGATCTGATGCATTCCGCGAACATCCCATAAGGCGCAGTATCCATTGTCATCTTCAGAAAATTCGCTATGAACAGAGCCAAAGCGAAAGGAACGTAAACGATAGGCGTTTTCTATTAAGTGCAGATAAAATTCTTGTGGATTATGGATGTCCATAATCGCCGTAGTAAAATTCAACATGCGTTGCGCATCTTGTTCACGTTGACTTAGTTTGGAAAACGCCGTCGTGGAAACCACCGCGCCTGCGATAATCTTGCTGACAAGGCGTAGTAAGGGAAGATCGGCATCGTTAATTTTTCCGCGTCTCCCATTTCCTAAAATTAAGTGACCAATGACTTTGCCGCTATGGACGAGAGGACATAGAATGAAGTGTTTGACTCCGAGCTTCTTTTCCACAATCTCTAGTTCGGAGGAGAGTCCTAGCTTAAATGGGTGGATCTCGGAAAAAGTAAATCGCATGAGTTCCAGGGAGCTGGGATCAAATCCCGAGAGAACATCGGCAACGGGAATGTTTCGTTTGGTGTTGACTCCGAACAAATCTTTGGGCAAGGAAAGGCCTTTCACAAAAATTTCGCCCAACTCAGGATTGGAGTCCAAGGGGAGAATGATGAGCGAAACTTCAAAGTGGAAGATAGGCCGCAACATTTCATAGATCACTTGGAACAGCACTTCAGGATCGGGAATGTTGGCGATGGCCTCGTTTAAAGCCAAGGAAATTTCCAAATCACTTTTTCTTTCTGTTTTAGAAATGCTTTTCATTGAGAAATGTCTTTAATAAAAGAATCTTATATAAAGAATTGTCTTAAATATAAGAACTTTCGGCTGTTTTCTTTCCTATTTTTCAGGCACATTTTTTGCGATCATTTGGGTGCGCTCTCAGCAAAGGATTTTTTATGTCACGATCTCTGGTTCGAAGCTTCTTTCTGGTTTTTCTGATGAGTCTGGTTTTGGTTTCTTGTCAAAAAGAATCCACCCAGGCGACTGTGCAGGGGAAGCCCATTCAAGTCAGGGTTCAAGGTTATGGAAAAGATATTGGACAGGTGGTGTTGGAGTTCTCTGGAACAATCCAAGAAAATCGGATGGTGCCAATCGCTTTTCAGGTTTCAGGTCGAACGACGTCGGTACTGGTAAGAGACGGAGATACTATTTCTCAGGGCAAGTTGCTGGCCGTTGTCGATAGCACCAGTTTTGTGGATGCCAACTTACTCAGTCAGGCCAAGCTTCGCCAGGCACAGGATGCCTATAAAAGAATGAAACCTTTGCATGATAGTGGCTCGGTTTCTGATGTGAAGTTTGTAGAGTTGGAAACTGGTTTGGCTCAGGCCGAAGCGTTGGCGAATCTATCGAAAAAGAATTTGCAAGATGCCCGTTTGGTGGCTCCGGTTTCGGGCATTGTGGTGAAGAAGGCTTTGGAAGTAGGGCAGAGTGTCATGCCGGGGGTTCCGATCTTGAGCCTTGTAGACGCGCGCTATTTAGATGCGGTGTTTGCTGTTCCTGAGACGGAAGTGTTGTATCTGCGCAAGGGGCTGCCAATGCGGATCACGGTTCCCGGTTCGACTGATCAAGTTTTTGCGGGAACGATTACGGAAGTGGCGATTCAGGCTGATGAAGTCTCGCGCAATTATCCGGTCCGCATTCGCATTGATAATCGCAAAGGCCTTTTACGCATGGGCATGGCTTGTCACGGTGAAATTTCCATTGGCGACACGGGATCTGATCAGCCAACCTTGCCTATTCAAGCGGTGCTCGAAAAACCCGATGGGAGTCGTTATGTCTTTGTGGTGCGAGACGGCAAGGCGGTTGCACAAAGTATTGTCGTGAGTGGATTCTTAGGAAAAGGGCTTCGCGTGCGTTCGGGCCTTAATGTGGGAGACTTGGTGGTGATTGAGGGTGCACAAGGTTTGCGTAGCGGGCTCGCGGTACAATACTAATCTGAGGATGCACCATGAGTCATAATCGAGATATGCGCGGTCCTATTGCATGGATCATGAAACATCGCCAGGTTGCTCTGGTGTTGACTCTCTTCTTAGTTGCATTTGGCATCTATTCACTAACGACCATGCCTCGTCAGGAATTCCCAGATTTCAAGGTGCGTCAAGGCCTTGTCGTGGGCGTCTATCCTGGTGCTTCTTCGGAGGAAGTGGAAGAACGTCTCACGAAAAAGGTAGAGAGCTACCTCTTTAGTTTCAAGGAAGTGGATCGCACCAAAACGTGGTCGGTGTCGCGGCAAGGACGTATGTATATCTACGTGGAGATCGCTTCCATGGTGACGGAGCCAGAGCTGTTCTGGTCTAAAGTCCGCATGGGTCTAAACGAGCTGAAAAATTTTTCTTTGCCGCCGCAGGTTCTCGCTGTGCAAGCGGTGACCGAATTTGGCGATGTCTCGGCCATTATTCTCACTGTGGAAGGCGAGGGAAAGAGCTACAAAGTATTGGGTAAAGAGATGGATCGCTTGGAGACTACGCTTCGCAAGTCGGATGGGGTTTCCAAGGTTGTTAGTTATGGACGTCAGCCGGAAAGAATTCTAGTTCGTCTCCAAAAAGATCGCATGGCGGCCTTTCATCTTCAGCCCGCATCTATTTTGACGGCGTTGAAATTGGATGGTGGGAGCACGACGGCGGGAACGCTTCATCAAGGAAATCTGGAACTCAATATTCATGTGCCGCCTGCGTTTGAAAGCGAAGAAGAATTAGCGAATGCGGTGTTATTGGCGGATCCTATCAGTGGTCATGTGGTGCGCTTGCGCGATGTGGCGGAAATTGTGCGAGACCAAGGGCGTCCAGATTCTTATGTGGAAAACCAAGGGAAACGTTGCTTGTTGGTCAGTCTGGAAATGAAGCAGGGCCACAACATTGTGGAGTTCGGAAAAGAGATTGATCGGGTCATTGCTCAATTTGAAGCCGAAGGCGATGGTCTCACCAAGGTGACTCGCATTGTAGATCAGCCGCAAGTGGTGTCAAGTTCTGTGAATGGTTTTATGCGAGATTTTCTTATTGCGGTATTTTCAGTAATCCT
>Ga0209373_10005223_pt1 | contig 10716 bp, 9 predicted proteins | sample Higcelweek5metaG_FD_187173 | JGI IMG/M metagenome (GOLD analysis project Ga0209373, IMG submission 187173) | Freshwater pond sediment microbial communities from the University of Edinburgh, under environmental carbon perturbations - High... | ecosystem: Environmental > Aquatic > Freshwater >... | reverse complement strand
TAAAAGTAATGCTTTATCTTATTTAATAAATAGAGATGAAATAATGTCTTTAAAAGATAATTTATTTATGGGTATTATTAAAGATGTTAGAAATAATAATTTAACTTCTATTAATAAAAAAAGTAATCTAGATAATAAAATAGAAGTTCTATATAAGAAGCTTCCTAAGAAACATAGATTACAATACAACTCACCTAATTTAAATGAAAATAGGGCTTTATTAGACGAAATAATAGCAAGTATATTAAGTAGTCCTAAAATAGTTAACAACTATTTTAATTATTTAAAAACACTTCATGATATAGATTTTAATAATAAAGAATATTATGGAATAAGTAGTGAAGATAATTATGTGGATAATCAAATTAAAAAACTATATTCTAAAATAGGTAATGATATATTAAGTCAGTATAAAGGTTATAATTCAGAAAATTATTTATCAATTCAAAAAGAGTTTTTATCAAAAAATATATTTAAGTTAAACTTAAAAACAAGTAACAATATAACAGGACAAAAACAATTACAAATAGGAGAATCATTATACAAGATAGCTAAGTATTATGATTTAAAAGATAATCAAACTAAGAGGCTAATTAGAAATTGGTATTATAAATCAGGTTTTAGTAATTCATTTGAGAACTATTATAAATTAATTATAAATAGTAATAATAAAGTACTTACGACTAATGAGTTTCTTAAGACATTTGAAAAACTGGGATTATCTAAATCAAAATATAATAAATTAAGAGATAACTATTATAAACAGAAAAGAATATCTAATTATTTAATGGAATGTGCTATAAAATATATTCAATATGAAGAAGAGAGATTAAATATGGAGAGAGAAAATGAATATGACAAAGAAATTTATTAAAAATGTAATCATACAAGTATTTAAAAAAACTATAAACAAATAGAAATGAATAGAAAAATAAAAACCATTTTTTAAAAATGGTTTTTATTATTTTAATCCATATAAATTCCATAAGAAAGAGTTTATATCATCATCAGAGTGGTTTAAAAGATAATCAATGTCATCATCAGATAGCTCAGGTATAGAAAAACCTTTTATATATTTTTTTTGAAAGCATTTATAATTTCCTGAAATACTATAACTTGTATGAGTTACATAGTAATCCATAATGCTAGAATTTAAAATTTTGATTAAAACTCTATCTTCAATGAAGTCAAGATTAGTTATAAAATAGCCATTAGATAATAATGCTTGGTCGTTAGGACAAGTAGTAAAATTAGGTTTATCACTAAAAGTAGAAAAAATAATTTTTTTATTAAAAAATGTAAGCCCTTGAGATCTTCCATATAAATAAAATGGATCTATCTTTTTTCCTTTATCTCTAAGCATTAAACTTTCTTTTATATAGTTAAAATATTTATAAGTATCACTATATCTTTCTTTTAGTGTTTCTTCATCAATGGCTATTGTTCTATTTCCTACAATTTTATAAGGAAAAATAATAAAACCAACATCTTCAGGTTTTTTATATTTTGAAATTTTAATATATGGAGATATTAAATCAGAATCTATATAAAAATATTGGTTATCTACAATTTTGTAATATCTCTTAGTATTATCATCATAACCATCTAAAACATATGCTTTATCCTTTAACGTGGCAATTCCTGTCTTTATATAATATTCGAGTTTATCACTAAATCTTTCTATTTTCTTAATATTATCGGTTATATTATTTTCTGCTAATATCCAGCCATTATCATCTAAAGTATCAACATAATTTTTTTTCAATATAATATTTTCTAAAATTTTACTATTGTTATTTTTTTTTGAAATTTTAGAATAAAAATATTGAGTATTATCTCTACTTAGAAATATAATACAATTATATGTTAATACTGGCGAAAAAATTGTATTATCTTTTAAATCAATAATGCACTGTAATAGTTTATTATCTTTTACATATTTTCTTAATTCGAAAGCAGATTTTATATGAATAAAATTGTTTGGTATAATAAATCCTAGTTTACTCGTTGAATCAAGATATTTTGAACTTTTTTCAATAAATGCATAAAAAATATTGAATGTTCCGTTTTGTGTTGTATTAAAATTGTTTTTAAGTTTTTCTATATAGTTTTCATTTAAATCATGGTTATTTACATATGGAGGATTACCTATTATATAGTCAATTTTATTAATGTTAAATAACTTATTCCAATCACTAAAAAGGCTATCAGCTAATTTGATATTAAAATTAATTAATTTACTATCCTGATTATTAGTAATTGCAAAGATAGCAAGAAGTATTTTAACCCTTTCTATATTTTCAGGTCTTATATCAATTCCATAAATATTATTTTCAATTATATGTACAATGTTATTGTTGAAATTTTTATATATATATTTTACAGCAGACACAAGAAAAATTCCACAACCGCAAGCAGGGTCCATAATTACAGTATTTTTGTTATAATCACTAATTGTTTTTTCTACAATAAAGTCTGATATAAAATCTGGTGTAAATACAATACCGTTTTCAGTTTTTTCTTTTTCATTAAAAAGGTCTTCAAAAAATTTGTCTAAATCATTTATATTCTTTATTGTGAAATTTTTTTCAATTGTTTTAAATACAAAGTCATTAGCATTATTAATTCTTTCACTCACTAATTCATTTTTTATTTTACTTATTTTTAAATTGTTAAGTAATAATTTGATTCCACAATTTTCAATTTCTGTTATAGAAAAAGTTTTTAGTAATTCGTTTAAAATTGTATTCATTATATCACCCATCTCATATTATAATTATACATTATTTTTTGTTACAAAGGAATAATTAATTTAATTATTTATATAAGTATGCTAAAATAGATATGAGGTGAGCAAATGAATATTAATGAATGTATGAAAATTATTAAAAGAGAAATTGAAAGTTGTATTTCAAGTTCAAGTAATATGGGTAAAACGTATGAGAATGGCTCTAAGGCAAAAGAAAGTTTAATTAGGTCATCACGATTAATTGAATATTTACATGAATGTGTTAAGTATGAATTATTAAACAATAATATAAAAAGTCAAAATATATTTCCTCCTATTGGATGTTCAAACCCGGAAATAAAAGTAACAGGCTTTTTAAAACAAAAAGATCAAGATATTACTGTTGTTCCATCAAATTTGGAGAAAAAGGAAGTTGTAGTAGATTGGGGACCTTTATCACATGAGAATATTAAGGATCTTTTTGGATTTGAATATACATCTAATTGCCTTATTATAAATGTGAGAAGTCAACTTAGTAGTCTAGCAAAAAATGCAGACACTTTATTTGAAAGAACATTTGCCGAAGCAATGAATCTTCATACCATATATGAAGAAATGGTATTGGGTGAGGTATACTTGATACCGGTTTATGAATATAATGAAAGTGATGCTAAAATAAATAAAGTTTCTTTTTCAAAAAAGAAAACAAACATCGAGAAATATATAAGTTTTTTTTCTGCTATAAGTGGCAGAAAATCAGCGGCTGATGATGAATATAAATATGAAAGATGTGCGCTTTTAATAGTTGACTTTTCTTCTGATGAACCACTTATTTATAATACAACTGAAGAATTAAAAGAAGCCAAATTAGTATCAAAAGATTTTAATCTAAATTATGAAAAAATTTCTTTCAAAGATTTTATTAGAGATTTAATTGTTATTTATTCTAGTAGATTTGATATTGATAACATTAGAGATGATGACTAAAAAAATTGGGTATTGTAAAATAAATTATTTTATAGATAATATCGAAACTGTTATAGTTCTTTATTTATATTAAGATAAAAAAACGGATTATTTACTTAATTCGTTTTTTATTACATAATCTATGTATGCTATAAAAATGATAATATTTTAAGAAGTTTCACAAAAAGAATATTAATATACTAAAAATGTCAAAAATTAAATAATTGTGATACAATATATTTATTATTGCTAGTACAGACTTATTAATTTTTGTAGTAGACTTTTTAGCATTAATGGGGGTGAGAGCATTGCCACAGATAGAAAATAAAAATAATGAAATTATAATTAAAGAGGCAGAAGAAAATTATAAAAGTAAAAAATATGATACTGCTTACCCAATATATAAAAACATTTGGGAAAATTTAAAGATAAATGATCCTTATACACTATTTAAATATGGTAATGTTCTAAGAAAGAATAACCTTAGTGCCATCTTTTTAGAAATATATAAAAATTATGATCTAACAAATGTTACAGAAAAACAGAAAGGATATATTAATCGTATTTTATCCTGGTGTTTGTATGATACATTTATAAAAATTTATGATATTAAAGATGTTGACACGTATAATGATTTTATATCAGTCGCGCATCAAATATTAGAAATTCAAAATGTTTATAAGCATAATTACTATGATTCAGCATATGTTAAGACTTGTTTGAAAGTTTCAAAAACAATTATGAAAAGAACAACGACCCCAAATTATAAGGAAGTAATCTGGTGGCTTGAACTATTAGAAGTTGACAAGTTGTCTGATGAACCATTTCCATTTAAGGACAAAAATGACGATGATAGAGAATTAGCTTCAGATAAAGAAACTTATTATCAATATTTATCCAGGTCTTATGAGAAAATTAATGATTATTCAAAATGTTATGAAATATGTGAAAGAGCAATTGAAGATATTGGAAAATTTCATTATAGGAATCATATATGGATAAATGAAAGAAAATTATATTGTTGTTGTTTTATTTATTCGGATGTTGAAAAATCATTAAAGGAATATTCGATTTTTGTAGAGAAAAATAGAAAATGTTATATGTTCCATAAGCTAGCAAATTTAAATTTTAGTCATGGAAAAATAGCAAATAGTGTATTATGTGGAAGCAAAGCCCTACTTTTGGAAACAGATATTCCTAAAATAGTAAATCTACTAGCAGATTTAGCTTACTATTGGAGAGAATTCGGCAATAGTACAAATGCAAAAAAATTTTTTTACGCATGCATTTATTATCGCGTGAAAAGGCATTGGCAATTATCACAAGAACTAAATTATGAAAAACAACAATACAATTTTACTTTTAATGAAGAGCCTGATTTCAATGAATTGATCCAAATATCTAATCAATATATCGGCAGTGGCAATAAGAGCAAAATATTAAGTGGTAGAATAATCAATATTAATATTGAAAAGCAGTTCGGTTTTATTAAACAAGATAGTTGTACAGAAAATATACATTTCAGTTTTAGAAATGTTATAGAAAAAAAAGTTTTGCATGATAATTGTAGGATTATATACGAAGAAATTATTGATAGTAGAAATATGAAAGATGCAATAAATGTGAGAGGAGAATAATAATGAAATTTTACTTAAATAAAAGTGATTTAGAAACAATAATTAGAAACTATAAGAATGAAAATACAAAATTTCAATTTAAATCTTTAGTGGGGAACGACACAAAAAAAAGATGTACGTTTTTTATTAATGGATTAAAATGTGAAATAGATCTTTTTCTAAAAAAAGATGGGACAATTAACCCAACAGTAGTTGGGGATAGAAATATTAATGAATGTAATTTGTTAATATATTATATAATGTCAAAAGGTTTAGATGCCAATAAAGAGACATATCAATTTACTTTTAACCTATCAAAAGAATCACTTAATACGTTAATTAGCATAGTTAACCATGAATATGTGAATACAATCTCTATTGAACAAAAAAATGATATATATAAATTTATTGGATATAATGGTGATTGGATAAATTTAACATATTATCCAACTAAAGATAAGGCAATGATACAAGGTAAAGCATTATATACATATTGTATTATTTCAAATATTATTGTTGACTTTAACGAAGTGAGTTTGGATGATATAATATCAATAAATAATAATTTTGTTAATATTAATACGCCATTTGAAACAATCAGAACAGAAATGAAACAAAAATTAGGAGACTCATATAGTTATTTGGATGATGCTTTGCTAAAATCTATATCTGGCTCAGTCTCTATGCTTAAAAGTAATAATGTTTGCGAGGATTATACAGGATATGTTGCCGGTATGTTTAAAGGGCTGGAAGGGTATTTGAAGAAAGTTTTGACAAAAAAGTATAGCATAAAATTTAGTGGAGACAGAAAATTTAGTATGTTTCATAAAGATAATGATAGTCAAACTGAAATAGATAAAAGTTCAGCTATTCCTAATAATGCAAAGCGAGAATTAAATAAATTGTATTCAATCTACAAAAATAAAAGAAATATATTATTACATACTACAATTGATCCATCACAAACAAAGATTGTAGAAACTATAAATGAAGCCAAGGAAATAGCCGAAGAGATATTTGAATCAATTAAAAATTCATATAGCATATTTTTTTAAACATATGAAAGGAGAATTATCAATGGTAAATTATAAAATTTTTAGTATAGATGGTTATGATAAAGATATAGTATTCTTAAATACCATAGAGGATTTATATTTTTTGAAACAAGAAATTTTCGCCAAACTATCAGAAAAATATGGTAGTAAATTTAATGTTATTGTTGATCATTTTATAACTAATGGATTCTCCTTCAACAGATTTTCTTTATTAATATTTAATGGAGAAGAAAATAGTAGTTCTTATATAATTAACCCTAGAGAGATCCCGGAAGAAGTGAAAAAAAGTATTATATTATATTTAAAAGAAAATTTAGATATTTTGGAAGAAAGTTCTTTGCCAATTAGCATAAAGGAATTTATAAAACAAGATAATTAAATTGTAATATATAGAGCGATAGCAAAAATACTTCTATAATATTTTATTTATGCCCCAAGATAAAATAAGCGAACTATTTATTTAGTTCTTTTTTTAGTGTATAATTTAAATAGGTGAAATTTATATGGATAAAGAATTTGCTCCAATGATAGATAAAGAAGAAGCAGAAATTGTATATGATTTACTTAATAAATATAGTATTAATATAAAAAACATTAATATAAAACTAGATAATGAAAAATATGTAGCTGGAGTTTTTGGAAATTTCGATAAAGAAATAAAGAGTCATTTTAAATACAATCATTTTATTGAATCCATTTATGATTTGTCTAAGAAAACAAAAACTTCAATTAAACTGTGTATAGAAGCTTATCAAAAAGTTGATATTAAAAAATTTAATTTACTAAATAATAACATAAGTACGTATGAAGAAGATGCATATTATTATATGGAAAATGCACTTTTTAGAGAAATAATATTATGGGATTCCTTAGTTCAATTATATAATTTGTATGGTGATTTTGGTTATGATGTTGATAAAATATCTTACAACTCTTTTTTTAAGAAAATATTAATAAAAAATTCCAATTTATTAAATATAAAAGAAATATATGATTATATTAATAAACCCTTTAATTTGTATTTTTCAAAGGTAGACGATGGTGTTCATAAATATATTTGTGAAATAAGAAATAGAATGACTCATAGATTTTCTATTTCAATTTCTTCTTTTTCTGAAAATACAGAAGAGGGATTTTGTTTAAGAGCAATGCCTGATTTAATTTATAGAATAGCAGTTGATTATAATCATGTTCAAAAATATCTTATCGAGATAATTGATTCTATAATAGAAAAAGAATACGATATTTCTGGAAAATTGTTTTAATAATTTTATTAATATGCTATAATTTAACTAGATTAGAAGTTAGCACAACACTTCATTTTTGCCCCAAAAGGAAATTGACGAACTATTTATTTAGTTCGTTTTTAAATGTATAATTTATGTACACGATAATAGTGATAAAAACAAGGAATATATCTTAATACTAGTTAAAGAATTAACTAATATAAGAACTATAATATAGTATTTTTAATTGTAGTATATTGATTTTTTAATGGAAAGTATGGACTCTTTAAGAAGAAAGTGGTATAGTATAAGGCAATTAAGGAGGGACAAGTTATGGTAGTTAAAACGAAAAATGAAGATATTTTTAATACAGAGGCTAAACATATTGCATTTGCAGTAAATATAGAGGGTATAAATGATAGTGGATTTGCAGGAATTGTAGCTGCAAAAGGTTGGAACGAATTAGCAGATTTAGGCGAAAGTTTGAATGGAAATAATTTAGAATTGGGAACAGTTATTAGTAAAAAAATTGGAGATAAGACTTTCCATGCTTTAGTTAGTCATTCTTTAAAAGGTAGTTGGGGAAATAACCAAGCAGATATTATCAAACAATGTTTTGATTCAATTGCTTCAAATGGAGAATCAATAGCAACAATTGCAATAGGAACGGGATTAATTGGGCAGATGAGTGGTGCTAATTTTAGACAAATATTAGTCGGTATGCATGAATCGGAAAAACAAATAATTCTGTATAGTCAATATACAATGCAAGTAGTTTTGGATTATATTAGGGAAGAAAATGAAAAGGTAGAAAAAAGTCAAATAGAGGAAACATTAAACAAAAGAAAAAGATTAGGAAAATAATTAAATTTAAACTTAAGACTTAAAGTCTTTTTTTATTAATAAAATTCAATAATTGTCTATTATATATTTAGGTTAAAAAGTGGTATCAATTATAATAATTCTGTCATTTATGAGCTCATTATCCATGGTATAAATCAATAATTATTCTATAAAGGAATTCTAGACTCTGATTTATCAAATAATTAAGATGAAACTAATTATACAATAAATAGAAGTAGCGATATTTTTTTAAACAAATACATAGAAAAAATTGATGTCAATATAGAAAAAGATTTTAAATAAAATGCATTAGAAAAAATATTATAAATTATTTTAAAAGTATTGAAAAATCTAAAATAAAAATATGTTACTTAAAGATAAAATAGTTTAAATATTATAAGAGGTTATGCTATATGATTCTTGATTATAATTTAATATAAATTCATTTATGCAAAAATTTATAGTATGATTGGGCCTTTTATATTGACATATTAAACAAATTAGTATAATATAACAAATCAAAGAAAGGTGTGAGAATATGTCAAAAATAATATTAACTCCAACTGAAGAAGAATTTTGTAATAGTGGAAATGGTGAAGCAATCAATAAAATATATAAGTTAGGAGATAAGGAAATAAGTGGAACTATAAGTCATTATAGTGTAGGACCTTTAAGGATTTTAACACATGTATTAAAAAAAGAAAAAATAGATTTTAAAGTATTAAAAAATTCTGGAGATTTATGGAAAATTAAACAAATTATACTTGATGATAAGTATGCAGAGTTTGTTGAATTAGCATTGAAAGAGATAATGGAGTACAGATGCGCTGATGAACTAGGTAATGGATTTGTTGAAATAATTAGACAATTGCCATTTAAACAATTAATGGAAACTAGTGATTTAATAATGAATTATGGAATTAAATCAGAAAAACAAAAAAAACGTGATGAATTAGCAAGGGAGCTTGCATGGGATAAACATAATAGTTTAAACAGGTCAATTGGTTTGAATAAAATAAATATAGAATATAAAGAACCAATAATTATATCTCCAGAAGAACCAGAAAAAAGAAAACATTTGATATATACGTCAGCTAGAGGTGGATATAATATAAAGACAATGGAATTTTATGATAAAACAAAAGATCATTTTTGTTATAGAGATAGTAATAAGTGGGATTAAGTTTAATTTAAATTTAATATAAACTAACTAGATTAGAAGTTAGCACAACACTTCATTTATGTCTAAAGAGAAAACAAATGGACTATTTTTTAGTTCGTTTTTTTAGTGAATAAATTCAAAAAATAATTAAAATTTATTTATTAAAGAATAATTAATTCTATCACTTTAATTAAATTGAAAATACTTGTTTTCCAATTTAATTTATGTTAATATAATTCCTATTAAATGAGGTGTATTATTTGGAAAATATAGAAAAATATTTATATCATGGTATAAATGGACATTATGTAGAATTTAAAGATAAAGAAATAGATATTTTTGAAAATATATTAAAAGAAAAAGCTATACTAAGTATAAATGACTTAGTGGAAAGAAATATTATTAGTTTTCCAAATAGAAAAGTTGCTTGTGAACTTGATACTGTTTCAGTTTCATTTCATAAAAATAATACTGAATTGTATAAAAAATATAAAAAAGAATTACATAGTAATCACTATGAATATGCTTGGGATAATTATTTCTTTAATCCTACTTTTGTTATTGATCCATTAGTAACCGAAGAAATAGGTGTTAAAATTGAAAATTCAAATAATTATTATTGCGGAATTATGCCTGATGAATTACTAATAAAAGGTAAAATATCACTTGAATATGTAAAAGCAATAGCAATTAGAATTAGAAAGTTAGGAAGCTTAAATCGGGATGAATATTATGAAGGAATCGATGAAAACCAATATGCTTATATAATGGAAACTATGAATAAATACAAACTAGATATACCGTTTGTATATTTAGATACAGGTGAAGAAATAAATGATAGAAACAAATGCATAATAAAAAAACGTAATTGGAATAAATAAGATATTAAATAAATTTTATAAGAATATTAATATTAAAATGCAATTCAATTATAATGTAACTATGAAAGTTTACAAATTGCTGGTTATGATATCATTAATTGATTTAATTAATGGTTAGTTCAATATGTAAATGCAATTTCTAATTAATTGTTATAATTACAAGGTAAAATGCAATTTTTATCTTGTTTTTTTTATAAAAAGATATATAATAATCAGTGAAAAAGGAAAATTATTGCACG
>Ga0209373_10005221_pt1 | contig 10717 bp, 12 predicted proteins | sample Higcelweek5metaG_FD_187173 | JGI IMG/M metagenome (GOLD analysis project Ga0209373, IMG submission 187173) | Freshwater pond sediment microbial communities from the University of Edinburgh, under environmental carbon perturbations - High... | ecosystem: Environmental > Aquatic > Freshwater >... | reverse complement strand
CACCGCCCTCGCCGCGACTACGGCAAAGGTGCTCGAGCGCGATTGGGCTCGGGAGTGCGGGACGTTCGAGGAGATATTGGAAGCAGACGCGCTCGCGCGCGACGCGGCGCGCGACGCCATCAAGGAAGCAAACGCATGATCAAGATATTATTCGGCATCGTATTCCTGGGACTCGTGGTTTTCATCCATGAATTAGGTCACTTCATCGCGGCGCGGATTTCGGGCGTCGCCGTCGAGACCTTCTCGCTCGGATGGGGTCCGGTCCTTCTCAGAAAAAAATGGGGCTCGACCGAATATCGCCTTTCGCTCCTTCCGCTCGGGGGGTATTGCGGCATGAAGGGCGAGCACGCCTTCGCCGACGCGCTCGAGAAAAAACTCGACTACATTCCCCGCGAGGAAGGCGGCTTTTACGCGGCGCATCCCCTTAAGCGGATATTCATCGCGTTCTCGGGGCCGTTCTTTAACCTGGTGTTCGCGGTGCTCGCGCTCGCGCTCTCGAGCGCCATCGGCTATACGTACCAAACCACCGAGAACGCGGTCATCCCGATAGAATCGTTCGATAGCGGGTCCTCGAAAACCCCGTCCGCCATGGCCGGTCTTCTCGAGGGGGACCGTATCGTCAGTATGGACGGAACTCCTACGCCGACATTCGCCGACATCCGCCAATACGTGGCGACGCGTCCCGGCGAAAGTATCGAGCTCGTTATCGATCGGGCCGGCAAAAGCCTAAATGCGTCGATAACCCCCGAACTCGACAAAAAAACGGGCGCGGGCCGAATCGGTATATATCCCTACGTTCCCACGATAATCGGGAAGGTCGCGCCGGGCTCGGCGGCCGAGAGCGCCAAGCTCATGGTCGGCGACGTAATCACCTCCGTCGATTCCAAACCGATCGTCACCTCCTATCAGTTCGCGACGGCGCTTGACTCAAAGCCGCAGCAAATCGCCATAGGGTACCGACGCGACGGGATCGATCGCGTCGCGACGCTCGTGCTCGTTTACACGAAAGAGGGCGCGGAGTGCGGCATAAACTGGAAAGCGATTCCGGTTACCGTCAAGGGAACGGGTTTACTCAAGAGCCTCGCGAACGGCGTGACGGGCACTGGACGCACGATCGCGCTGACCGTCAAGAGCATCGGGCTTCTATTCCGCGGGGTCGACGTGACCGAGGCCGTGTCCGGGCCCGTCCGCATAACCATGATGATCGGCGAAGTCGCCGAAACGGGACCATCGGGACTCGCGGAGCTCTTGAGCATTATCTGCGTCTCGCTATTCCTGATGAACCTGCTCCCCATACCGATTCTCGACGGCGGGCTTATCCTCTTCACCCTCGTGGAGCTCGTAATGAGAAAGCCCTTGAAGCCCAAGACGATGTACTACGTGCAATTCATCGGCATCGCGTTTATACTCGGAATGTTCTTTCTCGCCCTATTCGGCGACATTAAGTATATCTTCAAATAACGCGTAGGAGGATAACATGCGCACACTGACTTGCCATTGCGAACAGACGTTTAACGTCGACATCCCGGAGACCGTCAATCTCGACGAAACCCCCGAGGTAATCGCCAGCATCGCCGACGGCTCGTTCCTAACCTGCGTATGCCCCCGGTGCGACGCGACGCTCCACACGGACCTTAAGACGCGGTTTGACTGGCCATCGAGAAAAGTCAGTCTCGTCCTGATCCCGGAGATCGACCGTTTCGCGTACCTGTCGGGGATGATCCCCCACGAAACCGACGCGCAGGCGGTTATCGGCTTCGCCGAGCTCGCCGACCGCGTCGCCGTCCTTGCGGCGGGACTCGATCCCGTCGCCGTGGAGGCCATCAAATATCACCTGCTCGTCAAGTCGCGCGAGGTCGCGGGCGCGGGCAAGGCCACGATCGTTTTCGAGAAAGTCGACGAAGGCGGGAACCTCGAGTTTCGCATTCACGGCATCCGCGAAGGCGAGATCGCCGTTTCTAAACTGCCGCGCTCGATCTACGATACCATTAAGGCGGACCTATCCGCGGATCCCGAGAAAGACCCGTATCCGCAGATAACCAATGGCTCATACGTTTCCGTAAAGAATATTCTCATCGAGGACGTCTAGCATGACCCGCCGTTTAGCGCTCATCGCGGCCGCGGCGACGCTATTCGCGGCGATTGAGCCGGCGATCGCGCGACAGCCGAGCGTTTCCTTCCCCATCGCCGGTTTCCCCCAAGAGGCCGCGACGCCGGAGACGACGCAATCAGAAACGCTCAATCCCCGGCACCATGAAGGCGCCGTCATCTCGCTCGCGAGGCACAATTCCGACTCGCTCGATTTCTTCGCCGGTACGGCCGACGGCTTCGTCGTGCTCGCGCAAGCGTCCGGCGAAACCGAAAGCTGGCAAATCTCGGAACTCCCCGTCAGGAAGCTCGCGATTCATCCCAACGGGAATCTCTTGGCCGCGTACGAGTCGGATGGATTCAGCGTGCATCGCCTCTCCGTCTGGGACTGGAAGGCAAAGACCAGGCTCTACGCGAAGCGCTTCCGCGACTCCGTCATATCCGTTTCGTGGTCCGCGCGCGGCACGTATCTTCTCGTCGGGAACACCTCCGTGGAAGGAATCACCGTCTTCGACGGCGACTCGGGAAAGCCGAAATCGGTTTTTAAGAAGTCTCCCGGAATCGTGTCCCTTAGCCTGACCGGCGGAACCGAGGCGAGCATGATCACCTTTGGGCCATCCGGCACCATTCTATATACCGATATCTCGTCGGGCGCCGAGCGCGCGCGATATGAATCCATACGGGACATCGTCTCTCCCTCCCTCCTTAACAACAACCTAAGGATCGCGGGCCGCCTTGACAATGACATCGTGACGATCGACGCGACGAGCGGGAAACGCGTCGCGCGCTACGCCTCGCCGGGAAAGTCATTTATCGCCACGACCGCGGGCGATTCGGTTCCCGTTTGGCTCAGCGACTCAGGCGACGGTGGATGGACCGTACGCACGGGCGACGCGTCCTCGTCGCGTTTCACGATTCCCGACGGTTCCGCCATCGCCTCCGCGATCGGTCTTCCCGACAGGCTCGCCTTCGGCACGGATTCCGGCATGATATACGTCGTCGACCGAGCGAACGTCTCCGGAACGATATCTCCCGAGCCGCTCGAGGGCAACAAATGCGTAAGGATAGACGACATCGCGACCGACGGTAAGCGGCTGTTCGTTCTTTCCGAGGGGACCTTGCTTGAAACCACGGGACCGGATTCCTCCCCAACGTACCGTTTGGGAGGGCTTTCGGGGGATCGCGTCGCCGTTCTCGGCGACGGATCATTCCTTATTTGGTCCGCGAAGAAAGCGGGCCCGATACTTCGGGTTTCGACGGACGGGCTAACTAAAACCCTTCTATATCAGGGCAAGGAAGGCATTCGATCGCTTTCGGTCAAGGACGAAACGATCTCTTTCGTCGAAGGCACGAGCATGGCGGTCTCGATCGGCGTCGAGCCGGGAGCTAAACCCTTTACGTACTCGGGCGCCGGCCTTCAGGACGCGATACCCGTCTCCGCCGACAGGATACTCGTCTCTAAGTCCACGACCCGACGCTCGCCCTCGCCCCTTTTAATGATCAGCACGTCGACGGGCGAAACGGTTCCCGTACCCGTCGATGCGGAACTCTGCTATGGCCTTCATCTGACTGAGGGCGCGACTCCCGGCATCGTGGCGTTCCTCGTTCGTAACGGCGACGCGCCGTCCACGGAGATCGCGTCGATTTCGATCGACGCTAGCGGCCCTTCCGGCGTCGGCGCCACGACGAAGGCCTCATATCAGGACGAGGACCTTACCGCGAGCCTTTCGGTCAACGGGAGCCTGATCTACACGAATCTCGGAAAAGGACAGCTATCCTGCATCGACGTCGAAAGTAACCGACAAACGCGAATGGACCGCGGATATTCCTTGCCCGCAAAAACCTCGATTATGTACGATTACGTCGTCACGCTTAACGGCAACGGGTCCATAACCTGGTTTCACGCGAGAACGAATAACCTGATAGGTGACGCCGCCCTCGGACGGCATGGCGTTTGGCTCGTAAGCGAATGACGCGAATAAGTGCCGACCGAAAGGTCAGCCTTGGGTCTTCGATACGAACTTGGTGAATTTCGGTAGGAACAGGATCTCGATATCGCCGATCGGGCCATTGCGCTGCTTGGCGACGATGAGCTCGGTGTCTATCGCCTGATCCCGGTCGCCGCCGTCCTTGTTGGACGACACGCGTTCCCTGTGCAGGAACATGACGACGTCCGCGTCCTGCTCGATCGATCCCGACTCGCGAAGGTCGGCAAGGGTGGGCTTCTTTCCCTCCGCGTCGCGCTTGACCTGCGACAGGGCGACGACGGGAATGTTCAGCTCGCGCGCGAGGCTCTTAAGCGAACGCGAAATCTCCGCGATCTGCTCGTGCCTCGGGATAAGCGAATTCTCGCTCGTAATGAGCGTAAGGTAGTCAACGTAAATAATCTGCACGTCGAACTGGGCCTTGAGGCGCCTCGCCATCGCGCGAAGGTCAAGCAGCTTCATGTTGGGCATATCGACGATATAAAGCGGCGCATCGTAAATCTGTCCCGCGGCGTCCTGTATGCTCTGAAAATCGCTCATCTTCAAAAGGCCGGTTCGGATCTTCTCGGAGGGAATCCTCGCCTCGGACGAAATTAGACGCTGCATGAGCTGCATGTCCGACATTTCGAGCGAGAAGAAGGCCGTGGGGATTTTTTCCTTGATGGAAGTATGGGCCGCCATGGTGAGCGCGAGCGCGGTCTTTCCGACCGACGGGCGCGCGCCGATGATGATGAGCTCGGATTTCTGGAAGCCGCTCGTCATCTGGTCGAGCTCGATGAGGCCCGACGGGACTCCGGTGAACGCGTCGCGCGTATGGTAGAGTTTCTCGATTGCCTCGATGGCTCGGGGAATGATGTCGCGCGGCGTCTTGAAGGTCGCCGACTGATGCGCGTCGGTCAGCTCGAAAATCTGCTTCTGGGCGTTCTCAAGGACGGCGCGACTCTCGGTCGCCTCGTCGTGCGCCTCCGCGATAATCTTTTGCGAGATCGTGAGGAGCGCTCTCCTGACGGAGCTTTCCAGAACGACCTTCGCGTAGTATTCGACGTTCGCGCTCGTGGGAACGGTATCGGTAAGGGACGCGATGTAGCCCGGCCCGCCCGCCGCGTCGAGCATGGCGGTTTGCCTTAGCTCCTCGGTGATGGTCAGGATGTCCGAGCGCTGCCCCTTATTGAAAAGAGAGAGAATCGCCTCGTAGATTTTTTGGTTTTGAAGGGAGTAGAAGTTGTCAGGCCGCAGGAACCGTATGACGGTTCCCACGGCCTCCGCGTCAAGAAGGAGCGCCCCAAGGGTCGCCTGTTCGGCTTCCTGATTATGGGGCGGCACCTTGTCTTTCAGCGATAGATAGCTCATTGCGAGACGGGGTATCCCTTACTCGGCGTCGGCTGCGGGGGCAGCGGTTGCCTCTGCGGCGGCAGTCGCATCGGGAGCCGCCTCTACATTCTCGTCGCGGCGACGCGAATGGCGATCCGCCTTGGGGGCGGGAGCGGACTTCTCGGCTTCGGGCTGAGCCTCGACAATTACCTGCACGGCCGCGGACGCGGTCTCGTAAAGGTGCACGGTAACGTGGTACTTTCCGACGCTCTTGAAGGTAAGTCCGGGAAGCTCGATGCGCTTGCGCTCGATCTCGAATCCGGCCTTCTTGAATTCCTCGGCGATGGTCTGGTTGGTAACGGCTCCGTAGAGCTTTCCGTTCGTTCCCGCGGGCATAACGAGGGTAAGCACGGTAGCCTCGAGCTTCTCTTTGAGGCTCGCGGCGTCGGCGCGCTTGGCGGCCTTCTTCGCGTCGATCTCGGCCTTGCGGCTCTCGAAATACGCGATGGTCACGTCGTTGCAGGGAACGGCGAAATTACGGGGGAACAGGTAGTTCCTCGCGTATCCGGTGGCAACGTCCTTAACGTCGCCTTCCTCACCGAGGTGTTTTACGTCCTGGTTAAGAATTACTTTCATCTTCAAGCTCCTCACTCATTGATTTTCGCCGCCGCTTCCAGGAGTTGGATCGACGGCGTCCTTATTGAGCATTCGCGCGCGAAGCGGAACGAAAAGCTCCACCACGCCCGCGACCAATAAAAGACCGATTAAGTACACCCACCCGACGAGGCAAATCACGACGATGCCCACGATCAGGAGGGCCATGGGGACGCCCTTCCTCGCGCGCAGCCAAGCAAGCGTCACCGATAGGATGCCCATGCCCTGCAACGCGAAAAAGAAACCCGAAGACAGAACGAGATTCCAGGAGACCGCCGAAAGGACCGGGCTCGGCGAAAACCTATTAGCGATCGCCCCGCACATCCCGATTACGAGCGGGAAGAAAAAGAAGGGCTCAACGCTGAAATACGCGACGCGGAAAGGACGAACCCCGCGCTTTCCGAAACGCGCGACGAGCGACCTCGCGATCCACGCCGCGGAGGCGTACAGGCAAAACGTCCCGGTAAAGAAAGTATACAGTAACGCCTCGCGGAACGAGCCATACACGCCATCGGGGGAAAAAGACGAGGCGGCGAGGTCCTTGTCGTATCCCTCTGGAAGGCCGTTTGCCAACATCCCGGAAAGCTCGGATGAAAATTCGCGGATAAGCCCGTCGAGGACCTTGCCCTCGGGGGTCGCGAGAAAGAGCCAAGCCCACGCGAGCGAGCTGACTAGGGCCGCCAATAAAACGCGAAACCGCAGTTTGAGCGTGCCCGGGAACGCGACGACGAGCAGGGGCACGAGCATAAAACCCGAAGCGGCGACAAGCGCCCCGGTAAACCCCTGATCGGGCATGGAACCCTTCAGAAGAAAAGCGACCAGGGACGACGCGACCCCGGCTATAAACGAAAACAGGGTAGTAAAAACGAAACTACCCTTGCCGTACGAGTAATAAACGACAAAGAGCGGCACGGCGAAAAACATCGAGAGGACCGGAATCCACTGCATCGCCGAGACCGTGACGAGCGCGGCGAGACAGCAGAACGGCAAAGACCCGTGGGCCTTTGCCGTATCTCCGGTATTGGGAATCAGATCCACGTTACCGTCAGCTTACTACGTACGGGAGAAGAGCGAGGGCGCGGGCGCGCTTGATCTCGAGCGCGAGCCGGCGCTGATGCTTCGCGCAGGTACCGGTAATGCGGCGGGGAAGGATCTTACCGCGCTCGGTGGTGTAGCGGCGGAGCCCATCGGCGTCCTTATAGTCGATCTTGGTCTTCTGGGTGCAGAAGCGGCAGACCTTCTTGCGGAAGAACATCTTGCCCTTGCCGCGACCCTGACCGCGATCGTCGCCGTCGCGCATCGCGTCCTGCATCTGCATATCGCCTTCCATATCTTTCATCTTTTCGTCAGACATACTTACGTCTCCTTGAAACTACGTTTGTTCAATTCCTTAAAAAGGAATATCGTCGGGAAAATCCGGGGGAACGGAGTCTTCCATGTCGGAAGACGGCCGCGATACCGCGTCCTGGCGCTTTTGGTAGGGTGCCGCCTGAGCCGGTTTTCCGGAAGAGGCGTAACCGCCGCCGGAACCGCCCTGAGCGCCGCCTTGACCGCCAAGCAACTGTACGTTATTGGCGACGATCTCGACCTTACTTTGCGTCTGACCGTCTTTTTCCCACCGATTCTGGTGCAGCTCGCCGTCGACGGCAACCTGCTTTCCCTTTACCAGGTATTGATTGAGCGATTCTCCCTGACGTCCCCAAAGGACGATGTCGAAGAAACTCGCTTCCTCAATCCATTCCTCGCCTTGTTTACGGCGCTTGTTGACCGCAATGGCGAATTTGCAGACGGCCATACCGCCGGACGTGTACTTAAGTTCCGCGTCCCGGGTGAGCCGACCTATCAGTATTACGTGATTTACGTCCGCCATCTAAAGTCTCCTTGCCGTATCGTTATTCGTCCGCGCGGACGAAAAGGAAGGTCAAGAGGTTCTCGTTCAGCTTGAACTGGCGATCCATCTCGACGATCTTCGCGGGCTCGGCGTTGATGTTGAACAGAACGTAGCGGCCGCGGGTTTTCTTGTTGATTTCGTAGGTAAGGTCGCGATCGCCGTAGGGCTCTTCGCTCGCGATCTGCGCGCCGAAATCGGCGAGCACTTTGCGCACGGCTTCGACGCCGGGCTTGAACTGGTCTTCCTCGAGCGGGAATACGACCATAAGTTCATACTTTCTCATGTTTCCTCCAATGGACACATTTCTGGGCCCGCAACCGGCGCTTTTTAAGGCTAGGGTCGGCGGGCGGGAGTTTGGTTTTCCGGACGATGCCGGAACCCTAAAACTACCAGTTTCGCATCCTTTGGTCAAGCCGGAATGGCTCCCTGCCGATACTATACGTAAGGATTGGGAGAGCTTTACATGCTGCAGAAAATCGTATTCCAGGACAATATATATCATTTGTGCCGTTCGATAGACCTTGTCGCCGAGGGACTGCTCCTGGACCTTTCAAGGGATTACTTCCTCGATAAAATGATCGACGACATCCTCTTCTTCGACGTTTCGATCCAGAAACTCTACGCGCACCTGCGGGAAAACAGGCTTATGTCCGGTTTCACCGAATCCCTAAACGCCCTCCATTCCTGTCAAGCACGATACATCAACCTGCTTGACTCGATACTCGCCGGAAAGACGGGTATCAAGGCCGAATTCGCGCCGATGCTTCCGAAGATCCAAAGCATACGCAACGCTCAGTCGGTCCTACGAGGGGAATTGGCGGGAACCATCCAAAAAAGCGATAAAAACGCCGATTCCAGGGATATTGTGTCCAGTAACGAGTTGAGCGAGCTTCTCAATTTTTGATATACTAATCTCAGTATGCATTCCTACGACTGTGTCATTGTCGGTTCCGGCCCCGCTGGCCTAGGGGCCGCGTTCGAGATTCTCTACCGAAAGCCCGACGCGAAGATTCTCTTGCTCGAGCGCGAGCAAGTGTCCTCCGGCGGTCTCCGCAACGACTGCAAGATGAACTTTACCTACCCAATCGGGTTCCCCGTCGAGTATTGGGAGCGAAAGCTAGCCGAGCATTACCTGGAGCGGGTCGAGGCCTTCCTCTCGCCCGAGATCCTCCCGCAAAAAAACCTTGCGACCTACCAACGTCGCGCGACGCGGATCGGCGTGGAACTGCTCCTTATTAGGCAGTCCCATCTCGGCACGGACGGCGGCCTCAAGCTGATCAAGGAGCTTATCGCGAGGCTTAAGGCGGCAGGCGTCGAGGTTTCGCTCGGCGAAGAGCTCGTCTCGATCGACCAAAAACCCAAGATCGCGAAGACCTCCCAACGCGAGGTGCACTACGATAATCTCGTCATAGCGCCGGGAAGGCACGGATTCGACTTCCTACGCAAGTTCATGAAGGACAACGGGATCGCGTACACCGATAACAGCATCGACGTCGGCGTGCGCGTCGAGACGAGGATAGAGCACTACCCCATCGTCCGCGACTACTACGACCCGAAATTCATCTTCCCCGAGCGAACGCGCACCTTCTGCACCAACTCCGGCGCGGCGCACGTCGTTCAGGAACGCTATACCGCCTCCAACGGCCAGCCCTACTACGTCGTCAACGGTCACGCGTATTCCCACGAAAAAGAGGCTAACGGCCTCGTTAATTTCGCGGTACTCCGGAGCGTGGAGTTCACGAAGCCGCTCGCTTCGGGACAGGACTACGCCGAATTCCTCGCGCAGCTCGCGATGCTCACCGGCGGCGGGCATCCCATTATGCAGAGGATCGGCGATTTCCGCATGGGAAAGAGAACCACCCTGGACGGACTGAACGACGACCTCTACGACTTCGAGCCGTCGCTTTCCTCCTGCACCCCCGGCGACATCGCGCTCGCGATGCCCTCGAAATTCCTTCGCTCTATATGGAAGGCCCTTAAGCAGCTCGACACGATCGTTCCCGGCGTGCTCCACCCGAGCACGATCATGTATTACCCGGAGATCAAGCTTTACGCGAACAAGCCCGTCTTCCTGGACGGTAACTTTATGGCGGCCAAGGACATTTATCTGATCGGGGACGGAGCGGGAACCTCGCGGGGCATCACGGGGGCATGGGCCTCGGGAATACGCGCCGCCGAGGGAATCAGCGCAAGGAGCGGGTGGTAGCATGAGAATCACTGGCGGAACCCTATGCGGACGGACCGTCGAATGCCCTCAGGGCGTCATCCGGCCGGCGATGGACCGAATGAGGGAATCCCTCTTCGCCATCCTTGGAGACCTTACGGGAAAATCCTTTTTGGATATGTTCTCCGGCTCCGGCATCTGCGCGCTGGAGGCATCGTCCCGAGGCGCCGATCCCGTATACCTCGTCGAGAAGGATCCCCTGAAGGTGAAGACGATCTTTAAAAACGTGTCGATCGCCCCTCATCGCATCGAGTGCAAATTCATGTCGGTGGAGCTTTTCCTCAAGCGAACCAAGGAATCCTTCGACATCATCTATCTTGATCCGCCCTTTCCCTACAAGTATCACGTAAGCCTCGTGGAAATGACGGGAGAACTTCCGGTGCTTAAAGAGGGGGGCATGACAATAATTCACCGTCCTAACGAGCGGGAGATGCCCGAAGTCATCGGAAACCTCACCCGCGTCGATCAGCGCGTCTATGGGCGTTCTATCGTCGATTTTTACCAGAAAAAGTGATTTTTCTTATTTAAACTATTTTTACTTGCACATATGGGGTAAATTTCTTA
>Ga0209373_10005220_pt1 | contig 10719 bp, 10 predicted proteins | sample Higcelweek5metaG_FD_187173 | JGI IMG/M metagenome (GOLD analysis project Ga0209373, IMG submission 187173) | Freshwater pond sediment microbial communities from the University of Edinburgh, under environmental carbon perturbations - High... | ecosystem: Environmental > Aquatic > Freshwater >... | reverse complement strand
ATGAACAGGAAATATTCATTCTCATGATCGGTCTCGAGAAGTCCCGCCAGAAGACCCAGAAGATAACGACCAATACCGGTCTTACTCTGAGGTGTCGCCGTAAAATCTATCGCGATCCGCATGTGTAATGTCCCTCTACATCTGTCAAATCAAATCCGTCCTACCGCGGCGCTTCAATTCTTCGACAAGTTTCTTGACATCCTGCGCGCGGCTTTTGGGGCAAATCATCAGTGCTTCCGGCGTGTCCACAACGATCAGATCTTCCACGCCCAGCGTCGCGATCAGACGTTTGCCATTCGTACTGTTGATGACCGAGTTCTTGGTATCAATCGTGAGAACATCCGCGGCCCGGATAACATTCCCGTTCTCATCAACGGGGAAGACCTCAGATAAGGCATCCCAGCTTCCTACATCGTTCCAACCGAACTCGGCCGGAATGACATAGACACCGCTGGTCTTCTCCATGATGCCGTAATCGATCGAGATCGATTCGAGTGTCGGATACAGTTCCTCAATCGCCGTCTTCTCCTCCGGTGTGCCCAAAGCGTCATAGACCGTGAGAAATCTCGCGTAGAGATCCGGCATGTGCTGTTCGAACGCGGCAAGAATCACAGAGGCCTTCCAGATAAACATGCCGCTGTTCCAGAGGTAGCGGCCGGAACGGACGTATTCCTGCGCGCGAAGAAGCTCGGGTTTCTCGACAAAGCGCTGTAACGCGTAGACCTCTGTCCCGTCACCGCCTACCGGATGTTCGGAGAAGCGGAGATAGCCATAGCCTGTCGCAGGGCAGGTCGGCCACAATCCGATCGTTACGATGCGGTCGGAGGCCTCAGCCGTGTCGTAGGCCAGGGCGAGAATCCTCTCGTACTCCTTCAGATCGGAGATATGATGATCCGCGGGAAGAACCGCCATCAGGGCGTCCCCGTAAAGCTTCTTGATTGCAAGTGCCGCGTAAAGTATACAGGGCGCAGTGTTCTTGCCCACGGGCTCTGAGAGGATATGTGAACGGTCGACCTCCTCGTAGAGCAGCTCGGACATCAGGCTCGTCTGCTCGACGTTCGTCACGATGAAGGTATCTTCTCTGTGGACGACATTGCGGTAATGGTCGATCGTCTCATTGATCATCGGAAGATCGCTCGTCAGTGAGATCAGCTGCTTCGGACGAGAAATCCGGGAGAGCGGCCAGAAACGGGTCCCACCTCCACCAGCCATGATTACAGCAACTTTTTTCATACAGAAGGTCTCCTTTTCACTTGTTTTCGCGACTGTTGCTTGAGACAGTCTGCTCTTAGACCTTATCCTTGGTAACTTCCTCTTTCTCGGGTTGATTCCTCTGCCGAAACGTAAAATACTTACTCAGCAGGAAATTTAACGGCGTCGTGATCAGAACATTTAGAAACGGAACAAGAAATTCCGACAGATGAAGCATATTGATCCAGAACCAAGTGAGGAACATGCTCAATGCGAACGTGAATCCATAACTTGAGAAGAAGCGGACGACCGCGCCCTTTCCTGAGTTCTTCGCTTCTTTGCGGAATACCCAGATCCGGTTTAAGACATAGGCGTTGAGTACGCTGATAATGAACGCGAGCACATTAGCGATCTCCGCCTTAATGGTCGTGTCGTCCTTGAGTATCTCTGCAAAATGAAAGTCCGGAAACAATCCGAACAACAGCAGTACGCCGTTATAAACCAGAAGAGACACGAGAAAGTTCGTCCCGCCGACAATGCAGAACTGGAGGAACTGACCGTATTTCTTATAGAGCTTCGTGGCGTAGACACGTTCCATCAATGACTTCATGTATGTCTCTTACCTTCCCTTCACGAAATCCGTGATCACCTCGACCATGCGCGCGAGGCGGGCCGGATCCATACCCGGATATACTCCGATCCAGAAAGTGCGGTTCATGATGATATCGGTATTGGTGAGTTCTCCAACAACGCGATAACCCTCACCGGACGCCCGGTAGAGGTCGAAGCACGGATGGTAGATCAGGTTGCCGGCAAAGAGCATCCGTGTCTGAATGTTCTTGCCCTCGAGCTCGCGCACGATCTCTTCTCGGCTGAAGCCTGCGTCTTCTCTCACCGTCAGAAGGAATCCGAACCAGCTCGGATCCGAATACTCGGTCGGCTCAGGAAGAATGAAGGCATCCGAAAGTGGCTCGAGATTCTCGCGGAGGTATTTCCAATTGCGACGGCGCGCCTCGATGATCGAAGGAAGCTTCTTCAGCTGCTCGACACCGATCGCGGCTTGCATCTCCGTCGCCTTCAGATTGTATCCGAGGTGCGAATAGACATATTTGTGGTCATAGCCTGCCGGCAATTCGCCGTACTGACCGTCGAACCGGTGGTTACAGGTGTCATCCTTCCCGGATGCGCAATAACAGTCGCGGCCCCAATCGCGGAAGGACTCGACCAGACGGCGCAACTGAGCGCTCGTCGTGTAGATCGCGCCGCCCTCACCCATGGTCATATGGTGCGGCGGATAGAAGCTCGACGTACCCAGGTCGCCGATCGTTCCGGTCAGCTTCTTGCCCTTCTCCATCTCGTACTCACTGCCGAGCGCATCGCAATTATCCTCGATGAGCCAGAGATTATGCTTCTTGCAGAACGCGGCTACCGCGCGAAGGTCAAAAGGATTTCCGAGCGTATGGGCCGCCATAACCGCTTTTGTCTTCGGAGAGAGAGCGGCCTCGAGCATCGATACGTCAAGATTGTAGGTCGGAAGCGTAACATCAATAAACACAGGGATCGCGCCGAACTGCATGATCGGGGCAACCGTCGTCGGGAATCCGCACGCTACCGTGATAACCTCATCGCCGGGCTTGATGCGACGATCCTTGAGCTTCGGCGATGTCAGGGCCATGAAGGCTAATAGATTCGCGGACGATCCCGAATTGGTAAGTGAACAGAAGCTTGTTCCGAGATAGTCGGCAAACTCCTTCTCAAAAAGCTCGCAGTATTTTCCCGATGTCAGCCAGAAATCAAGCGATGAATCGACAAGGGAGACCATCTCCTTCTCATCAAAGTACCGGCCGCCGTAGGATATGCGATCACCCGGCTCATAGGGTTTCTTCTCTTTGAACTGCTCGTCGTAATAGGCCTTCGTCAGTTCAAGGATGCGTGAACGGATTTCTGCTGCTTTGTCAGTAGACATACATATTCTCCTTATCTCTCTTCGTCAAAATTGATGCGCTCGTCCTCGATGACGCGCGGGCGCTTGGTAACCTTGGTAAGAATCTGGGCGATATATTCTCCGAGAAGTCCCGTAAAGAACAGCTGGATCGAGAACATGAAGAAGACACCGATCAGGATCGGCGCGGTTCCCATCGGCATATTGTACCAGAAGATCAGCTTGAGGATCAGGTAAAGAATCGCGATCAGAAACGACAGCAAGGAGAACATAAATCCCGCAATGGTCGCCAGACGAAGGGGAACCTTCGAGTTCGCGGTGATGCCGAGCATCGCCATATCGAATAGGGTATAGAAGTTGTTGTGCGTCTTGCCTCGCTCGCGCTTCGGTTGATCAAACTCGACGATCGCGCGTTTGAACCCGATCTCGCAGATCAGTCCGCGAAAATACGGATACGGATCTTCCATCAGTCGCAAAGCCGCGACGACCTGCTTGTCGTAAAGGCCGAATCCGGTGAAATTGTCAATCGACTCGACCTCGCTCATCTGTTTGACGAGATTGTAGTAGATCTTTCTGACGCCGAACATCGCTTTGCTTTCCTTGCTCGTCGTCTTTACGGCGCAGACAACCTTGAATCCCTCTTCCCACTTCTTGACGAGTTTTGGAATCAAGGCCGGAGGTTCTTGGAAATCGGCAGCCATGCTGATCGTGCAATCTCCCGTCGTCTGCAGGATGCCGTGATATGGAGATCGGACATGGCCGAAGTTTCTGGCATTCTCGATGACCTTAACATGGCGGTCCGTCGAGCAGATCTCGCGGAGCAAGGATAGCGTGCTGTCCTCCGAGCAGTTGTCGATGAATACATGTTCATAATCATAGCCGGGAAGTTCGTCTGCCATGATCTTCCGAACGGCATCCGTAAGGGGAATGACGTTCTCCTCTTCATTGTAGCAAGCCGTCATAATACTGATTTTCTTCATACAAGGTTCTCCTTATTGCGAATTACTCCGCGTTGTAAAACGTTATTTGTCATGTAAAAGAAGTGTCGGATCGAGGGCGTTCTTGCGACTCTCGTACCATGTGTACAGCCTCTTCACCGCATCCTCATACGGAGTGAAAGCGAAGTCGGGGAAAAGTCTGGTAAAGCGTGCGTTATCCCCACTATATGTTAGTCCTTCACCCGGTGTGCCGACGAGAATCGGGTGATCCGGTTTGCCGGCGACACGCACGACAATGCGCGCCAGTTCCAGGAGCGAGACCGCTTCCGGGGGCGTCACATTGTAATCATTATACCGTAAATCGGCGGTGTCGGCGTCGAGAAAGCGTGCGATCGCATCCACGCCGTCATTGATATACGTATACGAGAATTTGCGGTCCTGGCGCAGTGTTACCGGTATATCGAACAAAGTTTTGCAAATCGCATTCGAGATGAAGCGGATCGCGTAATCTTCATACTGTCCAAAAATACCGAAGAAACGCACATTCACATATCCCGGTTGTCCTTCGAGCATCCGTGAACAGACATATTTCGAGAATCCGGTGTCGTCCGCCGGGATGTACGTTCCCAGTTCCTCTTCCCGCATATTCGGGCGATAGTTGCGCATATCGAACTCGGACCCGGATCCCAGGAAAAGGAATCGATCTGCGCCGACTTCGCGCGCCGACTCGTAAAGGTTCGCAAACATATGAAGATTGGCAATGCCGATATTCGTCGGATCGAGTGCGTTGCGGTGTCCGGGTTTCGTCGCGGAATGAACCACAGCGTCGATCCGATTCTCCCGAAAAAAGTCACGGACTGCAAGGTCGTCGATCAGGTCAAGATCTTTATGCCGGGGTGCGAGAATTTCGTATCGGGAGCCGCATCGCTCGATAAAATTCCTGCCGATGAATCCGGAACCTCCGGTGAGAAGCACGCGTCTGGTCATCCGATTACCGCGGCCTCCTCTATCGATTGTTCGGGAATGTCCGCTAGATCGACATTGCGGTGGGCAAGCGCTGTAGCGCGCAATCGTCTTCGATACGCGATCGCGTCGATAAAGGACAGAGCGACGAGCACGCACATAATGAACGGATTCAAAAAACATTCGATGCCCGTATATCCGGGACCATCGGTGTACGCGACCATAAAGTAAAAGTAGCTCTTGGGAACCATTAATAAGATAAGACCGGCGAGGTAAACGCCGTCATACTTCTCGCGCTCCTCTTTACACAGGAACAGCAGTATCGGCGCCACCAGGTAGGACAGATTATAAAAGAACGAGGGTGTTGGAAACAGGATCATAAAGAAGGAAAGGCAGAGGATCTGTCGCCACGGGCGCTTATCGAGGAAACATACCGCGATCACCAGTAGAAGGAATATACCGCTAACGATTAAGGTCAGCTGTGATACGGGAAAATCCTCCGGAATCTTATCGGAGACGGCGAGCACCGGTGTTGCGATGAGGTTTCTGAATCCGGTCGCGTACCGATAGTAGAAGGAATGATTGTCGCCGAATCCACCGGAGAAATTGAAGACGTTCTTAAGGAAATACCCGGTGTTGCGTATATAGTTTCCCTTGAATACCGCCATGCCGAGTCCTGTAATCAAAGCGCCGACCGAAAGTCCCAGAAACATCGGTTTCCATTTACGGCTGACAAGAAACACGAGGAATAGGACTACGGGATAGATCTTGAGACATGCGGCGATCGCGAGAAAAATCGCGGCGAGCCAGTCATTGCGATTGTAGAACGCGGCGAAGAGAACGAGAAAAAGAACGCAGAGAATTAAATAATTCCCGCGATCAAACGCGTAGATAACCGGAGCTGTGAGAGCTACGGCACATAATGTGGCCGGATATACCAGATATCGGTCGAATATTTTGCGAAGTTTCGCAAAGCGGGTCTCTTCATTAAAAAAGTCGCCCGTGTGGTTCTTATTATGGGAATAGATCCGCTGCCAGAATACGCTGGCTATGGCGACAAGAACGACAGCATAGAAGAGATACAGCGTGGCCTTGCCGACAACACTGATATCGCGAAACGCCTGAATAGACGCCGGATCTGCCCCAACGGAGCCTGTTCCGGGAATGATTTTCGCGAAAAGAAGCGCGACCAGAAGGGCAAGCGGCGGGTACGAGGATCCCGACTTATACGGGTTCAGATTCGCGACAAGTTCATTAATCTCGAAAAAATCCGTATATCGGGCATTCTCAAGGAACAGGAAGCTGTTCCACGGGAAGGTTAGTCCAAGCATCCGGGAGCCGAAATACCGGTATAACAAAAACAGCAAAAGACCGGCTGCGATCGCCAGGCAGAAGATGATCATCTTATCGCGGACCTTCATCGTTCACCTCGCCGAAATTAGAAAGAATACCGTTAATCGGCTTAAACATTTCGAGTGATTATATCATTTTTTTTACGCCTCGAACAGTGTATAATGTATCTTAAAATTGAAAGGGGGCGCAGGATCAGTTGAGACGGTCAGTCCGTCTTTGTTCTTGCATGCAGAAGATATGAAGGTTGTCATTCTTGCCGGTGGATTCGGCACACGAATCAGCGAGGAATCGCATCTGAAGCCCAAGCCCATGATCGAGATCGGTGAGAATCCGATACTCTGGCACATCATGAAGATATATTCCCACTATGGCTTCAACGAGTTCATTATTTGCCTTGGTTATAAGGGGCACGTAATCAAAGAGTATTTCGCGGACTACTACATGCACATGTCGGATGTTACCTTTGATTTCCGCGACGGTAATCGCAAGGTAGTTCATAAGAATATCGCCGAGCCGTGGAGCGTAACCCTCGTTAACACGGGCCTCAACACGATGACCGGTGGCCGCATCAAGCGCATCCAGCCGTATGTCGGCGACGAGCCATTCCTGATCACCTACGGTGACGGCGTCTCCAATGTCAACATCCCCGCGGTAATCGATCAGCATCGCGCATCGGGTGCGGTCTGCACCCTCACGGGCGTTCAGATTGACGGGCGTTTCGGCGCTCTCGCGCTCACCGAAGATAGCAAGATCTCCGGATTCGCCGAGAAACCCAAGGGCGACGGATCCTGGATTAATGGCGGTTTCATGGTCGCCGAGCCGGAACTTTTCAATTATTTAGACGGAGATTCGTGCGTTCTTGAACGCACTCCATTAGAGACGCTGGCGGCAGAAGGCAAGCTCTCCTGTTACCGCCACCAGGGTTTCTGGCGTCCAATGGACACATTGCGCGACAAGCAGGCGCTTGACGCGATGTGGTCGGAAGGCAAAGCACCCTGGAAGATCTGGTAATTACGTAAGGAGACACAAATCATGCATCATTTCTGCCCTGCTGATCCTACTTTCTGGAATCATAAACGTGTTTTGCTCACGGGACACACCGGCTTCAAGGGCTCGTGGATGTCCATCTGGCTGAAGCAAATGGGTGCCGACCTGGTAGGCTTTTCTCTTGAACCACCGACGGACCCTTCCCTGTTTGTCGACGCCCGCATCGCAGATGGCATGCGTTCGATCATCGGCGATGTCCGTGACCTCGACCATCTTCTTCGTGTATTTGCCGAAGTGAAGCCGGAGATTGTCATTCATATGGCGGCGCAGCCGCTCGTCCGGGAATCCTACAAGATTCCGGTAGATACCTATGCGATTAATGTTATGGGAACCGTGAACGTACTTGAGGCAGTCCGCCAGACAGGCGGGGTTCGATCGGTCGTCATCGTGACCACCGACAAGTGCTACGAGAACCGCGAATGGGTCTGGGGTTATCGAGAGGATGAAGCGATGGGGGGCTATGACCCGTATTCCAACAGCAAGGGCTGTGCGGAACTTGTCGTCTCCTCCTACCGGAGAAGCTATTTCAACCCGAAGACGTACGCTGAACATGGCGTGGCCGTCGCGTCCGCACGCGCGGGCAATGTGATCGGCGGCGGTGACTGGGCCGGGGATCGCCTGATTCCCGACATCATGCGCGCCGTCATGGCTAATACACCTGTATTTATCCGTTCTCCTTACGCGACGCGTCCATGGCAGCATGTGTTGGAACCCGTCGGCGGATATCTTCTTCTCGCGCAGAAGCTCTACACAGACGGCGCCGCCTATGCGGAGGGCTGGAATATCGGTCCACGCTCCGAAGATGCCAGAAATGTCGAGTCTGTCGTGCGCACGATCTGTGAGGACTGGGGCGACGGCGCTTCTTTCGAGATCGATAAGAATCCTCAGCCGCACGAAGCGGGATATCTGAAGCTGGACATCTCGAAGATCGAGAACCGAACCGGATGGAGTCCCGTCTGGGCTTTCCCGTCGACGATCGCGAAGACCGTCGAGTGGTACAAGCGCTATACGGCAGGTGAAGACGCGGCCGCAATCTGCACCGACCAGCTCGCCGCCTATATTTCAGACAGCCAAGGTGAGGAGAATCACAAGGGATGAAGCACCTCCTGGTTTTTGACATGGATGAGACGCTTCTCGATCCCGGGAAGAACGTCACGCCGGAGAATTTTTCCGCATTAGCGCTTCTTCGGGATCTTGATATCGGATATACGATCGCCACCGGCCGGAGTCATTTGATGACCGGGCGGTATATTGACGAATTACAGATCACGCTGCCGATCATCGCCTGTAACGGCGGCATACTGGCCTCTCCTTCTGACGGCGAGGTTTGTTGGATGAATCCGTTTCCGAAGATTTTGCAAAAAAATCTTTTCGAGAGCCTTTTCGCGACAGGTTCTGACTTTGTCGCCTACACCGGCGATCGTGTGTATTACACCGAGAATTCCGTCAGAGTCGACGCATTTCGCCGATACAATACGACGGCCTCCGAGCGATGGCAGGTACCGCTTACACCGATAACGCCTGCGTCGACACAGGAGTTATCCTTGGACTTCTGCAAGATTCTCTTGTATGGTCCCACAGAAGAACAGAATACGAATTATCGCGGAATCGACGGCCTCGAGGTCCTCTCTTCCGGCGCGGGCTTTCTCGATATTATGGCAAAGGGTTCGACGAAGGGCGCCGCGGTACAGGCATTGGCGCAGCATCTTGAGATTCCGATCGAGAATATCGCTGTTTTCGGCGATCACGAGAATGATATCAGCATGTTCCGCTCCGGTGCGCTGGCGATCGCGATGGGTAACGCGCAAGAGATCGTCAAGAAGGAAGCGCATTATATCACGGCTCCAAATACAGAATCCGGAGTGGCAAAGGCCATTCGCGATTTTGTTCTCCCCCGGTTCGGATACGAACCATAATTGTAACGAGGATTATTTCGCGCAAGAAAGGCACCCGAGGGGTGCCTTTTTCATTTGCTGTCTATCATTGTCTTAGTCGCGTTCGAAAATATCCCGTGTATAGATCTTGTCCTTAACATCCAGTAGCTCTGCGTTCATTCGGTTCACAAGGATCACATCTGCCTGAGCCTTGAATTCGGACAAATCCTTGATGACAGGCGTGTCCCAGAATGAATCCTGTTTCATGCTTGGTTCATAAAGGATCACCTCGATCCCAAACGCTTTGATTCGCTTCATGATGCCCTGGATCGCGGAATGCCGGAAATTGTCGGAGTTCTTCTTCATGGTCAGACGATATACGCCGACGACCTTCGGGTGCAAGGCTTCGACCATCCGTGCAATATGATCCTTGCGCGTGCGGTTGCTCTCGACGATCGCGCTGATGATATTCTGCGGTACATCCGCATAATTGGCCAGAAGCTGCTTCGTATCCTTCGGAAGACAATATCCGCCGAAGCCGAAGGAAGGATTATTGTAACCGTCACCGATTCGGGGATCCAGACATACGCCTTCGATGATCTGTCGGGTGTCAAGCCCGCGAAGTTCCGCGTACGTATCGAGTTCATTGAAGTATGCGACGCGAAGTGCAAGAAAGGAATTCGAGAAGAGCTTAATCGCTTCAGCCTCGGTTGGTTTTGTGAGGAGTACCGGTACATCTTCGCGCAGAGACGCGTCGGAGAGTAGCGCGGCAAATGCCGAAGCTTCGCTTTGTTTGCCTCCTACAATGATACGAGACGGATACAAGTTATCCTGTAGAGCCGCACCTTCGCGCAAGAACTCCGGCGAGAATAGGATATTCGGATATCCCGTATGTGCTTGAAGACTCTCTGTATATCCCACGGGCACGGTCGACTTGATGACTACGATCGCTTTAGAGCCTGCACACTGTACCTCGGCTATGACCGCCTCAATGGAAGAAGTATCGAAGGAATTGGTGTCGGGATTGTAATTCGTCGGTGTCGCGACAAGGATAAACTCGGCGTCGCGATACGCTTCCCTCCCATTCGTCGTCGCTTGAAGACTGAGCGCCCGCTTGGATAGATACTCCTCGATCATGCGATCATCGATCGGCGAATGGCCGCGGTTGATGAGATCAATCCTGTCCGCGACAATATCCACAATCGTGACTTCATGTCGCTGTGCCAATAACACCGCGAGCGATAGCCCGACATAACCGGCACCGGCTACTGCGATTCTCATGGGATCCCTCCTTCGCTTCTCTATCATCGTATGGATGTTATGGAAAAGGACCACGCGAGCGATCGCGCGGTCCTTTTCACCTAATCTCAGGGTATTATCAGAACAATGTCGCGTCGTTGTGCGCGATCGC
>Ga0209373_10005219_pt1 | contig 10721 bp, 6 predicted proteins | sample Higcelweek5metaG_FD_187173 | JGI IMG/M metagenome (GOLD analysis project Ga0209373, IMG submission 187173) | Freshwater pond sediment microbial communities from the University of Edinburgh, under environmental carbon perturbations - High... | ecosystem: Environmental > Aquatic > Freshwater >... | reverse complement strand
CCTCGACCTTTTCGACTCCCAGGAAGTGGAGCGCTATTTCGCCTACTACACCGGCCCCGCGCGCGAAACCTTCGCCCGCTGGCTCAAGCGCGCCGAGACGCAGCTGCCCTACGTGCGCGACAGCCTGCAGCGCAACGGCCTGCCCCAGGATCTGGCCATGCTGCCCTTCGCGGAATCCGGCTACAACTGCTACGCTTACTCCTGGGCCGGAGCGGGCGGCATGTGGCAGTTCATGCCCTACACCGGCCGCAAATACGGCCTCACCGTGGACTGGTGGATCGACGAACGCCGCGACCCCAAGCTCTCCACCGAAGCCGCGGCCAAATACCTTTCCTTCCTGAACGACATGTTCGGCGACTGGTACCTTGCGCTGGCCGCCTACAACGCGGGCGAAGGCAAGATTTCCCGCGCGCTTGAAGTGACCAACGCCGAGGACTTCCTCGACCTGGTGAGCCAGAACAACCGCCTGAACCGCGTCATGCGGCTCAAGACCGAGACCCAGCACTACGTGCCCAAGTTCGTGGCCATCACCAAGATCTTCCAGAATCTTGAGGCGTTGGGCTTCGAGCCTGTCAACTGGAACGCCGCGCCCAAGCTGGAGAGAGTGCAGGTGCCCGGCGGCACGGACCTGCTTGCCCTGGCCAAGTCCGGCGGCATGAACTGGGAAGAATTCCACCAGATGAATCCGGCCTTCCGCCGCCAGGTGAGCCCCCCGGACCGCCAGGTCGCCGTGTCCATTCCCGTTGACAAGAAAGCCCCCATGCTGGCCTACCTCGAGAATCCCAGCATCCGGCCCCACGCGGGCTTCATCGCCCACGAGGTGAGAAAGGGCGACAATCTGCGCAAGCTCTCCAATCTCTATCACGTGCCGCAGGAAGTCATCTGCCAGATCAACGGCTCCGCCGCCCAGAGCATGAAGCCCGGCGAGTGCATCATGCTGCCCCAGAGCAGCACCGGCGAGTCCATGCCCGAGGGCCTCAAGAAGACCCGCAAGATCGCCGCCTCCCGCGCCAACTATGTTGTGGGCAAGAATGACACGGCCTGGTCCATCAGCAAGAAGTTCAAGGTCAGCGTGAAGACGCTTATCGAGGCGAACGGACTGGTCAACACCAAGGCTGTGAAGCGCGGCATGCGGCTCAACATCCCGGACGCTTCCGACCAGGCCACCCAGAAGACCCGCGTCCAGGCCTCCAAGACCCGCGAACAGGTGACCCGCTACACCGTGCGCCAGGGCGACACCATCTACAGCCTGTCCAAGCGCTTCGGCGTCACCGCCGACTCCCTCAAGGGCTGGAACAAGATCAAGGGCACGGAGCTGCGCGCGGGCGACAACATCAAGGTCTACCAATAGCAGCAAGCCGCATACGCCAAACGAAAGCCCCCGGAACATCCGCTCCGGGGGCTTTTTTCATATCTGCGGCTTCTAATCCCGCATCTGTTTCTTGACCGCCTTCACGAACCGGCCAAACGCCTTGTCCTTGCGGCGTCTCTCCAGCGCGGACATGGCGTTGAACTCGGACTCTTTCCTAAGTTTGAAGTAGCTGGCGAGGCGCTCCTCGGCCAGCTCACCGCTCTTGATGGCGGCGCGGACGGCGCAGCCGGGCTCGCGCCAGTGCTGACAGTCGGCATAGCGGCAGTTTGCCGCAAGGGCCGCGACATCGTCGAAGCCGCCGGAAAGCCCCTCATCGCCCGCGTCCATGAGGCCGAGCTCGCGCATGCCGGGCGAATCGATGAGGATGGCACCTTGCCCAAGGATGACGAGCTGGCGGCGCGTGGTGGTGTGGGTTCCCTCGCCCGTGCCGCTCACCTCCTTGGTTTCAAAGGCCTCCCGGCCCAGCAGGCGGTTGAGGAGTGTGGTCTTGCCCACGCCGGAGGAGCCGAGCAGACAATAGGTCTTCCCGGCGGTAAGCAGTTCCCGCAGGGCCGCAAAGCCCTCTCCGGTGACGCTGCTGAGGGCCACGACACGGGCTCCGGTGCGGGCGCGCACAGCTGCAATCTTCCGCTCCAGCTCCTCCGCGCCGGTCAAGTCCGTCTTTGTCAGCACCACGACGGGCTCCACGCGGCCTTCCGCAGCCACGACGAGATAACGCTCCAGCCGCGCGGGGTTGAAGTCGAAGCGGCAGGATTGCACGAGGAAGGCCGTGTCCACGTTGGCGGCTATCATCTGGTGCTCATGGCCTTGCCCGGCCGCCTTGCGCCGCAGAAACGTCCTGCGCGGCAGCACCTGGTGGATGATGGCCGCAGCGCCGTCGTTGTAGTGCTGCACCGCCACCCAATCCCCCACGCAGGGCAGGGCCGCAGGATTGTCCATCTGGAAGCACAGCCGCCCCGACAGCTCGGCCGGAACCTCCTGGGCGCCGTCGCGCACCAGGCAGGAGCCCCGGTTCACGGCGCAGACGCGGGCCAGAGCCCATCCTTCTGGAATTGCGTCAAGTACGCTCGCCTCGAACCACTGATCAAAACCCAAGTTTCGTAAGGTCATTGTCGTTCCCGTCGCGGGCGGCCGCTCTGCGCGACAGCCCGCATTCTTGCATGTGCACGGGCCGGCTTGCGCCGGACACCGTCAGGGCCGTGCGGACGCTTAGGACCGCACGGCTTGGCCTGGGAGCACATGGCGCTTCCTGCCGCGAGTGATGCGCTGCGCGCACGAACCCTCGCGAGGCAAGACCCCGCCCCGTGCGCCGCATGCGGCAGGGAAACGGCAAGGAAACGCCGGGAGACTGGCTGCCGGACGAGAGCGATGAAGACCGGCCCGGAGACGGGCAGGCTCGGGAAAGGACGGATCAGGCCGCCCCGAGGCTGGAGACGCCCCTAAGGAAGAGGGCGTGCGCCTTGGGGAAGGCTACCGGCCGCGGCTCTCGCCAGCAACCAGAGCGACAATATCCAGAAGAGTGGTGCTCAAAAAAACCTCTTTGGAGAATCGGATGAAGGCAGATTATGAAATGGACGCCGGAGCGTCAAGCTGGCGGAGCGGACCGGGCGCGTCTGACGACGCTGCGGCTTGGCGCTCCTCAATCTCAAGCATCAGCTCGGACACGGCGTCCTCCGGAAGCGGCGGATAGAAGAGGAAACCCTGCACGGCCTGGCAGCCCAGCTCCACCAGCGTGGCGAGTTGCTCGCGGTTCTCCACGCCCTCGGCCACCACGCTCAGGCGCAGGCTGCCAGCCAGGGCGGCGATGGCCCCCACCAGGGCGCGGCTGTCGGCGTCCTCGCGGGGCAGGTCGCGCACAAAGGAGCGGTCGATCTTGAGGATGTCCACGGGGAAGCGTTGCAGGTAGGCCAATGAGGAGTAGCCGGTGCCGAAGTCGTCGATGGCGAGGGCCACGCCCAGGGCTTTGAGCCGCCGCATGGCCGTCAGCGCGGTTTCCGGGTCGCCCATGAGCGTGGATTCCGTCAGCTCCAGCTTGAGCAGGGCCGGCGGCAGGCCGGTTTCGCGCAGCACCTGGCGCACGGTGTCCACTATGTCCGGCTGGATGAACTGCCGGGCCGAGAGGTTCACGGCAAGCGTCATGCGCCGGGCGGCGGGGAAGCGCCTGCGCCACTCGGTCATGCCCGCGCAGGCCTTGCGCAGAATCTGCTCGCCCAGGGGCACGATGAGGCCGGAGTCCTCGGCGTGGGCGATAAAGGCGTGGGGATTCACCAGACCGCGGGAGGGGCTGCGCCAGCGCGCCAAGGCCTCGAAGCCCAACACCTCCTCGCCGCTGGAGGACATTATGGGCTGGTAGAACACCAGGAACTCGTCGCGCTCCAATCCGCGCCGGATGTCGGCGTCCAGGGCCATGAGCTCCTGGGCGCGCCGCAGCATGCCGGGATGGAACAGGCGCAACCGGTCGCGGCCGGCGTCCTTGGCGCGGTGCATGGCCAAGTCGGCGTTCTGCAAAATATTCTCCGCCGCTTGGCAGCTTTCGCCGGGGCCAAGAACAACGCCCACGCTCGCGGTGAGGCGGACCTCCTGCCCATCCACGCTCATGGGAAGGCAGAGGCTTTCCAGCGCCGCGCGGATGATCTCCTGGGCCGCCTCCGCGTTTTCCGCCCGGTCCACCAGAAGCACGAACTCGTCGCCGCCGAAGCGGCATACCTGGCCCAACCCGCCCAACCCGGCGGAAAGCCGCCGCGAGGCCTCCAGCAAAACGCGGTCGCCAAAGGAGTGGCCCAGGCTGTCATTCAGCATCTTGAAGCGGTCCAGGTCCACAAAGGCCACGGCAAAGGAGATATTGCGGGCGCAAGCCTGCTCCAGCATCTGCTGCAGGCGCTCCAGGCACAGGGCGCGGTTGGGCAGGCCGGTCAGCGCGTCGTGCAGGGCCTTGAACACCAGCTGGTTCTCCATGCGCTTGCGGCTGGTGATGTCGGCCATGACCATGATGCCCGCGATGATGGCCCCCCCGGCCCCGCGCACGGGAGAAGCGTTGGCCAGCAGCCAGCGCTCCGGGCCGCCCTCCAGGATGAAGCGCACCTCAAGGTCGCGGGTGTCCTCGCCGCTCTGAATGGCCCGGCCAAGCGGCGTCATGCCGGGAGTGACCACCTCTCCCTGAGCGTCCAGAAAAGTCCATATGGGGTGATCGCCGTTGACATCCATGCCCACCAGCGTTTCCGGCGTAACGCCCAGCAGGCCAGCCGCCGCGGGGTTGGCGATGCTGACCCGGCCCGTTGCCGCGTCGCCGATGATGATGCCCCAGGGCGCCTGCTCCAGGGAGGCCGCAAACAGCGCCCGCGTGCTCACAAGCTCGCGCTCCAGGCGGCTCTGCTCCGTAATGTCGCGCCCGAAGCCGCACACATATTCCTCGTCGCCGAAGCGCATGTAAAAGACCTTGAGTTCTTTGAGCACGGGCCTGCCGTCGCGGGTGCGCTGCATGGTCTCCAGGGTCACAGGAGCCTGGCGCACGCTCAGAAGCAGGCGGTACACGGCCTCCGGCGTCAACGAGGAATCGATCTCCGCGATGGGAATTTCCAGCAGCTCCTGCCGGGCGTGGCCCAGGCTGCGCGCCACGGCCTCGTTGACGTAGGCCAGGATGCCATTGGGGCGCAGCAGGTAGACCTCCTCCACCCCGGCCTCCAAGAAGAATTTGAAGCGGGCCAGCTCGCGCTCCGCCAGGCGGGAGGCGGTGATGTCGTGGAACACAACGACCCCGGCGCGCACCTCGCCATGGGCGTCGCGCACGGGCGCGGCGTTGGTCAGAATCCAGCGCTCTGTGCCATCGGCAAGGACCACGCGGAACTCGGCGTTGACCAGACTTTCGCCACGGCGCAGCGCGGCGGCCAAAGGCAGGTCCTCCTTGGCCAGCAGCCTGCCGCCCGTGGTGTACACCCGCCACAGGCGATGGTCCGGCAATTTGCCGGGAGGAGGAGGCGTATCCAGCCCGAGGATGTTCAGCGCGTGGGAGTTCAGAACCGGCGGAGCCTCGCGGTTGGCATAGGCGATGAGGATGCCGGAGGGCGACTGCTCAATGGCGGAGAGAAGCAGGTCTTGGGTCTTGCGGTGCCGGGCCATTTCGCCCAGCAGGTTGTCGCGCAGCAGGTCGGTTTCGTGTCCCTGCGCTTCGGCCCGCTTGCGCAGCAGGCGGGCGCGGCGCAAAAACGCAAAGCTCGCCAGCAGGCACAAGGCCCCGATAAGCGCGCCGGGCAGCCAGGCGGGAGGACCGGAATCGGCCACGGAATAGCGCGCCATGAGCGCCTTCACCTCGTCCGGGCTGATGGCTTCAAGCCCGGTGTTGATGCGCGCGAGCAGAGCCTGGTCGCCCTTGCGCACGGCGGCCCGCAGCACCACACCGGGATAGCTGCGCAGCAGAGTGTAGCGCGATTCCCCGCCCAGCGCGCGCAGCCTGTGGCGCAGGGGCAGCACCGGCCCGGCGGCCACCTGCACCTGCCCCAGGGCCAGTCCGGCGGCAAGGGAGTCCAAGTCTGGATACACGCGCTGCCGCAGACTGGGATACGTGGAAGTCAAGAAAGCCGCCGTCTGGTCGCCTCCGACCAGCCCGACTGAATATTCAACGTGATCGAACCCCTGCCTGGATGTTTGGCCCAGGCGCACGGCCTGGTCCGACGTGAGAAAGAGGCCAAGGCCCTGGTCGAACAACGGGCGGGAGAGGGCAAAGCGTTCCTCAACGCCCCCCAGATCCTTGTCCGAGGGGTTCGAGCGCAGGGACAGCCCGGCGTGGGCGTCCACCTCGCCCGTTTCCAGCAAAAGCAGGGCCTCGGCGCCGCTCACCGCGCGCAGATCGACATCAATGCCGGTCTTCTTGGCGAAGAGCCGCCAAAAATCCGGCAACAGGCCCACGGCCTGGTCGTTCGCGTCGCGGGAGCAATAGGGGGGAATATCGTCTGGACAGGCGAGGATCAAACGGGCCGGGCGGCTTTGAGCCAGCCCCGCCCCCGGGCTGGCCAGGCTTGCCAGCCCGGCCAGCCCAAGCGCCAAGAGCAGGAAAACCAGAAAAGAGGGGCCAAAGGCCCCAAGACTGGCAGTCCGCCGTGGACGCAACGGGGGGGGTGCGCCCGGTACTGGCACCGTGCCGCTACTTGGTCGCCTTGACCACGTCCGTGGCGGCGTCCTGGAGGATATACTGGAGCGTGGAGGCAAGCACCTTCTGCGCGGCGTCCACGTAGGTCAGGCCCAGGTTCTCGCGCTCGCCGGAGTAGATCTGCTCGACCACGAACTGGCCGTCCTTCTCCACCTTCACGCGCACGCGCAGCTTGGCCTTGGCCATCATCGCCGTGCCCGTGTTCACGGAAACCGTGTCAAACGAGCCGGAAACGACATAGCCCTTGAGCGCGGAGGTGTCAGCCTTCTCGCGGAATCTCACGTCGCAGCCGCGTGCCTTGAGTTCCTCGAACATGGCCCAGCCGACCCACTCGGCCACGTCGTTCTCGGGATAAAAATTCTTGCCCTCGCCCAGGGAGCCGATGGTGATGGTGTTTTCGCGCTTATCGACGAAAGGCAGCAGGGTTATGGTCTGCGTGCATGCCTGCCCGCCCGATGTGGAGGGCTGGTAGCGCAGCGGCACCACCGAGTTGGCGGAGCAGCCCGCCAAAAAAGCCGCAAGGCCCATGACGAGAATGAGTTTTCGAAGCGTGCCAATGGCAGTCATGAGTAGTCCCTCCCGAATGCGATACTGGGCGCAGCACATGTTGCGTGCGCAGGGCCGGACGATAGGCCAAAACATCGGGACGCGCAAGCTTGAGGCCGCCCTTCCAAACACTATAAAAAATCTAGACGAGCTTCGCGGTTTATGCTTGGGTGGGTCCAATATTGTTGGTCGCAGGCTTTGCGTCTGCGGGCGGCAAAACAGGCTGCGGCAGCGCCGCTTCAAGCCAGGCAGCAAGGAGCCCCCATGCGCCCCATTTCGCCTTCCAGACCTTTTGCGGACAAGCATCCTTGCCTGAAGTCTTTGCGCTTCCTTCACATTGTTCTCGTCTTCGCACTGCTTCTGTGCGCGGCGCAGCCCGCTCTGGCCCAAAAATCCGCAGCCCAGGCCGAGCCGGTGGAAATCTCCGGGCGCATAGTGGCGGGGCTCGACAAGGTGTTCATAAAAGACGCGGAAGGCTACTGCCTAGTGCAGGGAATCGACCTTGCGCCATACTCGGGCAGAAACATCCAGGCAAAAGCGCTTGTCATTCGCAAAGACCAGGAGTACCGCACTGTCCGGTTGCTGAGTTACCAAATTCAGAGCCCGGACGACGACTCGCCCGGAGCGGACGGAATGGCGCGGCAGACCACCGGCACTGGCAAGAAAAAGAAGTGACCGAACAACCACTAAGCAGGTAGAACCACCATGGACAGAACCATTCTGGACTCAGGCGAAGCGGAACCTCCGGATTGCGGCTTCCGCGGCCGCGAAAACGGCCAGGACCCCGAAGAGCCCCCCTCACCCGCCAAAGATTTTTCCCCCGCATATTTCGCGGCGCCCGCCACCGAATACCAGCCCCTGCCCCTGCGCCAGTTTCTGCACCGGCACTTTCCCGGCGCCACCAAGCACGACTGGCTCGACTGGCATTGGCAGCTCGCCCACCGCATCACCACCCTTGAGGACGCCGCGCGCCTGCTCGACCTTTGCGGCACCGAGAAAAGCGCCATCGGCCTGACCAAGGCCTCGCTGCCCCTGGCGGTGACGCCCTACTATGCGCGCCTGCTCGACCCGCGCGATCCGCAGCAGGCCTTGCGGCGCATGGTGCTGCCCTCCTGCTGGGAGGCCGCCCGCGCCCCGGGCGAGGCCGACGACCCCCTGGGCGAGGAGCACAACTCCCCGGTGCCCGGTCTGGTGCACCGCTATCCCAACCGCGTGCTCTTTCTGGCCACGGACTTCTGCTCCACCTACTGCCGCTACTGCACGCGCTCGCGCGGGATGGGCGGGCAGGGGCGCATAGAAGCCCTGCGCGAGCGCTGGGAGCTCGGGCTCGACTACATCCGCCGCACGCCGCAGATTCAGGACGTGCTGCTCTCCGGCGGCGACCCCCTGACCATGCCCGACGAGGCGCTGGACTGGCTGCTCACCCGTTTGCGGGCCATCAAGCACGTGCAGATCATCCGCATCGGCACCAAGGTGCCCGCGGTGCTGCCCATGCGCATCACCCCGGCGCTGACCAGGATGCTCAAGAAGCACCATCCCCTCTGGATGAGCCTGCACTTCGCCCACCCGCAGGAGCTGACCGAAGAGACGCGGCTGGCCTGCGCGCGTCTGGCGGATGCGGGCATTCCCCTGGGCAGCCAGACCGTGCTGCTCTCCGGCGTCAACGACGACCCGGCCGTCATGGGGCGGCTGTTCCAGGGCCTGCTGGCCTTCCGCGTGCGGCCCTACTACCTCTATCAGTGCGACCCCATCAGCGGCTCGGCCCACTTCCGCACCCCGACGGCGCGCGGCGTGGAGATTCTGCGCGCCTTGCGCGGGCGGCTCACGGGCTACGCCATGCCGACCTTCGTCATCGACGCCCCCGGCGGTGGCGGAAAGATACCCCTGGCGCCGGACTACACCCTGGGCTATTCCGGGAATGACCTGGTGCTCCAGAACTATGCGGGCGGCCTGTATCACTACCCGGACCCCTCCGGGGCCGCCGCCGCGACCAAAACCGCCGCTGGCAAAAGGACCGCATGAACGTCGGACTCGTGTATGACCTGCGCTCCGAATACCTGGCCGAAGGGTACAGCGAGGAGGAAACTGCGGAATTCGACAAGGAGGACACCATTGAGGCCCTGCGGGAAGGGCTGACGGCCCTCGGCTTCCAAGTGGAGCCCATAGGCTCGGCCAAGAGCCTGGTGGCGGCATTGGCCAAAGGCCAGCGCTGGGACCTGGTGTTCAACATCGCCGAAGGACTGCGCGGGCCGGGGCGCGAGGCGCTGGTGCCCGCCCTGCTTGATGCGTACGACATTCCCTACACCTTTTCCGACCCCCTGGTGATGGCCCTGTGCCTGGACAAGGCCGCGTGCAAGCGCGTGGTGCGCGATCTGGGCCTGCCCACGCCGGACTTCGCCCTGGTGCGCACGGAGAAGGACGTTTCCGGCGTGGCCCTGCCCTACCCCCTGTTCGCCAAGCCCGTGGCCGAGGGCACGGGCAAGGGCATTTGCGCGGCCTCCCGCGCGGCGGACCGCAAGGAGCTGACCGCCATTTGCCGGGTGCTGCTGAAGCGCTTCAAGCAGCCCGTGCTGGTGGAGGAATATCTGCCGGGCCGGGAATTCACCGTGGGCATCGCGGGCACGGGCGAACTGGCGCGGCCCCTTGGCGTCATGGAGGTGAGCCTGGGCGGCGAGGCCGAACCCGGCGCGTACTCCTACAGCAACAAGGCCAACTTCGAGACCCTGGTGCAGTATTTGCCCGTGGACGGGCCCGCCGCAGCCGAGGCCATGAACCTTGCTCTCGCCGTGTGGCGGGGCCTGGGCTGCCGCGATGGCGGCCGGGTGGACATCCGCATGGACGCAAACGGCAGGGCGAGCTTTCTTGAGGTGAACCCGCTGGCCGGGCTCAATCCCGTCATCTCGGACCTGCCCATTCTGTGCAACATGAACGGAGTGTCCTACCAGGACCTCCTGCGCATGATCGTGCAATCGGCTTTGGAGCGGCTGCCCCTTGATCCCGACAAGGAGCGCAAGGTGCGGCGATGAGTGCGGGCGCGCGGGCCGAGGCGCCGAAAAGCGCGGCGGGCGGGCCGGAACCGGACAGACCAGAACCGGACAGCTCAGGGCCATGCTGGCCCGGCATGGACAGACAGGAAGCAGCAGGCAGGCCCGGTCCGAATGGTCCAGATGCAGGCGGGCCGCAAGCGCACTGCTCAGAACAATGCAATTCAGCATCTTTTGCCGGGCCTGATGCAGGCGGGCCTAGTGCCACTCAATTTGATGCTGCTCAATTGAGTGCCGCTCAATTTGATGTCGCCATTCTGCACGACCCCGTGCCCGAGGACGCCCCGCCGGACCGCCAGGACACCCTGACCCAGGCGCGCGATGTCGCCCAGGCCCTGGCCCGCCTGGGCATGGCCCCGCGTCTGGCGCCCTTCGGCCCGGACCTGGACGCCATGCGCCGCGAGCTTTCGGCCCCGCTGCCGCGCCTGGCCGTGAACCTCGTGGAGAGTCTGGCCGGATTCGAGCGGCTGGCCTTTGCCGCTCCGGCGCTGCTGGCCGCCCTGGGCATCCCCTGCACGGGCAGCGGCGCCAAGGCCTTGCTCGCCGCCTCGGGCAAGAGCGCGGCCAAGCGGCTTCTGCGCCAAGCCGGGCTGGCCACGCCGGACTGGCTTTCGCA
>Ga0209373_10005218_pt1 | contig 10722 bp, 9 predicted proteins | sample Higcelweek5metaG_FD_187173 | JGI IMG/M metagenome (GOLD analysis project Ga0209373, IMG submission 187173) | Freshwater pond sediment microbial communities from the University of Edinburgh, under environmental carbon perturbations - High... | ecosystem: Environmental > Aquatic > Freshwater >... | reverse complement strand
GGCCGCAGAACTCGGGATATCGTCGAAGTTTCACTTCACGGGTTTCCTCAAGGGCGATGATGTCGTGAAAATGCTCGATATCAGCGATGTGTATGTAATGCCATCTGTATCGGAACCGTTCGGTATTTCCCCCCTTGAAGCCATGCGTTCCAACGTCCCGGTTATCATATCGAAACAATCGGGAGTGTCGGAGGTGTTGAAGCATGCGATAAAGGTCGATTTCTGGGATGTCGATGCGATGGCAGATGCGATAAACGGACTCTTGAGGTATGATGGGTTGAACAAAATGTTTAAAGAATATGCAAAAGGCGAGGTGGAATCTCTAAAATGGGATAACACCGCGAGCATAGTTAAAAACATTTATGCCGAAGCTGTGGCCGGCAGATAATTATTGAAAAAAGAGAGAAAATCATGAGAAGCGTTTGTTTATATTTCCAAGTACATCAGCCATTTAGATTCCGTACCTACCGTTTTTTCGACATAGGTCACGATCACTACTATTACGATGATTTCCTGAACCGATCTATCCTTCAGAAGATCGCCAAGAAATGCTACATCCCTACAAACAAGCTACTGCTTGAATTAATCAAGAAGCACAAGGGCAAGTTCAAGGTCTCGTTCTCGCTAACAGGATCGGTGATAGAGCAATTTGAACTCTATTCGCCCGAGACGCTCAAAAGTTTCCAGGATCTTGCAGCGACGGGCTGTGTTGAGTTCCTCGCAGAAACATACTCTCACTCGCTCGTTGCTCTCAAGAACGAAAAGGAATTCGCTCATCAAGTGGACAAGCAGGTGCAGAAAATCCAGGAATTGTTCGGTCAGACACCGAAGGTATTCCGCAATACCGAACTTGTTTATTCCGACAGTATAGGCGAGATGGTGTATAATCTTGGCTTCAAGGTTATGCTGAGCGAGGGGGCAAAGCACTTGCTCGGGTGGAAAAGCCCGAACTTCGTGTATTGCAACGCAATTAACCCACGCTTGAAGCTTTTATTGAGGAACTACAAGTTAAGCGACGATATCGCCTTCAGGTTTAGCAACCAATCATGGAGCGAATGGCCGTTGACCGCGCAGAAATTCACCTCGTGGTTGCACGCGCTCGATAAGAATGAAGACGTTGCCAACCTCTTCATGGATTACGAGACCTTTGGCGAACACCAGTGGGAGGGATCGGGAATATTTGAATTCCTCAAATCGTTACCTGCCGAAGTGATCGCCGGCAAGGAATTTACCTTCAACACCCCGTCGGAAGTCGCCGAGAAGTACGAACCTGTGTCGGTTCTGAATGTGAAGCACGCCGTTTCGTGGGCTGACGAGGAGCGCGACCTTACCGCCTGGCTGGGCAACAACCTGCAGTGGGAAGCATTCGATAACCTGTACAACCTATCCGAAGAAGTCGCCAAAATTGACGATGAATCTATTGCTTGCGACTGGTTGCGGCTTCAAAACAGCGATCATTTTTACTACATGTGCACGAAGTATTTCTCTGATGGGGCTGTTCACCAGTATTTTAATCCCTTTAAATCGCCATACGACGCATTTATAAACTATATGAATATCCTGTCGGATTTCACCGAGCGGGTCAAGAATGCGCCCAAGAGGAAAACGGCAAAGGAGGGGGATGTTATACCGCCAGTAATTCACCAGGAGAAACCGAAACCCCAAGAAAAGTCACCGGCGAAAGAGAAGGTCAAGAAAGAAACTAAAGGGAAAGAAGGGGAAACCGCCAAACCAGCTCCCGGGAAAAGGAAGAAAAAAGAATAAGAGCAAGATCCGTGACCGGGGAGGAGGCTGGAACGTTCCCCGTGAAGATAAACGGCTACCAGGACCGGCTCAAAGTTCAACCGTGAATACGACATTGGCCACGGCTTCCCGGCAGACACTACTGGATTGCCGGGAAATAAAAATGCTGGGGGAAATTCACCTCACAGTATTGCGAATGGGTGAGGTTTCTCCCAGCAGTTTGTCAGGGGTGATTACAGTTTCGCGAGTGCCTCTTTAGTTTCAACTAAGAAGGGTACTCCTGCCGAGATGCCCCGTTTGTTCATGAGCGCAATTTGTTCGTCAATTAAGATTAGCGCACATTGCTTAGCCAGAGCCTTACGTTTTGCATCGTCGGAATAACCATTGCACACATCATAGAATTTATTAAACAATTCTTGTGCTCTCTCTGCTGGTGTCATATTTGTGTGAAAAATTAAAGGTTACATCTCTCATCCTTTTGCAAAACAGGTCAATTCCTGACCTTCATTTCGCTCGTGATTTGCGTGCAAATATAGTACATTGTTTACACATAAAACCAAATCGCAGCGATAAATACCGACAAAAATCCCTTGTTTGCACTTATTTATCTCGTACATACCGAGCGAAATACGATAGAAATTGTAACAACCTGGAGGGCGGTATTAACGCTGGCCTGTACATGAGGTATGCCTTGTGATGCTCTAGCGGCAACACCTGCAAATCCCTGGCGCGGGGAAAATAATCCGTTGCGCAGGGATTTTATTTTCCTGCGCAAGAAAGCATGATTCCCTGCGCAGGAAAATTTTTTCTCACGGCAGGAAAATTATAACAATTCCGAATATACCGACCAAAGCAACCTCTCCCTAAATCCCTCTCCAAAGGCGAGGGACTTTAAACAGCCAGCCCCGTGGGGAAGCTCTGGATGTTTCTCCCCTCTCTTTCGGAGAGGAGCCGGGGGAGAGGTTACTAAGCGGCGTTATTCCCTGGTGTACTTCACGGTGGCGAGCATGTCTTTTATCTTGCTGCCCGGGGTGAAGATGATGCTGGCCTCGCGGATGCTGCTGGCCGTCACGTCGTCGGCCGTGGCCTCGCCGTTGCTGCTCAGGGTGATGCGCAGGCTGCCCAGGTCGCCCAGGCGCACGATGCGGCCGTCGGCCAGGGCGTCCACCGTCTGGTCCACCAGCGCGTAGAGCACCGCCCGTATGTCGGCGCCGTTCACCGTGCACGATTTCTCTATACCCTTGGTCAACGCTTCCAGCGTCAGGTCGTTACCCTGCACCGGTGACGCGTAAAACTTCTTCTGACCGCCCCCGGCCACGCCGGGTTGCCCCCTCTCGATTACTTTAAATGATACTGCCATATGATTTTATGTTTAAATGGATATTGATTACTGCGTTTTTTTAAACCATCAAGGTTTTCAAAACCTTGATGGTTTATGCCTACTTACTCCACCACGAACCTCCCCGTCTGCAGCACTCCCTTGCTGCCCGCCAGCGTGCAGTAGTACACGCCCCGCAGCAGGCCTTCGAGCGGGATGCTTTGCTTGCCCCCCGCGGCCTGCAGCTTCGCGGTGCGCACTGTTTGCCCGCTTGCGTTGCTCACGCAAAGCTGGCAGCGGCGGTAGTCCTCGCCGGCGGGTAGCTCGTAGGTGGCGGTGATGGTGCCCTTGGCGGGGTTGGGGGAGATTTGCAGCAGCTTCGAATCCTCAATTTCGCTTGTTGAGGTGATAACGATACCATGATCACTAATATCCCTTTTGTTGATGCCCGGGTATAAAGAATCCCTAATAAAAACAAATCTTGTTGATGTTGGCTCCAGTATATCTAAATACAAATAATACCACTGGAATATCCACCCATACATCCCAGTTGTAGGCCACGTGGCAACAACTGCATTCCCCGCCGAGTCGGTCGTCATTATATTGTCGCCAGTTTCAAGATCCCAACAATTGGTTATCTGGAACTTGGTGTTTTTGTACGGGACGCCCTTGGTGTCTAACAGTTTTCCCTTGATGATGGCGAAGGCGCTGTCGCGGGTGTTCGGCTTGCCCAACGTAGGTTGGCAGATACCTTGGTACCAGTGGTCATTAATGCCCTGCATTGGTAAAATGCCGTCACGATAGTTATCATGATACAGGTCGGTGCTGTCGAAGAAGCCTACGGAGTAACCGTTGATGGGTTTGCATACGCAATTATAATCCCAATACAAATATGAGTAAATAGTGTCGTTTATTGTGACTGTTACAGAATTGAGGTTTTTATCGAAATCGGGTATTGTGTCATGCAAATCAAGGGTGTCTACAACAATAGCGTTTACCCCTGATAATTTATCAACGATTTGCTGACTAGCAACAACTATCGTGTCGTAGAGATTTATTTCTATCTTGACACTGCTGATGGGTGTGCCTTTCTTGTTTGTCATTTCTACGAACCACTTGTTATCCTTGTACTGGATTTCAGAAACGTACTGGGCTTTGACTCCGAGTATCATCAAGGATGCGATAAATGGTAAAGCGATGATCTTTTTCATATGTTTCAGTATTATGGTTGTCCTTTAATACGATCATATACTGCCGGGGTGACTCCAAAGTCACCCCGGCAGTAACATGCATTGGGGTGAAACTACTCCACCACGAACCTCCCCGTCTGCAGCACGCTCTTGCCGCCCGCGAGCGTGCAGTAGTACACGCCACGTGGCAGGCCTTCGAGCGGGATGCTTTGCTTGCCCCCCGCGGCTTGCAGCTTCACGGTGCGCACCGTTTGCCCGGCGGCGTTGCTCACGCGCAGCTGGCAGCGGCGGTAGTCCTCGCCGGCGGGTAGCTCGTAGGTGGCGGTGATGGTGCTCTTGGCGGGGTTGGGGGAGATTTGCAGCAGCTTCGAATCCTCGATTTCACTTGTTGAGGTGATAACGATACCTCGATCTCTTATATCCCTGTTGTTTATGCCCGGGTATAAAGAATCTCTGGTCAAAAAAATCCTTTTTTTTGGTGTTGGCTCCAGTATATCTAGGTACATAAACCTCTCTTGAAGTTCACACAAACAATCATCAGTTATAATTGTAGGCCACGTAGCAACAACGGCATTCCCCGCCGAGTCGGTCGTCATTATATTGTCGCCAGTTTCAAGATCCCAACAATCGGTTATCTGAAACCTGGTATTCTTGTACGGGACACCATTGATGTCTAACAGCTTACCCTTGATGATGGCGAAGGCGCTGTCGCGAGTGTTCGGCTTGCCCAGCGTAGGCCTACAGATCCCCTGGTGCCAGTGGTCGTGATAGCCCTGCACGGGGAAAATGCCATCGCCATAATTGTCGTGATACAGGTCGGTGCTGTCGAAGAAGCCAATGGCGTAACCGTTGATGGGTTTGCAAACACAATGATAATCCCAAGTCATACCCGTTTCTATGGAATCATTAAATATTGCGTCGACATAATCAGATGCAATAAATTGACCACGATCAATAGAGTCGTGTAGTTCCAGGGTGTCAACGACGATTGCCCCTTTCTTGTTCAAGCTATCAATGATAGATTTTTTGACAACGACAGTGGTATCGAAGAAGAACATACTTAACTTTATGCTACTGATTGGTACTCCTTCCTTGTTGGTCATTTCCACGAACCACTTGCCGTCTTTGTACTGGATTTCAGAAACATACTGGGCGTGGACGTGAAGTGCCATTAGATATACCAATATATTTATCGCCATAATTTTTCTCATAGCTGTAATTTTTATTGTTTAACATTAAATGTGTTGTCAAGAATAAACGATTGAGTGGTAGTTGCTGTATTCGTGGAATCGTACCTGGTGAAACTAAAAGTGTTACTCCCCTTGTTGAAATTAAAATTGTAATAACCCTCGAAAAATCAATGAACTTCTGAAAAACCTCGTCACAACTGACTTTCAGAGGGGGTACCCTTCGCTTAACGCAACACTAGTGATAGTTTGTATTTAAAATTAAAATCGCAGTTTGGCATAAAGTTGTGTCGTTGCCAAATATAGAGAGTTGCATTTGGCAAAGCGAGCTGCTTATCAACAGGCAAGCTAAAATCCCACGTCGTGCAATAGCTCGGTACACGAAGCGAATATGCGGCATAGCTTAGCGGATGTTGCCATTCCCGGACGGTAGTGATGATGTAAGACAGGGACGAATCCACGATCCGCTGTCGGTATTGGACTTGTAAAACTATACTATCCTTATTAGTAAACTGAGCCGTGAATGCAAACGCCGATTGACCATTGAGATGAGCGAGCCACTGCTGAGAGTCATAATCATAGACCTTAAACGAATCTATCAACGACATCGTACCCTCGGGCACGGGAAACGAGAGTGATATCTCGTGCGTCGTTGTCGATTTTCGTGCCAGGTAGAAATCGCCTTGCATATGAAACCATACAGAATCGACCGAGAATTGTAACTCCTCTTTATAGAAATCGACTACCTGAGCTCGTACACAAGTACAGTACAACAGTGTAGTTAATAAAAGGAACTTTTTCATTAAATCTTGGTGAAAGAAGTAGTTCACCATGACAGCGAGCTACTGTATTATCATGTATCAACAAATGTTACTGTACAATAAACTGCCCCTGGTACAACACTGCTGTAACATTGCGCACCACGTAACGGTATTTGCCTGCCGCATAACGAGAATCTAAAGCGTGTTTCATCTCGCCCTCTTGCGCCGGGATAGCAGTTTTGTCCATCAGTTTACCCGTTACATCGTACACGTACAACATACAGTGTTGAAATGGCACATTGCTGACTATCGAATAACTAAACTGAATAACATCATGCGCCGGGTTGGGGTAACAAAAGTACTGTGACTGTGGTTTTACCTTTTCTACAGAACCTGTTGCATAATCTTTCAGCAAATGTATATCCTGTGCAATGGTGTCGCCAGGATTTGCATTAAAAGAAAAGGATACGACGGGATAAGAGAAGTAATCGTATATGGTTTGATCGACGAGCATCGAGTAATCAGATTGCTCTAATAAACTGATTGTTTGCGCTGATCCGGCATACACAGCAACAGCAAAACTGCCATCATCACCAGTGGTAAAACTGCCTTGAGGTGTGAACAATTCGAATGTTTTCTTTTGCAGGGGTGTTCCATTTTTATCGAAGATGCAGCCTTTTATGATCGCGTAACAGGTTTTGCTGTTGCAAACGCTAACACCGCAATCCCCGCCATAAAATTCCTTTGACGACAAGAATTCCCCGTCTCTTGGAGCTCGAACGCAAGCATTTGGCTCGTTACCAAACAACAAACTATCGTTGTAATGCCATTTACCCGAATCATAGTGCCCGTAAACAACAACACGCAAGACATCACCTGTTTTATTTAACAGTATAGCCTTCTCAAGGCTATCAGCGATTATTTTATACCCCGAATATTGATTGTTTAACTGTCTGATAGCATCAATCACACCTTGTTTAACTTTTGTACTATCGACGTGATTACTAAATATTATGCTGTCAACTGTCGAGTTTTTGTAAAATCCATTCTGATAATAGCAACTCGACAAACTGATAGTCCAACTATTGCTTGTAAATGCGAGCGAGTCAATTATCGACCGGAATGGAGCAATGTTGGCAGACATATTGGTGCTACCATACAGTGCGAAAACGAATAAAATGATTTTTATTTTTCTCATATATCTTAAGTTTAAAAAGCTATCTGCCATAAGTAATGGCAGATAGCAGGTTGATAATATTTATTTTACCACGAATTTACTTTTCAACAATACAAGACTTGAACCTAGTGTCACGCTTAATTTATCATTAGGACCAAGTTTTAAAGTTCCCCCATCAGCGATAATTAACTTGCCGTTATTTTTTAATACTACATTGGCATTATCAATTGTTCCACCAATAAGTTTTGTTGTGCAATTATCGGTGGTTAGTGTAGCATTTGCCACCATATTCACATTCGCTTGAATAATTAATCCGCGAATATTTGAATTACCACTAGCATAAGGACATTTGACCATTACATCTCCACACGGGAATTGGTTAGTAGTCCAGTATGTAAAATCCTGAGAACCAACAGAAATATTGGTAACCAATCCGATGGGAGGAGATGTAATTAACTTTATTTCACCTGTGTTTTTATCCAAGATTGCCCGTGTTGGATCATTGTCATTCCAGTCTTCATCGTCGGGCGTACATGGTGGACATGAACTGGGCTTCGAACCAATTCCCCAGAAATAATATCCATCACCGTCCTTGTCAAAACACTGGGGAGTTTCATTAATACCGATAGGAGCTCCCGTTACATAATCATCGAAATGGTGTCCATTTGACTCGTTTTCATATGTGAATCCATTTACGCCGTGATTCATACCATGACTATCTTTATAAATCCAAATAGTTGAGCCATTTTCGTCAGTTTGCCAACCTACCAATAACTGTGCATGACCACTATGTCCTCCAGCAATTGGACCATAAGTCACAAGCATTCTTTTTATATCATCGCTTGATGACCATGTGACACCAGAATAGTTTGAAATTTTTACGGTGTTTTGTGGAGTACATCTTTGAGAACATGGTTGTTCGTATCCAACATAAGGGAAGCAATTTTCGTCAACAATGCCATTCCTCATTATATAGTTTAATGCAAAACTTGTTATACCACCTGAGCAATCAGATCCGGAACATGAGATTAATTCTTGTTCAGACAAATCTTTATCTATGTGTTTGTTGTAGTAAAGATTTATATACATCTCCGTTAAAGCAACCGCAGCATGATCCCAACAACTGCCGCAAACCAAAGGATTACTCCACAATTGATTTTTAACAGGCGTTGCCCAACCACCACCAGTTGCATCACCATCATAGTATGGCGATGAAGGTAGATGTGCGTTGTGCATCTTCCGCCAGTCAAATTCAGCAACATAGGCACTGGTAGACCCACTTTTTAGTCCACTATACGGTTGAGACATCCATCTAAATACACCGCCAGTATAAAATTCATATCCACTCTCGTTATAGTCAACACGATTACCTAAATAACGTTTCTTTACTGAAAACATAAAATCTGAAAGTTGTGTGTGTCCGGCAATCCATTTCATGTTATACAACGTCTTGTTGCTTGTAATCCACGAGATCTTATTGCTGTTCTTATTGTGAACGTTTTGCAACTGAGATTGTAGCACTTGTGCAGAAGTTAATGTTGGTGTCAAAGTTGAATAGTCAAATTTTTGAATATTTAACGTGGCATTTAAAACAACAATAATAATGCTTGTTGGTGCAATGTTTAGTAAGACATTTGTTTCCTCTGCTTCATTGGTAAATGAAAATGATTTGGAGGAAGCGCATAATGGATAGCTTTCATACACCAAATATTCTGTTCCCGAAGCATCACGCAACAAAATACGTACAAGACTACTGTCGTTATTAAAGACAATAGAACCACTTACCGTAAGATTGGATATTTGCGTGACACCAGACAATGGGGTAATAGTAGTCGTTTGTGTATAGCTTGAATTCATCGTTTTGGTAATTGCACTTACGCTGCAAGAAAATAAAAACGATAAAAGACCAAAAATCACTTCTTTTTTCATATGACTTGGAATTACTCTGTTAAAATCATTTCCCTCGTTCCCACCAATTGCCCATCGGCCACCAGTACGTAGTGGTACATGCCGGCCGGCAGCTCGCGGCCGTTGATGGTGACGGAGGTGTTGCCGCGACCGCTCACGGTGATGGCTTTGAGCTGCTTGCCCGTGAGGTCGTACACGCGGAGCGAGGCACGCTGCACCGTCGAGGGCAGGTACATGCCGATGGTTGTTTCCGATCCGAAGGGGTTGGGGGCGTTCTGGCCGAGGGTGGCGGCGGTCTGCCCGTCAACAGTTGTTGTGGTTCCGGTGGTGCTGCTACTGGTAGCGTCTTCCTCGCTGCCCGATTTCAGCTTGCCCCTGCCGCTGTTTGATTGGCAACAAGCTGTCTGTGCCGCCTTCAATGCCTGGAGTTCTGCTTTAAGAGCGGTTATCTGTTCCTGGAGGTTGACGTTTCCCGCGTTGCTCGATTTCACGGAGTCCTCAAGTTCCCAGATCGTGCTTTGCTGTCTCTTCATTCCCTCGATGATTAGCGGGATAAAAGAGATATAATCGATGCTCAAGAGCCCGTTGGCATCCTCGTACACCATCTCGGGGAAGGTCTTTTTCACCTCCTGTGCTATGAAGCCCGTGTGGCGGCGGGTGTAGAAGGCAGAATCGTTTCCCATGGTGGCAGTCACGGTATCATCACTTGCCTCGCGTTTCTTGAAGAGCGATTTGGTTTGCTGTGGCGTTAGCATGTTATAGGAATATGCCGTGAGGTTCAAGAGTGAATCGACAGGCGAGGCCGATTTCTTGATGTTTGTTTTCATCCGTTTGTCGGATATGTATGTCGTGCTATTAACCCTTAGAATCCCGGCTACATCCAGCGGGTATTGCGGGTTGGTGTTGCCACCCATACCGATGAAACCAATTTTACTCACGAACATCACCGTGGTTAAATCTGTCCCTCTCCTTATCGACATGTTGGGGTAATAGTCAATATATGCACCAATTGACTCGGTGCAATGCATGCGGAGGCGGTTGTTGTTATCACTGTAGGAGCCAATCCAGTATGATTGCCCGTAAGGGATGAATACACTTCCCGAAACATCAAGTTTCGTGCATGGATTATTGTTTCCGATAGCTACGTTTCCATTGTCGTGGAGAAATAATCTGTGATTATCATAGGTTTCTCCCCCGTTGTTGTGATTAATTTTGAAGAATTGAAATCCATTACCGAATCTTTCCATCCCCCAGTCAGGTCCAGCTCCAAAACGGATATCATAACTATTGGTGTTGTCGGAATTCCACGAATTGAGGTACAGGTGCCCGTCGCTCTTCACCTCAACGGATGTTGTTTGCGCCGTGGCTGCTAGCGTGGCGAATACCCCCCCCCACTACTAGGACTTTCTTGATCGTTCTTTTCATTGCTTTTACTGTT
>Ga0209373_10005217_pt1 | contig 10725 bp, 1 predicted proteins | sample Higcelweek5metaG_FD_187173 | JGI IMG/M metagenome (GOLD analysis project Ga0209373, IMG submission 187173) | Freshwater pond sediment microbial communities from the University of Edinburgh, under environmental carbon perturbations - High... | ecosystem: Environmental > Aquatic > Freshwater >... | reverse complement strand
ACCACCAGAAGCCGGCCAGAGCGGCGGCCTGTAGCGCGAGCACGGCGGCGAACCAGCTCCAGTTGTCGGGAAAGGCGGGCATGTGGGAACGGCAGTAGAGCGGGGACCGGAGAGCAGGGAAAGTCGCGAGTCTGTGGGAAAATTCCCACAAAGGTGCGGATCTGTAGGGGTATTCCTACATAAGCAACTGATTGAAAGATATTTACAATGAAATCCGCGTTGTGCGATCCTGCTCGTTCGGTGTGCCGCCGCCACCGCATCCAATCCACTTTTCCCGATGTCACGCCTCCGCCGCCTCCAGTCGTTCCTCGTCGCTACCGTCTTTTCCGGTGTATTCGCCGTGCCTGCGCTGGCGAGTCCGGCCCCGGCGCGCGAGGTGGCGTTTGTCGATGGCGCGGTGGCCGACCACGAGGTGCTGGTCGCCGGCGTGCGGCCCGGCGTGGAGACAGTGCGGCTCGATCCCGCCCGCGACGCGCTCGCGCAGATGGCGGCCTGGGCGGAGACGCACTCGGGCTACGAGGCGATCCACGTGGTGTCGCATGCCGCGCCCGGCGCGCTGCGGCTCGGCGGGGCGTCGCTCGATGGTGCCGCGCTACGCGACCCCGCGGTGTCGGGGCAACTGGCCCGGCTCGGCCGCGCGCTGAATCGCGGCGGTGACCTGCTGCTTTACGGGTGCGAGTTGGCCAAGGGCGAGGCCGGCGCGCAGTTCGTTGCCGATCTGGCCCAGGCGACCGGCGCGGATGTCGGGGCCTCGATCAATACGACGGGCGCGGCGGCCAAGGGCGGAGACTGGGCGCTGGAGGCTGCCGTGGGAGTCTTGGAAACCACGAGTGCGTTCAACTCGCAGTGCATGGCGGCCTACACCGAGGTGCTCGCCGACGCCACGCTGACTTTCGAGACCAGTAACGGCAGCTTTTCGGGTGCAGGCACGACAGCCCTGACTTTTTCCGAGACCACCTCGGGCGCCACCTTCACCTTTACGGCTGTAGATGCGACGAATACGGCTGACACGGTTGATTTGGTATCCAACCAGACTGGAGTTGGTGCGAACGCTAGCACAGATGGTGTCTATTTTGGCATGTATGCTCAAGATAAGTCAGCAACCATGACTATCGAACCGGGCAAGGTGTTCGACCTCAAGTCGTTCTACCTGAGCAATCAGGGTTCTGGTTCCAATTCTGACGACACCTTCACTATCACGACGAGCAAGGGCGGTACCTCTACTACGGTAAAGATTACCTATGCGAACACTTACACTAAAATCACGCTGCCGAATACCGCAGCCTTTCAGGGAATTACTTCGTTTACGATAACGCCGTCGTTGGGAGCCGCTTACATGGAGATCGATGATGTCGTGCTCACCAACATCGTCTCACCGCCCACGCTGAGCACGCCGGGCACCGTCGTCTATACCGACACCGCGGCTGCCGACACCTTCTTCGACCACGCCGGGGCCCTGATCGCAAGCGTTTCTGCTACAACCAGTAGCCCCATCGCCGCCTTCGGCATCTCCGGCCTCGGTGTCACCACGGGTGGCAGCACGAATATTGGCGGCACGATCTACGACGTCTCCAATGTGGGCATCTACGGCACGCTGTACCTCGTCAGCACGGGCACGAACAAAGGCCTCTACGTCTACGTGCCCAATACCGCGGTGATCGAGGCGCTTTCGACCGCCAATGAAGCCGGCGCCAATCAGTGTGTCACGAAAGTCGAATCGTTCACCGTCACGGTCACGGACAGCGTCGGTGCCACGGCTGAAAACGCGGTGTACATCTCCATCACCGGTCAGAACGACAGGCCGGAGATCACCTCCGGCGCCACGGTTTCGCTCGTCGAATACACGACAGGCACGGTTTATACTGCCACTGCCACCGATCGCGATGCGGGGCAGACGCGCACCTACAGCCTCTCCGGCGACGATGCGGGGCTTTTCGCCATCGATCCCAGCACGGGTGCGGTGAGCTTCAATTCCGCCCCCGACTTCGAGGCCCCCGCCGACAACGGTGGCAATAACGTCTATGACATCACCATCACGGCCGCCGACGACGCGCTGGTCCCGAATGCCTTTAGCTCCGTTCTCAATTACAACAAATCCGATCCCAAGGCCGTGCAGATCACGGTCACCGACGACGACACGGCGCCGGTGACGGCGTTCGTGACGCAACCCGGCAGCCTGAGCACCAGCGGCAGCGCGACGTTCTCCTTCGACGGCACCGACAGCGCCGGCTCGGGCCTCGCTCGTTTCGAGGCCAGTCTCGACGGCGGCGTTTATGCTACGGCGACCAGCCCGGCGAACCTCACCAGCCTGGCGGACGGCCCGCACACCTTTAGCGTCCGCGCCGTCGATCGCGCCGGCAACGTGGACGCCACCCCCGCGACCTACTCGTGGACCATCGACACGACGGTACCGGCGGTGCCCACGATCACGAGCACGGCTCCGGTGGGCTCCACGACGAGTGCTGCGCACACGCTCACCGGCACGGCCGAGGCGGAGGCGACGGTGAAAATCTACAACGCAGGCACCCTCGTGGGCACCGCGACTGCCGATGCGGACGGCTACTGGAGCTTCGCGCTCACGCTGGCCGAGGGCGCGTCCACGTTGACGGTCACCGCGACCGATGCGGCGGGCAACGTGAGCACGGAGGCCGCCGCCGGCACGTGGACCCTCGATACGACGGTACCCGTGTTGGCGACCATTGCGCGCACACAGACCGGCCCGGTGACGCGCGAAAACTCTCTGATCTGGCGCGTGACGTTTACCGAGCCGGTGACGGGCGTGGACGCGGACGATTTTGTGGTGACGTCCCTCGTGGGCGGCGCCTCGGGCACGGTCTCGGGTGTGACCGGCTCGGATGCGACCTATCTGGTCACGGTGGCGCTCACCGGCACGGGCCGGGTGCGGCTCGATCTCGTGGCCGCCGGTTCCGGTATCGCCGATGCCGCAGCCCTTCCGCTTTCGGCGGACTTCGTGCGCGGGCAGGTCTATGTGGCCTCCTCGTCCGCGATGCCCGTCAGCTGGGGATACAACGGCTACGGTCAGCTCGGCGATAACACCATGACCGACGCGTCCGCTCCGCTGCCGGTGCTTCACGGGGCCATCCCGACCGACCAGCCGGTGGTCTCCGTGGTGTGTGGCGATTCGCACTCCGTGGCGTTGACCGCCGCGGGCCGGGTGTACGCCTGGGGCTACAACTACTATGGCCAACTCGGCAACGGCTTGAACACGACCTCGACGCTCCCGGTGGCGGTGAGCGCTCTTGCCAGCGAGACGGTGGTGGCGGTCGCCGCCGGCGCAAATTTCTCCCTGGCGCTCACGGACGACGGGAAGGTGTACGCCTGGGGCTCCAACTCCTATGGCGAACTCGGCATCGGCACGACCGCGAACTCGAATGCCCCGGTGGAGGTGAGCGCCTTGGCGGGGAAACACGTGGTGGCGATCTCCGCCGGCGGCGGATTTGCCCTCGCCTTGACGGGCGACGGTGCGGTGTACGCCTGGGGCAAGAATCTCCTTGGCCAACTCGGCAACGGCACGAACGTCGGGACGGTCACCACGCCCGCGCAAGTCACCGGATTCTCCGATCGCCCAGTTGTGGCGATCTCCTGCGGGGAGATGCACTCGCTGGCCCTCACGGCCGACGGGGCGGTGTACGCCTGGGGCTCCAACTCCTATGGCCAGCTCGGCAACGGCACGACGACGGCTTCGAATCGCCCTGTGGAGGTAACGGCCTTGTCGGGACAGGGCGTGTCGGCGCTCCAGGCCGGCGCCTACCACTCCCTGGCCCTGTCCGAATCGGGGACGGTGTATGCGTGGGGTTTCAACGACAACGGGCAGTTGGGCGATGGCTCGCAGAGCGGGCGGCTGACGCCGGTGGCTATCGATGGGCTTACCGGGCGCGGCGTGATCGAGCTGTCCGCCGGCGAGGTCCACACTCTGGCGCTGCTGGCCGATGGTTCGGCGCTTATCTGGGGCACCAATGAGCGCAGTGTGCTTGGCGACAGCGGTGTCTCCCCCGCGCTCACGCCTGTGCCGGTGGCGACCACGAACGCGATGGTCGGCCGCACCCTCCTCGCCCTGTCCACCGATGTATCCCGCTACTCCGTGCTGGCTCTGGCCAGCCCCACCCAGGGCGCGCTGTCGGTGTCGCCTGCCGGCGGAGACTTAGGGGCGGGATCGTCGATCACCTTCACCGTCACTTTCCCGAGCGCGGTCACCGTCACGGGTTTGCCGTGCCTGAAGCTGCGCGTCGGCACGGAGACATGCGACGCGACGTACACCTCGGGCAGCGGCAGCACCAGTCTGGTCTTCACCTACACGGTACAGGCCGGCGACACGGATGCCGACGGCATCGCCGTCGCCAGCGCCATCGATCTCAACGGCGGCACGATCACGGACGCCTTGGGCTACCCCACGGCTTCCGCCCTCCCGGCGTACACGCTGCCGACGATCCGTGTGGATACCGTGGCGCCCGCGCAGCTCACGGCGCTCGACGCCGTGGCGACCGGCGCCGGGCAGATCGAAATCACCTTCACGGCGCCCGAGGCCTGCACCGTGTATTTCACGGCGCTCGACGCCAGCCAGACTGCCGGCACCGCCGCGCAGATCGTCGCGGGCCGGGATGCCGCGGCCAATCTCGTGCGGCACGGCTCGCTCGCCCTTGCGGCGGGTGTATCCGGCTCGTACACCTTGAAGGGTCTCGCCTCCGGCACCGCCTACACTGTGCACGCCACGGTGGGCGATGCGGTGGGCAACGTGTGCGTGGCGGCTCCGCTCGTGGCGCCGGCCACGACGGCCGCGAGCCCCGCGCTGACCGGCCTGGACTGGTCGACCATGACCCTCGACGCTCCGTGCGGCGAAGACCCGCGGCTCGCGTTCGCGCCCGACGGTACGCCGTACGTGGCCTTCCAGTCGACCGCGGTGAGCGGCAGGCTTCTCGTGCAGCATTATATGGGCGGGGTCTGGTCCCCCGTCGGTGGCACGACCGGTCTCTCGACCGGCGCGGCTTATGGGCTGCAGCTCGCGTTCGCGCCCGATGGCACGCCGTACGTCGCGTACTACGACGCGCTGCTGGCAAACAAGGCCGTGGTGAAGCGCTTCACAGGCGGAGCCTGGTCCGCCGTGGGCCTGGACACCGGCCTCTCCGATGGCGCGGTCACGACGCTCAGCCTGGCCTTCGCGCCGGACGGTACCCCGTGGTTGGCCTATACCGACAGCTTGTTGGCGGGCAGGGTTGTCGTCCGCCGCTACGCGAACGGTGCATGGACTGCTGTGGGCAGCGCTGCCGGCCTCTCCACCGGTACGGCGCCGTCGCTGGATCTGATTTTCGGGCCCACCGGCACCGCCTATCTCGCGAGCAACGACACCGGCACCGGCCTCAAGGCGGTGGTGCGGGTCTACGACTCCTCAAGCGCCGCTTGGTCGTCGATGGCTCCCGGTTTCGCCACGACAGCGAAGGCTGATCGGCTGAGCCTGACCGCGGCGCCCGACGGCGCACTGTATCTCGGCTATCGAAACGCGGATACGCTGATCCCTGCCGTTGCCGTCTGCCGGCCAGTGGCGGGCTTCTGGAGCGATCACAGCAATCTCACCGTGCCTTCGACCTGGGTGGATCTCGCAGTCGGAGCGGATGGAGTGCCCTTCCTCTGCTACCTTGATGGGACCTCCGGCTCGGGTTATCGCGCCTATGTGTCGACCTACAACGGGGCGAACTGGGTCCAGACAGGCCCCTACGTCGCTGCCGGAGAGGTGAGCTATCCGAGCATCGAAGTCGCACCCGATGGCGTACCTTACGTCGTGTCCCGCGACGAGGCCACCGACCAGGTCGTCGTGGCCAAGCTGGCACCCGCGGTCACGTCGGTGGGCGTGCCGGTTGACGGCACCTACGGCGAGGGACAGGCGCTCGCGTTTACCGTGAACTACTCCGGCCCGGTCTCGGTGACCGGTACCCCGCGCCTGCCGTTGACCATCGGCAGCACGACCCGGTACGCCGACTACACCGCCACCGGCAGCACGAGCACCGCGCTGCGTTTCCTGTACACGGTGCAGACGGGCGAGCTCGATCTCGACGGGGTGGCGTTGGGCTCTGCCCTTGATCTCAACGGCGGTACGATTCGCGAAGCGTCCGGCTGGCGCGCCGGCACCGCTTTGTCGGGTGTCAATGATTGCAGTGACATCCACATCGATGCTGTTGCGCCTGATACGACGTTCACTTCGCAGCCGGACAACCCGAGCACGAGCGCCTCGGCGAGCTTCACATTCAGCGGCAACGATGCCTCCGGCAGTGGCGTGGCCTCGTTCGAGGCCAGTCTCGACGGCGCCGCCTACTCGACCGTGACCAGCCCGGCGAGCCTCGCCGGCCTGGCGGACGGCTCGCACACCTTCGCCGTCCGCGCGCTCGACGTCGCGGGCAACGCGGACCCCACGCCCGCCTCCTACACTTGGACCATCGATACCGCGGCACCGTCCGCGCCGTCCATCGGTACTGTCATGTCCACGACGGTGAGAGGCACGGCCGAGCCGGGCGCCACGGTGGAAGTGTTTAGCGGGAGCACCTCGCTGGGCACCACGACCGCCGATGCGGCCGGCCACTGGAGCCTTGCGATCAGCCCGCTCGCCGACGGGGCCTACAGCCTCACGGCCCAGGCGACCGATGCGGCGGGCAACACCGGCACGGCGAGCGCCGCCGGTAACTGGACCGTCGACACGGTGGCGCCGGCAGCTCCGGTCGTCACGGCCGCGGGCACAGCTTCGGTCACCGGCGCTTCGGAGCCCGGGAGCACCGTGCGCGTGTCTGTCGATGGCTCCCTCGGGGGCACGGCCATAGCCGACGGCACGACCGGCGTCTGGACCTGCACGCTTTCGACTCCGTTGGCCGATGGCACGAGCCATCGCTTCACGGCTGTGGCAAGCGACGCCGCCGGCAACAACAGCGCCGCCTCGGACGAGTTTACCGTGACGGTTCGCACCGGCGGGATGACTTGGCTCGTGACGGTAAATACCGACGACGCCACCACGCCGGCCGCCCGTTCGCTGCGCTACGCGCTGCTGCATGCGGCTTCGGGCGACACGATCCTGTTCTCGCTCCCGTCCGGTTCGGATACGATCACGCTGGCCGCGGCGCTTCCCCCGATCATGGGCGACCTGACGATCGACGGCGGCACGCTCGGCGACGTCATCCTCGATGGCGCGGGCGCCTATCGGGTGTTCTTCGTGGATACCGGCGCGGTTGCGTTGAAAAATCTCTGGATTCAGAACGCCCGCGCCGAAGGCGGCGCCGGTGGCACGGGCGACGGTGGCGGCGGCGGTGGCGCCGGTCTGGGCGCCGGGTTGTTCGTCAACCAGGCGACGGCCGCCGTCACGGTGACCAACGTCAACTTCACTTCGATGCGCGCCATTGGCGGCGCCGGTGGTAGTTTCTACAGCTACACCCCTGCCGGTGGCGGCGGTGGCGGTATGGGATACCGCGGCGGCAGCAGCACGATCAACGGCGGCGCCCCCGGCGGTGGCGGCCTGCTGGCCCCGGGCGGCGATGTTTTGATCGGCGGCAATGGCGGCGCCGGCGGCTTCGGCGGCGGTGGTGGCGGCGGACTCCATGGCACCGGTACTCCGGGCGCTGGTGGTTCTGCCTATGCCGGAAATGACGCCGGTAGCGCCGGCCTCGGTACATCGGGCGGCGCCGGCGGCTTCGGCGGCGGCGGTGGTGGCGCTCCTGTCGGCACCGGCGGCGCCGGTGGCTTCGGCGGCGGTGGTGGCGGCACTGGTACGAACACCCTCGGCGGCGTCGGCGGACCCGGCGGCGGCGGCGGTGGCAGCGGTGGCAGTATGTCATCATCCGCAGGTGGTTCGCTTGGCTCCGGCGTCACCGGTGGCACCAGTGGCAGCGGCGCTCCTGCGGGTGGCGGCGGTGGCGCGGCGGCCGGTCCGGCGATCTTCGTCCGGCTCGGGACGCTGACCACCATCAACAGCGCGTGGACCGACGCCACGGCGACCGGCGGCGCCGGCGGCACGGGCCATACGTCCTTCGCTTCCACGGCCGGCACAGCTGGCACGGCCGACGCGACGCCGACGTTCAATTACGCTGGCACCGTCAACGGCTCTGCGACGACCGGGCCGATCCCGAGCGCGCTGGTCAGCTGCACCCCGGTGCTCGCCCCGGTGACTCTCGTTTCCGGCAATGCCACGCCGACCCTGGCGAAATCGGGCGACACCGTGACGCTCACCTTCACGGCGAGCCGGCCGATCGACGTTCCGACCGTCACGCTGGGCGGGCACAGCATCACAGCCGCCAATACGAGCGGCACTGTCTGGACCGCAAACTTCACGGTGGGCGGAACCGATGCCGAAGGCGCGGTCGCCTTCAGCATCGCGTATGCTTCGACCGACGGCTTTGCCGGTACGGCCGTCACCACGACGACCGACGGCAGCGAGGTGACGATCGACCTCACGGCGCCGGAGACGACGTTCGATGGGACGCCCGGCGCATGGTCCGGGAGCAGCCTGGCCATGTTCGATTTCATCGTTGGCTCCGGCGTGGCTGGCTACGAGGCGAGCCTCGACGGCGCGGCCTACGCTCCGGTCCTCAACCCGGCATTCTTCAGCAACCTGGCTGATGGTCCGCACACCCTGACGGTCCGCGTGATCGACGTGGCCGGCAACGTGGACGCGACGCCCGCGACCTACACCTGGACCGTCGATACCACCGCGCCGTCCATTCCGTCCATCCTGTCCATCACGTCCACCGGCGTGAGCGGCACAGCGGAGGCGGGCAGCACGGTGGAGGTGTTTAGTGGAAGCACCTCGCTGGGCACGGCGACCGCGGATGCCTCCGGCAACTGGAGCCTCGCGCTCCCGCTGGCCGACGGCGACTACAGCCTCACGGCCACCTCACGCGATGCGGCCGGCAATAGCACGAGCACGGCCGCGCCGACCACGCGCACGGTCGACACCTCGGCCCCGGCGGCCCCGTCGATCTCCGCACTGCTGATCACGTCCACTTCCGTGAGCGGCACGGGCGAGCCGGGCGGCACGGTGCGCATCCACGATGGGGCGACACTGCTGGGCACGGCCACCGTCGGCGCCGACGGCACGTGGGCGATCTCTCTCGGGGTGCTCCCCGGCGCCCACACGCTCACGGCCACCGTGACCGACGCGGCCGGCAACACCGGCGTCGGTCAATCGTTCCGCTTCGCCTCGACGCACGCCGGCGACAGCGACGGCGACTGGGCCCTGAGCCTGCCCGAGCTGCTGCGGATGGTGGAGCTGTTCAACACTACCGAAGGCTCGATACGCACCGGCGCCTACCACAGCGACAGCGCCGCCGCCGACGGCTTCGCCCCCGGCACTGGCGCGCTCCCGTACTACCACACCGCGGATACCGACCGCGACGGCCGGCTGAGCCTGCCCGAGCTGCTCCGCACGATCGAACTCTACAACGCCATGAGCGGCACGACCCGCACGGGCGCCTACCACCTCGATTCCAGCACCGCCGACGGCTTCGCCACCGGCGCCAACTAACCTTCCGATCTCTTTGCCCATGCAACTGCCGCGTTCCCTCGCCGCCGCGCTGTACTGCGGACTCGTTTCCGCACTCGCCGCCGCCACGGCCACCCTCACTTCCGATACCGCCATCGCGCCCTACGCCGGCGGCACGGTCACGTTCACGGCGACCATCGCCGACTACACCTCGGCCTCGGCCCTCGGGTTCGAAGTAACCCTGCCCGCCGGCTGGACCTACGCGACGACCTCCGCCGGCCCCGCCGTCGCGCCCGCCGCCGGCAGCACCGGCACCCTCGGCTGGGCCTACATCGCCATCCCCGCCAGCCCGGCCTCCTTCACCTTCACGGCGACGGCCCCCGCCGGCGCCGCCGCCTACGTCGTCCCGGCCACCGCGTATCTACGCTCCGGAGGCGTGCAGACGACCATCCCGGTGGGCTCCGTCGCGCTCGCCGCCGCCACCGCGCCCACCGTCACCACCGGCGGCGCCACCGCCGGCCGCACGACCGCCACTGCCGACGGCACGGTCGGCGCCGATAACGGCGCGGCCGTCACCGCCCGCGGTATCGTCTACGCAACCACCGCCGCCCCGACTCTCGCCACCGGCACGACCGTCACCTCCGGTTCCGGTGCCGGATACTTCAGCAGCACGCTCTCCGGGCTTTCCGTCGGCACCACCTACCACGTGCGCGCCTACGCCACCAACGCCCTGGGCACCGGCTACGGCGCCGATGTCGCCTTCACCACCTCTTCCGCGCTGCCCGCGCCCACCGTCACCAGCGTTGCCAGCACGGCCGACACCACGCCCACGCTCACCGGCACCGCCGAGGCCGGCGCTACCATCGCCATCTCGGTCGACGGCACACCCGCCGGCACGACCACGGCCACCGCCTCCGGCACCTGGAGCCTGACGCTCCCAACCCTCTCGGCCGGCAGCCGCACTGTCGTCGTCACCGTAACCGATTCTGCCGGCAACACCGCCAGCACGACCTTCACGCAGACCATCGTCGCCACCAGCTTCACCGCGCCCGTGCCCGACGGCTACGGCGCCTCCGCCACCGGCGGCAGCGCCGGCACGACCGTCCTGGCCAGCACGGCGGCCGAGTTCGCCGCGTACGCCACTTCCGGCGACGCCTGCACGATCACTGTCACCGGCGCCCTCGCCATCGGCACCGTCAACGTGGCCTCGAACAAGACCATCCAGGGCGCCGACGCCTCGGCCACCCTCGACG
>Ga0209373_10005215_pt1 | contig 10731 bp, 4 predicted proteins | sample Higcelweek5metaG_FD_187173 | JGI IMG/M metagenome (GOLD analysis project Ga0209373, IMG submission 187173) | Freshwater pond sediment microbial communities from the University of Edinburgh, under environmental carbon perturbations - High... | ecosystem: Environmental > Aquatic > Freshwater >... | reverse complement strand
CACCACCAACCACGGCGCCGTGTGCCCCCGCTGCGCCGAAGCGTTGCCCCACTAACTCTCGCCCAACCCGAACACAGTTCCGCTTTCTTACTGCGTTATGCCCAACACCAAGAAGACGACCAAGCCAGCCTCGGCCAAGAAGCCTTCCGCCAAAAAACCCGTCGCCAAGCCCGCCCCGGCCAGAAAGCCGGCGCCACCGCACAAGCCAGTTTCCAAGCACACCCCGGCCCCCAAGTCAGCCAAGCCGGTCCCCCACCACAAGCCCGCCCCGGCGAAACATCAACCTGCCAAGCCCGCCCCAGCGAAGCACCACCCGCCACAAGCGCACGTGCCCTCCACTCACAAACCCGCCAGCAAACACGCGTCGAAACCCGAGCCCGCAAAAAAGGCCGAAGCCAAACACACCGAGCCCGTAAAGCCGGTGGCCAAGCCGGCCCTCGCTCCAGCCGCTAAACCGGCGGCCCCCGCGCCAGCCCTCAAGCCGACCCCCGCGGCCAAACACGCCGCAAGCAAAGCGGCGAACAAGGCCGACGCCCTGCGCGCCCGTATCCTCGAACGCCGCACCGCCAAGCCCATCGCCTTCACCCTCGACGAGGTCCGCGAGATCGCGAAGGTCAACGTCGCGCAGGCCGGCACGAAAAGCGCCGAGGCCAAGCTCGCCAACAAAGCCCGCACCGCCGCCGAGGAACTCGAGGCCAAGCTCAAGAAGGCCGCCCAGCCCAACTTCGTGAAGGCCGCCAGCCTCAACGACATCCTCGGTATCTCCAGCAAGCCGGTCTCCACCGTGCTCGCCGCCCACGAGATCGACCCCAAGTTCCAGCGCTACTACAAGCTCCTCGTCGAGCTGCGCAACCACGTCGCCAGCGGCCTCGACACCCATACCGAGCAGACGCTCAAACGCTCCTCCAAGGACGACGCCGGCGACCTCTCCGCCTACGCCCAGCACATGGCCGACGCCGGCACCGACACCTTCGACCGCGACTTCGCCCTCAGCCTCGTCTCCAACGAGCAGGAGGCGCTCGCCGAGATCGAAGCCGCCATCCAGCGCATCAAGAACGGCACCTACGGCGTCTGCGAGCTCACCGGCAAGCCGATCAGCAAGGACCGGCTCACCGCCGTCCCCTTCGCCCGTTTCTCCGTCGAAAGCCAGGCCGAGGTCGAGAAGACCAAGCGCCGCGCCGCGGCCCGCGCCGGACTCTTCGGCGAAGGCGAGGACGGCGGCAAGATGGAGGACGACGGCGGCGGCGGCGAAGAGTGACCGCCCTGCCCTCGCGCCCCTCCGCCACCCCGAGTCGCCGCAGCGCCGGGGTGCGGACGCGCTATGCGCCCCCGCACCTCCACGGCATGAGCACACTCCCCCCACGCCTCGCCCGCTACCGCTGGCTGCTCGGCATCGCGCCGGCCGTGGCCGCGCTCGACCAGATCACCAAACTCTGGATCGCCGCGGTCCTCCCCGCGAACACCTACGGCGCCCCCGGGCACATCGAGATCGTACCGGGATTCTTCAACCTCGTCCTCGTCGGCAACACCGGGGCGGCGTGGAGCATCCTCTCCGGCCGCAGCTCCTGGCTGGCCTTCCTGGCCCTCGTCGCCCTCCTGGGCATCTTCCTGTTCCGCCGCCACCTCGAGCTCGAACGCCGCGCCGTGCAGATCGCCTTCGGGCTGCTCTGCGGCGGCATCGTCGGCAACTTCATCGACCGCGCCCGGCTCGGCCACGTGGTCGACTTCCTCGATTTCCACTTCGGCGACTACATCTACCCGACCTTCAACATTGCCGACTGCGGCATCGTCTGCGGCGTGGTTCTCTACGTCCTCATGAACCTCCGCCAACCGCGCCCCGCGAAACCGGAGAATCCCGCATCGGGAAAAGCCTGAGTCCCTACGGAGCCGACGGGCGCCAACGGCCACCGGGACACGGCAGGAGAGCGCGGAGCTCGCCGCAACTTTGCTCCGCCCCGTGTGGCACGGGTCTCCAGCCCCGTGTTTCGATCCGCCCTTCTCCGCGTCACCGCGCCGTCACCGAAAGAGCGGCACAGCGGGTTGCTTCCGTTTCTCGCTTCCTCCTGATTCCCACAGCCCCAGACCGCCGCTCTCGCGAGCGGCGCCCCGGGTTGTCAGCTTCCGTTTCCAGCTTTCCTGATTTCCACATTCCCCATTCCGGGGGCGGCCTTCCCTACTTCACCTCCAGCATGAAGCTCTCGGAGTGGCTGTTGAACTCCGGCGCGTACATGCACTGGATCTCGGCGATGCCCGTCTGGTACGTGCCCTTGAGCTGCACGCGCGTCGAGTACTCGAACACGTACGTGCCCTTCGGCAGGTAATCGATGAAGAAGTGCGACGCCGTGTCCCGCGTGCTCTCGTAGTACGCGAGGCCGTCCTGGTACTTGTACCGGCTCAGCACGTTCACCGGCTCGGTGCCGCTGCCGCGCTGATCCTTCAGGTGGACGTACTCCATGTCGCGGTCGGTGCGCAGCTCGATGCGGACGACGAGTTCATCGCCCACCGCGATCGGCCCGGTCACCGGCACGAGCTCCTGGCCCTTCGCGGTCGTCCGCTTCGTCCAGAGGCTCTTCTTGAGCTTCAGCGGCGTGCCCTCGTGCGGCGTGACCTTCGCCATGTCCTCGAGGTACTGCCAATGCACACTGCCCCAGCTCACACCGTCGTCGGTTTTCGTGACGGTGATCTCGCCCATCGCGGGCACGATCTCCGGCGCGGCGAACTTCTGTTCGTAGAAACCGGTGCCGGCCTCCACGTGCTCGGGCTTGATCGCCGTGCCGCCGAGGGCGACCTCGACCAGCGCGTCGCTGCCGAGCAGGTTTCGCCCGCCGAGGAGCAGCGCGTAGATCGCGTCGGCCGTGGCCTTCGTGGTCTTCCAATCCTGCGTCTGCTTCTGCTTGAGCAGCCACACCTGGCAGTCGTCGACGGCCTGCGCGTCCTGCGCCACCTCGGCGAACGCCTCGACCATCGTCGCCTGCGTCTCGATGGGCGCGCGGTACCACCACCAGCTCAGCTCGGTGTCGCGCCAGAACATCCCCAGCTCCTGGCTACTCACGCTGCGCTCCTTGAGCGACGCGAGGATGGCGCGCGGCGTGGCCGTGTCGCCGAAACGTTGCAACGCGAGCGCGCCCTGCGCCTGGCACATGCGGCAATCCGTCTTCAGCCAGAGTTTCCGCAACTGCCCGAGGAAGAAATCCACCGCCGCGCGGTGCCCGTCGGCGAGCGGCTGGTCCTTGAGGAAGAAGCTGCGTCCGTAGAGGTAGATCACCTCCTCGTGGTCCGGCACGTACAGCTCGGGATGCGGCAGCCGCTGGATCTCGCGGTAGCGGCGCTCCATCCACGCGTCGAGCGCGCCGAGCGCCTTCACCGCAGCCGACACGTCGATCTCGACGCCGAGGTGCCGCAGCCGGCCAAAGCCGGTCACGATGTAGAGCGTGATGTACTCGTTTTCCCGGCCGCCGGGGAACCACGGCCATAGCCCGCCGTCGAGCTGCTGGTCGGCGAGCTTCTTGAGCGTGGCGGCGGTCTCCGCGTCGAGCCGGTTGGCGTCGAAGAGCAGACCCACGTTGCGGCGCGCCTCGCTCTCGTTCTTCGCCTCGCGCACCCACGGCGTCTCTTCGAGCAGGACCGACTTCAGGTCCTGGTTCTTCGTGAGCGGGCTGTCGAGGGCCGGCGTGGCTTTCCACAGGTCAAACACGCGGCGGATCTTCGGATCGGAGTTGGCGATGTGGCGCGCGAGCGCGTTGGCGTAAAGCCGGTTGAAGACCTGCTCGCTGCACTCGTACGGAAACTCCATCAGGTACGGCAACGCCATCACCGCGTACCACGCCGGCTGCGAAGTCATCTGCACCGTCAGCGACTGGTGGCGCAGCGTGTCGGACTGGCCGCTCGCGAGTAGCTTCGGGAAGGTAAACGCCTTCGTCTGCTTGCCGCGGATCGGCAACGGCACCGACTCCGTCACGAGGATGCGCCGGCTGAGCACGGGCAGGAAACCCTCCTCGCCGTCGCTGGCCTGCGCGGTGGCGCCGACGGCCTTGTACGTGAGGAAACCGAGCCCGTCGGGCACGGCGATCCGCCACGAATAGCTGCGCGATTGTTTCGCCGGCACATCGAACGCCTGCTCGGTCGCGCCGAGCCCCAGCGCGGTGTCGACGGACTGCTGCGTGGCGGCATCAGCGAAGGTGAGCTTCACCGTGCCCTGCTGCGGCTGGTCGCTCTGGTTGCTCACCTTCACGGTGAACTCGATCGCGTCGCCCTCGCGCACGAAGCGCGGCGGGTTCGGCTCGACCATGAGATCCTTCGCGGTGACCGCCTTGCCGGTCAGCAATCCGGCGCGCAACTGCGCATCGTGCGCGAAGCCGAGGAACTTCCACTCGGTGAGCGCCTCCGGCATCGTGAACGTCATCCGCACCGTGCCGTCCTCACCCGCCGTCAGGTGCGGGAAGAAGAAGGCGGTTTCGTTGAGATTCTTGCGCGCGGCGACCTTCGAGAGGTCGGGTTTGGAGGCGGCAGCCCGCTCAAGTGAGTCATCTGATCCACCAGGACCCTGGCCAACTGTTGTTGCACATGGATCAGGGCGACGTGCCGCCAGAGACTCATCGGCAGCGCCCACTCCCATCGCCGCCGGTGCCGGCATTGGCGCCATCTCAGCTGCGAAATCTACAGCTCCAGCTCGCTGGAACCGCATACCGCCCGCCGGCGCAGCCGACTTCATCAGCCGCCGCTCATACTGCCAGCCCCAGACATCGGACACGACCTCCGACGGGAATATGCGGTAGCGCCACTCGATGGCGCGTTGATCGACCTGCCAGTAGCCCAGCACATGACGGAAGTCGCGTAGCGCGTTCTGGAACTCGGCCTGCGTCCAGTCGGTCTCGCTGCGGAACACCCCGAAGCCGGCCGACCAGTTGTTCGCGGCGTACTGGTCAAGCGAGGCGTCGTAGAGCGCGGCGACCATCTCGGCGCTCGCGCGCTTCGCGTCGGGCCCGGTGACGACCGCCGTCCACGTCTCCTTCTGCCCGGGCGCGAGCTTCGAGCGGAAACTCTCCCACTTCACCGCGAGCTGCTTGTTGGTCCACGGCACCTGCACGATGCGCTCGTTGAAATAGGCGCGGTTCTCGCGCACGGCGGTCACGCGGATCGTGAATCCGCCGCGCAGCGCCTCGGTCACCTTCTGCTCGACGAGCGCCTGCGTGCGGCCGGCCTTCGTCCAATAACTCTGGAGCCGCCGGCCGTCGCACTCGATCTCGACGAACGCCCGGCCTTCAGCGTAGCCCGTGCCCCAGAGCGCTGTGAACGTCGCGCCCGGCTCGACCGCCCACGCCGGCGCGGCGAAATGGTTCGGCACCTTCACACCGTACGCCGTCGCAGCCGGATCGACGACCTCCACCGTGCTGCGCGCCGTCACCGGTTTTCCGAACCGGTCCTTCGTCTCGACGACGGCGCGGTAGAGCCCGGCCGGCAGCGTCGCGGCGATCTTCGCCGTGCCATCAGCCGCGGTCTGGAAAGCTTGCTCGGTCATCACGTCACCCAACGCCCACGACTCCGGCTTGGTCGGATCGGGCTGCGGCTCGGCGTCGCCGCCCCACCACCAGAAACGCTCCTGCTGCAACGCCGCGCGCTGGACCGCCGCCGGCTGCTGGAGCGCGAAAACCTTCAGCGTGCCCGCGGCGCTCTGCGGCACGCCGTCGAGCGAACTGGTCGAGAGGACCAGCTCGACCGGCTTGTCCGGCGTCTGCCACTCGGCGGCGGAGACGCTCGCATGGAGCGCTGTGTAGCCGACGCGAACGCTCGTGTCCTCGGAGCGCGTTTCGCCGGTCGTGTCGGTCACGTCGGCGTGGATCGTGTAGTTGAACACCGGCTCGTTCTTCGCCGGCACGGTGCGGTCCGGCACGGCGGTGAACTCGACTTTGAAGGTGCCGTCGTCGGCCGTCGTGGCCGTGCCGTGCGCGACAGCCTTGGTCGCCGGCGGCTGCCACCACCAGCACCAGCGCGGCAACTGCACCGCGCGCTCGACGCGCCATTGCACTTTCGCGCCGCCGATGGCCGCGCCGGTGTACGCCGTGGCCTTGCCGGTCACGACGACCGCGCCGTCGAGCTTCGCGGCCGACTGCGGCGCTTCGAGCGCGACCTGGAACTTCGGCCGCTTGTACTCCTCGACGTTGAAACTCGTGCTGCTCGACCGGCCGAGCACCTGTATGGACATCATGCCGGTCAGGCGGTCGCGCGGCGCGGTGAACACGCCACCGAACGAGCCATAATCGTTGGTCGTCTGCTCGGTGCGGGCGATCTCCTGGCCGTTGGGATCGTTGAAGACGATGGTGAGCTTCAACCCGGCGATGGCGGAATACTTGCCGGCGTCCTGGTCGTAGCGGATCGAGACACCCTTGTAGTTGATCGTCTGACCCGGCCGGTAGATCGCGCGGTCGGTGAAGAAGACCGTCTGCGAGTCGGAGCGGTCGGCAACGTTCTCGTAGGACTGGATCGCGCGCGTGCTGGCGACGGCGTGGCCGTTGTGCTCAGCCATCAGGATCAGCGAGCGGCGGTTCGCGTTGAACTCGAAGCGTCCGTCGGCGTCGGTTGTCGAGGGGAGAGTCTGACGGAAACGGCCGTTGTCGTCGCGCTGCCAGAGGCGGACGGTGGCGCCGGCGACCGGCTCTCCGGTGCGGGCGTCGAGCACGAAGCCGCTCTGCACGGCGCGGTCGTGCCGCGTGCGCAGGACGAGCGCGAGATCGCTCACCCAGATGTTGGCGACGCTCACCTGGTTGTTGGTCTCGCCGAAGCCCGGGTCGGCGCTGGCGAAGACGGCGTATAAACCCGGCTTGAGCGCGGTCGGCGCGGGCAGCTTCTCCGTGCGCGGCTTGAAGTCCTCCGTAGCGGGCAGCGCGGCCTCCCAGGCGAGCGCGGGCTTGGCGGCGAGGAGCTTCTGCTGGATGTCGCGCTCGAAGTTGTCGTAGCCCCAGCGCATGCGGGCGACGTGCTCGGCGAAATCGACCGGCACGGCGCGAAAGTAGATCTTGGTGACATTGCGGTAGGTGAGATCGAGCGTGGGCCACGGGGCGTTCCAGACCTGCTCGGTCTTGAGCGCGGCCGACGGCGCCTCGATCTGGCGGATGAGATTGAAACACTGGCTGCCGCCCACGCTCTGCGGGAACGCCGCATAGCCGCGCTGGGCCAGCTTCCGCGCCTCGACCGGATCGCCGGCCTGATTGCGCCGCTGGGCCAGCAGCGCGAGCGCGCGGGCGGAAACCTCGTGCTCCGCGTTGGCGTCGACGAAGCGCGTGAGCGCCGCCTCGTAGCGGGCGTCCTTGTCGTCGCCCACGGCGACGTTGGCAGCGTAGTTCAGGCGGGCGAGGTCGGCGTCAAGGAAGGCGGAGCGGTCGGCGTCGCGCTCGTGGAGGCGCAGGAGGCGGCCGTAGAGATCGAGCGCCTTGACGATCGGCGAATCGGGAAACTCCTTCGTGGCGAAGGTGGCGTGCCAGGCGAGGAACGCGGATGCGTTGTCCAGTGCCGGGCCGGAGGCCGGCAGCTCGAACTCGTTTTCCGCCTTCACCGCGCCCTGCTCGCCGGTCTGGTAGAACGCGAGCGCCTCGTAGGCGAGGAAGTCGAAGAGCGTCGGGCGGTAGGTGTCGGGCACGCTGCCCGGCTCGATCAGGCCGTCCCAGGCGGCGATGGGCGTCTTCTGGAGCGCGGCGGAGTCGGCGAGCGCGGCGTCGAAGTGCTTGCCGATCTCGGCGAGGATGCGCGCGAGATCCCAAGTCTGGATATCGGCGCCCGGCGCGGCGGCGGTCTGCGTGCGCTGGAGGAAGCGCCAGCGGTTGTGCTGGAAGTACTGCCAGTACCAGTGGGCCAGCAGCGCCTCCATGACGGGCCGCATCGCGGCGGGCGCCTTGGCGATCGCGGCTTCGAGGCGCGTGATCTTTTCCTCGGGTTTGTTGCCCTCGATTAGGCCTTCGAGCGCGATCCGGCGTCCGATGGCGCGCACGGCCTCCGGGTAGGCCTTGTCGGCGAGCGCGCCGGCGACGATCGGCTCCAGCCGCTCGATGGCGGTCTTCGGCAGGCCTTGGGCAGCGGCCTCGTTGACCTGTATCCACTGGTCGTCGCGAGAACCGGCGGAGAGCGGAGAAGTCATGGCGAGGAGGAAAACGAGGGCGAAGGCCCAGGGAAGAAAGCGGGGTTTCATGGCGTTTGGAGAACTGCAAACATGAGGAAAACGAGAACCGGCCCCATCATAGCCGCCGGACTCGGAAAAGTCGTCAGGGGCATGCAATAGGGTTGTCAGGGATTTGTCAGGCCCGGAGCGCGACCGGGGCAAACTCTGCGCAGGAGACATTCCCGGGCAGTGGAACTGCGAAAGTTGCGGACCGGGGCCTGCACAACGCCGCCCTTCGGGGAACCGTTTTCATGGTCCGAAAATGAAGCAGGCCGCCAACCCCTTGGCGGCCTACCCATATTTGTCGGTATTATCCCCAATCCCGCTAGGCGGGATTAACAAGCACGTGAACATAGACGCGCCGGTGCGGAAAAGGTTTCATCGTGCCGCGCATTTTCCGTCGCGAAAAAGAAACAGCCCCGGAACTCGCTGGAGTACCGGGGCCGAAGGTGGTGCCAGAGGGCAGGATTGAACTGCCGACCAAGGGCTTATGAGTCCCCTGCTCTACCACTGAGCTACTCTGGCGAAAAACGGAGCGGTTTGTTTGGCGGGCGGCGTTGCGCTTGCCAACACAAATTTCCGCAAGCCCCGCAGGATGCAAATCCGCACGAAAGTCCCGCTTCCCTCGATGCCGCCGCCGGAATCGCCGCTCCGCCCCGGCCGCGTCAGAAACGGCTCTATCGAGGAGCGGAAGACGATCCCGGAGTGTCCCCCGCCAGAGACGCCTCGCCCTACCACTGATCGCTGCTCGCACAAGCAGCGCTACGGATTCAGGTGTTTCCGCTTCGAATCTCCACGACTCCGAGCGCTGCGCTCTGTGGGGTGCGGTGCGTTCCATCGTTGTGCGTTCCGGAGATCAGTGCTCGAGCCGCAGCGTCCACTCGGTGGCGACGCCGGGAATATGATGGAAGGCAGGCGCGGGCGCAGCGGCGACGGCCGGGACGGACGCGGCTTCGGGCCGCACGTCGTAGTCGCCGTAAAAGCCGCGCAGGGCGATGCAGCCGTTGGCATCGGTCACGAGACGGGTGCGCGTTTTCCAGCGCTGGTTGATCAACTCGTCGATGGCCCGGTAGGCGGGCTTGAGGCTGAAGTCCTTGTTCAGAAGCGCGCTGCCCTTGATGTAGGAGTCGTTCTCGGTGAAGTCCCACCAGGTAAACGACACGACGGAGGGATGCCCAAACGCGAGGGTGTACATCTGGCGGGCAAACTCCGCCTGGCTCTCCTCCAACCACTGGCCGTCCCGGAAGCCGCCGGTGATGGGTGTGCCGGGAAGCGAGTGCGGGTGGAACTCCGTGAAGTGGATGGGCAGACCGAGCTCCCGGTAGCGCTCGAGGGTGTCCCACACCTTGCGGGGGTGGAACCACTCGCTGCGCGGCTCGTGCGCCTGGAGGCCGATGCCGTGGAGCGGCGTGCCGCGGCGCTGGAGCTCCTGCACGAGTTCGAAGAAGCGCTCGCGGTTGTACGGCCGGGCGATCTGCCCGAAATCGTTGAGAAGAAGCGTGGCCTGCGGGTTGGCCGCGTGGGCCCAGCGGTAGCAAGGCTCGACCCAGTCGGCGATGGAGGCGAGGGAGGGGCCACGGTCGTCGTAACGCGCGTCCTCCACGCGGTCGGGTATCCGCAGGGCGGTGTCCCAGGTGACGGTGTTGCTCGGCTCGTTGACGACGTCCCACAGGTCGATGGTGCCGGTGAAGCCCTTCACGTTGTCCACGATGCGGGCCTTGAGGAGCGTGGTCGCCGTCTCCGGCAGCAGGTCGCGCAGCCACGCAGGCGTGCCGGCGATATGCGTCCAAGCGAGCGGGTGGCCCTTGCAGAGGATGCCGCGGCTGCGGGCCCACTCGGCGACACGGAGGTTGCGCTGCCACTCCGGGCGGCCGGGCACCGGCTCGTAGCCGTCCCAGTAGAACGGAAACACGGCGAGGTTGAAGAGGTGCGCGAAACGCTCCTGAAAGAGCGTCCGCTGCTCGGGCGTGAAGTGCCGTTCGTCGAGGAGTTCGAAGATGATGGATCCGAACCGGAAATGGTGGGTGCGCTGCTCGACCAGCATGGGCACGCCCGCGACGGGCTGGCCGGCGGCATCGGCCACGCGGAGGCGGATGTCGCCCTGGCGGTACTGCACGATGTTGCGCTCGGCCTGGGCGAAGATGGTGGAGACGTCGTCCGCGGCATCGGCGGCGCGGGCGGGCAGCGAGGCGACGAGGGTCGCGGCGCAGAGGGGCAACAGCGAAAGAATCTTGAAGTGCATAGGGGTGGTGTCGCCAAGCTATAGGCACGGAGCCGCGCCACAGGAAGTGTTTTCGCCGGACCGCGACCGTGGCCTCGGTCCTCGCGCAGGAGTGGACGCGATCAAGGCGAGACGAGACGCCGTCGCCAGACCGCGGCTCACCCGGGCTACCGTGCTGCACGCGAGCTGAATAGGGGCGACGCGACATGGCGGCTCCGGCCGCGCCGCTCCCGGTTTTGAAGCCGCTCATCCCAGTTTCCGCCGACTGGTCCACTTCGCCGCAACCACGGAGGGAAATGCGCGTCTACGGCATTGTGCTTGTTATCCCGCCTAGCGGGATTTGGGGATAGTACTGTAGTAA
>Ga0209373_10005213_pt1 | contig 10732 bp, 9 predicted proteins | sample Higcelweek5metaG_FD_187173 | JGI IMG/M metagenome (GOLD analysis project Ga0209373, IMG submission 187173) | Freshwater pond sediment microbial communities from the University of Edinburgh, under environmental carbon perturbations - High... | ecosystem: Environmental > Aquatic > Freshwater >... | reverse complement strand
CCTTTTTATCAAGTTTTGGGGTAGTTGGTGCTCACCTTGCCTTAAGTCAATCCCTCTTGTACATGAATTAGCCATGAAAATTAATAATAGTGACTTCCAGATTATTCATGTTGCAGAACGCGATAATTTCAAGAATCTTGAATTTGCTATTAAGAAATATAACCTTGATGGAGTTCATATATTATTGACCGACAAAACTGAAAAATCCTGGAAAAAGGAAATTAATTTCTACTCAGTGCCCTATTATGCGATTATCAATCGTAATGGAAAAATTATTGAACAGGGTATCCTCTCAATAGAATTTGAATCTGAATTCGAAAAGTTAAAAGTAAGGATTGAAAAGTTATTGAACTGAAATTGTTGCATAACTACGGATAGGAAATAAAGGACAATTTCAAAACACTTTACGACAGATACTAGGTGATAAGTTTTAATATAGCCTGTAATGCTAACACGGACAATATGGGTAACTTGTTTCCCGATAGATCGGGACTTCATGCTCGGCCCCCGCTGAGGCGGGGCAGGCTCTCCATATTGCCGGGCCGTTAGCCGTAAGCGACTGAAAACCATTAACATAGCAAATATACCATGAAAGTACGAATTAAAATTTGTTGTATTAGCAGTATCTTTGAAGCATTAACAGCCATCGAACTAGGTGCTGACGCGATCGGACTGGTTGGGAGAATGCCTAGTGGTCCTGGACCAATCTCTGATGAATTAATCAAACAAATTGCACAGGTTGTCCCTCCTCCTATTGCTACATTCCTGCTGACTAGTGAAACTTCTGCTTCCGAGATTATAAAGCATCATTACAGAACCAACACAAACACTATCCAAATAGTTGATTTACTTTCCGATGGGACATATTCTCAGATCAAGGAAGCTCTACCTTATGTTAAAATTGTACAGGTAATTCATGTGATTGACTCCAAATCTGTTGATCTTGCAATCAAACTTTCCGAAAGTGTCGACGCATTATTACTTGATAGTGGTAATCCAAATCTTAAGATCAAAGAACTTGGAGGAACTGGCAGAGTTCACAATTGGAAATTAAGCAGACAGATACGTGATAATTCTAAATGCCCCATTTTCCTTGCCGGCGGACTAAACCCAGATAATGTCAAACAAGCTATTGAAGAAGTACGACCTTATGCCATAGACATTTGTAGTGGTGTTAGAACAAATGGTGCCCTGGATAAAAATAAATTAAGTGCCTTCATGACAAATTCAATGATGACATGAGATTGAACTGCTCACAATTTTTAACAACGCCTTCGGTTAACACGGACAATATGGATAAGTTGTTTCCCGATAGATCGGGACAAGTTGTCACACTTTTTGCTTTCCTGTCTGCCTGCAGACAGGTGCTCCTGCAGCCATGACAAATTCGTAATTGTTGTTACACCGTTATCTGCCAACTGGTGGAGCTAAAGTACCATCCCGAGTACTCGGGATGTCCGGTTGCTTGCATCGCGCAACATTTACTCCCACAACCGCTGGACTGTTATGCTTAAATATCAATTACTTACGAGGCAGATCCTGCTTTAACTTAAACGCCTGAGCATAATACTCCGAAGGAGAATAATCTTTAACTTGCGGAACAAATTTGTGATCGACGAGAAAATTTTCATACTTAAACTTTACAATAAAAGGCTATGCCCCAAACTTACATTTATTGGAATGTTGACCCAGAAATTATTAATGTTTTTGGGATTTCTATCAGATACTATGGCCTTCTATTCGTAAGTGGTTTAATCCTTTGCATCTATATTTTAAGCAGGATTTATAAAAGAGAAAACATTCCATCTGAGCATCTGGAAAAATTATCAATCTACGGTATGATTGGTATTCTGGCAGGTGCAAGACTTGGACATTGTTTATTTTATGAGCCATCTTACTATTTATCACATCCTTTAGAGATGATACTACCAATTACCTTTCCTCCTGATGGTGGGATAAAGTTTAGCGGCTATCAAGGACTCGCAAGTCATGGTGGTGTACTTGGATTACTGATTGCCATATATTTCTATTCCCGAAAGACAAAACATTCAATGATTGACACCATTGATCTGATTGCGGTTGTGGCAGGATTGAGCTTTGGATTTATCAGACTTGGTAACTTTATGAATTCTGAAATTATCGGCATTCCGACAACAAAATTCTGGGGTGTGATTTTTGAGCGAGTAGATAACGTACCGAGACACCCAGCTCAATTATATGAGGCGATTTCTTATTTTATAATTTTTTCGATTATGATGTTTCTTTACAAAAAAATGAGAGGTAAACTTAAAAACGGATTCTTCTTTGGACTTGCAACTGTTTTATTTTTTACAGCTAGATTTATAATTGAATTTGTAAAGGAAAACCAGGTCGGATTTGAAAATGGAATGACATTCAATATGGGACAACTTTTAAGCTTTCCTTACATTATCGTGGGAATTGGATTTATTATTTATGGATTGATGAAAACTAGAAAATTACCCAATGCTGACATCCAGTAATTAAGTTACTTCCTATCTGGACAATTTCTTAAGCCTCGAGACTGCGACATCAAGACAATTAATGACCGCCTAAGCTTAACACGGACAATATGGGTAAGTTGTTTCACGAGGACTCGGGACAGGATCGGGTAATACGCCAGCTCTCCATATTGCCTGGCCGTCAGTGGTAAGCTCCAACGTAAATATCCGACCATTAACTTTAAAGTTGATTCAAAAACTGCAAATAATTATATTTGAATATTTATTTATCATATTCTTCAAAATGAGGAAAAACATAGTCTCCTTCGTACTCCTATATGCCGTGGTAGTATTATTGCAGGCTTGTTCTGGATTGTTTCCACAAGTGCCCGAAGAAGATGAAATGCTTGATGGACAGGTTGAGGATTTGAGTCTCGAGCAGAATAGACAATTCCTTAATGGAGATGCTGCATTTAACAATGATATTTTCACTCCTGAAAAAGGATTGGGGCCTATTTTTGTTGCGACCAGTTGTGGAACATGCCATCCGGGTGATGGCAAGGGTCATCCTTTTACAACCTTAATCAGGTTCGGACAGGCTGACAGTACCGGTAACAAGTTCCTTGACAAGGGAGGGCCTCAATTACAAAACAGGGCAATTCCCGGTTATCAACCCGAAGTACTTCCCTCAGGTCCTGCATTTGCAAAATTTACACCACCTGCAAATACAGGACTTGGTTTCCTTGATGCAATTCCCGATGAGACCCTGATTCTGATCTCTGACCCTGAGGATACCGACGGAGACGGTATCAGCGGAGTCCTTAACTGGATCATGAAACCTTCATACAGTACGCCTCGTCAGAACAGTATAATCAGAGGAGACGGAAAGTATATCGGCCGGTTCGGTAAAAAAGCTTCGATATATGATCTTCTTCAGCAGACAGTCGAGGCTTATAACGAGGACATCGGTATAACTTCATCATTTGAGCCTGTTGATGTTTACACCGGTCATACTATTGAAGCAGAAGTGAGCGACAACACAATAATGGATCTTGTCTTTTATCTGAAAACGCTAAAGGCTCCTATACAAAGGACACGGGATGATAACGAAATCATTGAAGGTAAAACAATTTTCACCGGAATCGGCTGTACCAGATGTCATCTGCCTGAACTGGAGACTGGCCCTTCACCAATAATCGCTTTGTCTTTCAAAAAAATTGCTCCCTATACTGATCTGTTACTGCATGATATGGGTGATGATCTGGATGATGGCTATACAGAGGGTATTGCCAGGTCTTCAGAATGGCGGACACCTCCACTTTGGGGTCTCGGTCTGTCGAAAAACTCGCAGGGAGGGGAGTATTTTCTTCTGCACGACGGTAGGGCTAAAAGCATAGAAGAAGCTATTGAATATCATGGCGGTGAGGGGGAAAATGCCAGGGAAGAATACAGAGCGCTCTCATCATCCGAAAAACAAAAGATAATTAAATTCCTTGAAAGTTTGTAATGACTATGCATATGAACAGAAGAAAGTTTATGCATCATTCGTGTATATGCGGGCTGGTAGGGATTGCCGGCGGTGAGTTCCTGTCTGGATGTATCACTGCAAAATATTCCGCCGGAACGATCAGGGGAAGTGATCTTCTCATACCGATTAAAGACTTTTCAGAAAGGTATGGTGAAGAGGTTCAATACCGAAAATATGTTATAGCCACCAATGACATTCTTAAATTTCCTATCTGTGTTTACCGGTTCAGCGACTCAGATTACCAGGCTCTATGGACAGAATGTACACACCAGGGAAATGAACTGCAGGTCTTCGGTGAGAAACTCGAATGCCCGGCACATGGAAGTGAATTCAATACAAGGGGACAGGTTCAGGAGGGACCTGCAGACAGACCACTTAGGAGCTTCCCGGTAAAGATTGAAGGTGAATATCTGAAAATATCACTCAGGAGATGAAAAATATTATATTAATAATATCATTCTGTCTGCCGGCATTAACACTATTTTCTCAGATTGATCCTGATCTTCTGAAGGTTGTTCCAAAAGATTCTTCTTCCACAACTCTCAATATGGATGCCGCATACACCCGCCCGATGCTCAGCACTAAGAAGATGCCTGTTGCTCTCGGAGGCTATCTTGAAGTCAACTGGCAGAATTCTTCAACAGACGGGGTGAGTGAAGGACATCAGTTCCAGTTCAGAAGATTCACCATTTTCATGGCTTCAACAATTACGAACAGAATCAAGTTTCTGAGTGAACTGGAATTTGAGGACGGGACCAAAGAAATCGCCCTTGAGTTCGCAGCAGTGGATTTTGAACTATTTCCCCTGCTGAATATTCGTGGTGGAATTATTACAAATCCCATTGGATCATTCAATCAGAATCATGACGGCCCCAAGTGGGAGTTCACCGACCGGCCGATCTCCGCCACACAGATGCTTCCTGCAACATTCAGTAATGCAGGTTTCGGACTATATGGAAAAGACTACAAGGGCGGATGGATGTTTGGATATGAGATATATCTGACCAATGGTCTGAATAATGCCATTATTGAGAATGAGGAGAACAAAACCTTTATGCCCGCTGTTAAAGATGATCCGTTCCGCTTCGAAGAATCTTTCAACGGAATCCCTCTTGTGACAACTAAAATAGCTATTCGTAATAATAAAACAGGAGAATTAGGTATCTCCTATATGGGGGGTGTTTATAACAAGATCAATGAAGATGGTCTGTCAGTTGATGAAAAACGGCACTGTAATGTTATAGCCATTGACTATAACCATACAATACCACGACTAAACACTTTTGTAACAGCAGAGTGGGCTTGGATCTTTGTAGATGTACCAGCTACATATACAGAACAATTTGGCAACAGGCAGTGTGGTGGTTTTGCAGACTTTATTCAACCTCTGTTGCGAAAAAGGATCTTAACATGGGAGGAGGCTGTTCTTAATGCAGCCTGCAGAATTGAATATGTTGATTGGAACAGGGGAGAATTTAATAGTACCGGAGGAAGGATCGGCGATGAAACATGGAGTATAATGCCGGCCATTGGCTTCCGTCCGACTCCACAGACAGTTATCCGGTTTAATTACCGCTACCAGCAGACAAGGGACATTTTCGGAAATCCACCTGAAATAACAGGTACTTTCAATCTCGGATTAAGTACTTACTTCTGAAAATGTGATAACATCAAACCTGCATACTTTTTGCCCTGCCAAGGTGGGATTTGGCTGCGCCGGGCTCACTTTGTCCGGTTCATCTCCGCCAGTGGGAGGATACTCAACTTCTACTCCTTTTCTCTTGACAGAATTGTAATACCTTAAACCTCGACCGCTCCAGAACCAGCAATAAAACTTTGTGTGCTTTGACCTGTTGCCTGCTCCCGATCAACCTTATCAGATAAGGTTTACTCCCGAAAACGCCCGACCGTTGTGGCCAATAAAAAACTATATTTATTCAAAATTATCATTTGATTTATTATGAGAAAAGTATTATTGTTATTAGCGGATGGATTTGAAATATTTGAAGCAAGTGTATTCATTGATGTAATTGGCTGGAACCTTGTTGAAGGAGATCGTTCTACAGAATTATTTACTTGTGGATTAAAAAAAGAAATTAAAAGTTCATTTAATCAAAGGTTTATTGTCGACTATTTAATAGGAGACATTGATATTAGCTCATTTGATGCATTAGCTATTCCTGGAGGATTTGAAGTATATGGATTTTATAATGATGCTTATGATGATAAATTTCTTGATTTAATTCGTGGTTTTAAAGTTAATAATAAGATTATTGCATCTATTTGTGTTGGAGCTTTACCCATGGGAAGGAGTGGCGTTTTAAAAGATAAAAATGGAACAACCTACAATAGAGCTATTCGACGAGAAGCATTGCAAGGTTTTGGCGTTAATGTGATAAATCAACCTATTGTAATGGATGATAATATGATTACATCCTGGAATCCATCAACAGCGGTAGATGTTGCTTTATTATTATTGGAGCTTCTGACAACAAAGAATAATGCTTATAAGGTTAGCCAATTATTGGGTTTTGATTATAAACCGCGATTAAACGGTACTTTCGGATAGTAGTATAAACAAAACAACGAAACGCTGAAAACAAGTTAGCTGTCAATGTAACCTGCGACAATATCAAAGACACGAAATAGCAACAATGAAAACGAACAGAAGTCAGGACAAGTCAATAGTGTATACCAACGAATTGAGATCACAGAGGTTTTATCATGGGACCAGGGCCAATCTGAAGCCGGGAGATCTGATTGAACCCGGTTTTAATTCAAACTACGGTAAGAGGAAGAAGGCGTCCTATGTATATCTGACCGCTACCTTGGATGCTGCTATCTGGGGAGCCGAACTTGCCTCAGACGAAGGACCTTGCAGAATTTTCATAGTAGAACCGACAGGCCCGATTGAAGATGACCCCAATTTGACTGACAAGAAGTACCCTGGAAATCCAACAAAGTCATACCGTTCTCGGAATCCGCTTCGGGTTTCCGGTGAGGTTAAAGATTGGCAAGGACACTCCCCGGAACAACTCAAGGCTATGAAGGAGCATCTTGATCGACTTAATCAACTTGGTATTGAGGCAATCGAGGATTGAGCAAAGATGTAAAAAGAAATTTCACACTTAAAATATCTAAGACAATTCTAATGAAGAAGCTAATTTTATTATTCATCCTTGTAAATCATTTATCTGTTGCATTCACCCAAACTGTTAAAGGGACTATCCTGGATAAGCAAACTAAAGAAAAAATTGCTTATGCAGCCATCTATTTTAGCGGAACATTCATCGGAACCTATTCGGATCAGGATGGCAACTTCGAACTTGACGTGTCAAAAAACTCTTTAATGCCTCTCTCTATCAGTGCAGTTGGTTATTACTCAGTTACTTTAAATAACTTCTCCGGTGTTAAGCCATTAACAATTTATCTGACACCTAAAATTTATGATCTTAACGAAGTTGTAATTAAAGCTAAATCACTCGCACGAGCAAGAAGATTAAATCTTGAATTATTTAAAAACCAGTTTCTGGGACAAACATATAATGCACAGCAATGCAAAATCGTGAATGAAAACGATATAACATTCAACTATGAAAAAGACAAAGACACTTTAAGGGCCTATGCCTCAAAACCAATTCAAATTGAGAATGGTGCACTGGGATATAGAATCACATATTTTCTGGACAAATTTGAATATGATAGAAAAGACAAGACTTTCTTCTTTAAAGGAGATATTTTCTTTAATACTGATATCACAACGAAGGAAACTCTGAAACAATCATATGATTTGCAGAGAAGGGATGCCTATATGGGTTCAAGAATGCACTTTTTCAGAGAACTCTGGGCCGATAATCTGAAGACCACAGGATTTGAAGTATTTGATCCCTCAGGAGAAAATCTGAATTATAAAAAAATAGTAATTAAGAAGAGTAATAATAAAAAATATCTTACTTATAAAAAAAATCTAATTATTACTTACAATTCAAAAGTTGTTAAAAGCTATATCGTTTTCCTTAAAGACACTGTTTTCTTTGATGGTACCGGATATTTCGATGCATCCAGCATAAGTTGGGAGGGCCAGATGGCATCACAGCGAATTGGGGATTTACTGCCATACGAATATGTTCCGGAAAATAATTAATAAGCCACTAAAAACAAGTTAGTAGCCATTAATAACCTGATAAACGACATAATGTTGATTTCTTTGTGAAACTTGGTGCCTTTGCGTCTTAGCGGCAAAAAAATGCCATAAAGTCACTAAGGCGCTAAGGATCACTAAGTCATTATAATAAAATTTCAACCGCACTATGTGTTAGAATAATAATCATATTCATATTCTCAAATTAAATAGTATGGATAATATTTTACAAAAGCTAACCAGGAATAACATTTTAATGTTTTCATTGATTTTTGTAATTTCTATTGCTTTCTATTTATATAATATTGGATTCAGCGATTTATGGAGTGATGAAACTTACACAAAGTCGATGTTGAATGGTACTTTTTCTGACTTTTACACCAAATTTGAAAACGAATTACACCCACCATTATATTACCTTGGATTAAGATTGTACACTGGTTTGTTCGGTTTAACAACCACATCGTTAAGGACATTTTCAGTTGTTGGAGTATTTGCAACTCTGTTATTAGGGTATTTTGCCGGTCAACGTATCTTTGGTAGACAAGGTGCGCTATATTTATGCTTGTTGTTGATTTCTGTTCCAATGCTGGCAGTATATTCACATCAGGCCAGAATGTACACCTGGGCTGCATTTTCTATTACCGGGGTATTTATATATTCCTGTTTATTAATAAGAAAAGGGGCAACCCGGGATTTAGTTCTTCTTTTTATTTTCACCGTGGCGGCAATGTATATCCACTATTATAGTATGATTGCTGCGTTTGTGGCTAACTTGTATGTTTTTCTTCATCTTGTTCTTACCAAAAATAAAAAATGGATTAATCACTTGCTTTCACTATTAATTGCTGCCCTACTGTTTCTCCCATGGCTTTCGATGTTTATTGTTCAGGTGAAAAGAGTTCAGGATGCTTTTTGGGCTCCTGAAGTAAGTTTCCAGACTATTCTTTCCTGTTTTACAATTCCATTCACGGAACAATTCTGGACAACGGGTTATTCCAAATCTCTGACTATTTTGATGTACGCCCTGATTGTTTTAACAATATTTTTAAGTTTTACAAAATCGTTTTCTGAGTATCGATTAGTTCTGTGGTTGTCGTTGTTTATTTTTCTGGGCACACTACTTATTGCAACGGTTATTTCCTTGTTCTCTCAACCCATCCTATATTCCAGATATGTCGTTGTCATTGTCCCTATGCTTGTATTGCCGATTACAATTCTTTTAATCCGGATGAAGATAAAATGGATGAAAATATTTCTAATACCAATTATCTTATTTCTGGGTGTGCGGATTTCTCTTTCCGCTTACTCATTTTCATACGGACCTTATAAACAAACAATCGAATATATCACTAACACTTATCCTGAAATTAGAAAGATTATACACATTACTGAAGTGACTGCCGGCCCAATGATAGAATACAATGGTAATTCCGGATTAAGGCATTTCTGGCTTAAGGCAGAAATGTCGAACGTCGATGTCTTTCCCGAGATACAACAATATCAAAAGCCTGGAGAATTTCTAAAGTCAGGTGAGAAATTCTGTGTTATCAGATTTCACAATCTGGAATTGAATCAAAAAAATCTTGACCTTGTTTTATCGGAATCAGAACTTATTAAAAAAGATACCGTACACGACAAGAAGTTTGAAAACGGCATTTTTATGCAACTCTACCTTTTAAAATACAAGGGCAGTCAAACTTATTGTGACAGTCTGGCTTCTTCCTCTGTTCGCAGCCTTTGACGGGGCTTTAACGGTCAGCCCTCTTGCCGGGCCATCAGGAGCTTGCCTCCGCAGAAAAATACTTTAACCATTTAAGAAAATAGATACTTTTGTATCGTTACCATAATATCCTCTAAATATCGATTATTCCAAATCTTATGATAATTAAATTCTTCCTACAAGCCTCAAAAAAGCAATTAAATAAATGTGTAATTCTTTTAATCTTAATTACGTGTTCAAATACTTTAGCACAAATTTCTCCTTCAAATAAAGGGCTTCCAATTTCAGATTTTAGAGAAACCCCAAAAACAAAATGGGTATTTAAAATTAAGTTTCCAATCTTTTCCTCTCCGATTGTCAGTGAGGATCTTGTCTATTTTGGAGGACTTGATAGTATTTTCTATGCAATTGAAGTTTCTTCAGGAGTTGAAAGGTGGCGATTTCGTACGAATGGTGAGATCCGATCAGCTCCATTGATTGATGGTACAAGAGTATTCTTAAATGGAGGAGATGGATCATTATATGCACTTAATAAAAAAAGTGGTGAAATTATATGGAAATTCGATGCTGATTGTGAGCGAAAATATGATTTTGCAGATTACTTTCATTCGACACCTGTAATTAATTATGGAATTCTATATTTCGGTTCAGGCGATAGTAAATTCTATGCAATCGATTCCGATACTGGCCATTTGGTTTGGTCTTTCAAAACAGGAAACATTGTTCACACAACTCCTGCAATTTGTAATGACAGGATATTTTTTGGATCATTCGATGGTTTTGTCTACGCTTTAAAACTAAAAAACGGGGAACTCATATGGAAATTTAAAACCGTTGGTCATCGCTTTTTTCCAGTAGGAGAAGTTCAGGGTTCTCCTGCT
>Ga0209373_10005212_pt1 | contig 10733 bp, 7 predicted proteins | sample Higcelweek5metaG_FD_187173 | JGI IMG/M metagenome (GOLD analysis project Ga0209373, IMG submission 187173) | Freshwater pond sediment microbial communities from the University of Edinburgh, under environmental carbon perturbations - High... | ecosystem: Environmental > Aquatic > Freshwater >... | reverse complement strand
GTCTGATCGAGAGCGAAGGCAGTGGTGATCCGTTTGACCGCCATCTGTTCGCCTGTACCATCGCTCAAGTGCAGGCTGAGTCGGTTCAGCCGCTGACCCGGGGATTGGGGTTGTCGGCGGAAGCCCTTGCGGCCTTGATTGGTCGCCATTTCCCGGCCTGTCCCGATCTGCTCGCCGGCCTGACGGCCGCCAGCGACGATGACGCGCCGCTCTCCCCCGAAGAACCCGATTTGCGCGCTTTGCTGCTGGAAGATCGTCGGGGCGCCCTGGTCGAAGAAGAATGGCTGGCCCATATCGTCGCCCGCTGCTCGCTCGGGGCCAATCATCTGTGGCAGGATCTCGGCCTGACCGGACGTGAAGATCTGTCAGCCCTGATGCGGCGCCATTTTCCCGCTCTTGCCGCGCGCAATGACCGCGATATGAAATGGAAAAAATTTCTCTATCGGGAAGTGTGCGAACGCGACGGCATCATCCTCTGCAAATCGCCGAATTGTGCGATCTGCGTTGATTACCCGGTGTGCTTTGGCCGCGAGGACGGCCCGCGCAAGACCCGCTAGTCCGCAGAAGAATCCGACGTCGGAGGGAGGGTGGTGCGAATTCTGGCGATCATCAGGGCCAGATCCTGCTCCAGTCGGTCGAGAAGCGGGGCCATCCGGCCGGACTCGCCGTTTTTCATCATCGCTTCCAGTTCGATCGCCAGCCGGTAGAGCGATGGCATTGCCAGCGTTCCGACCACGCCCTTGAAGGTGTGAATCAGACGGGTGGCGGTCTCAGTCTCTCCAGCCGCCTGGGCCGCGCGCACCTGGGCGGCAAATCCGCCATGGTGGGTCGTGAAACTGCGCAGTGAGCCGATCAGCAGACTACGCATCCCTCCGACCTGACGCAGGGCCGCGCGCAGCTCCAACCCGTCAATCGGGGCCAGCACGATCTCGGCTTCCCGGGCGATCTCCTCCTCTGGCACCCCCAGTTCGCTGAGGTCTCCCAGCCCGGTTGCCCAGCGGCACAGCATCCGGTACAGGCTGGGCGGGTCGATTGGCTTGGTCAGGAAGTCATTCATCCCGGCGGCCTGGCACTCGGCATCATGTCCTTTGATCGCGTTGGCGGTCATCGCCACGATCGGCAGATGGTCGCAGCCGGGCAAAGCCCGAATGCGTCGGGTGGCGGTGATTCCGTCCATTTGCGGCATCAGCACATCCATCAGGACCAGTTCATAAGAAGTCTGCTGTACCCTTTCGATCGCGACCGACCCATCCTCGGCGGTATCGACCACAACGCCGACGGTCTCCAGCAGGCCGCGCCCGACCCGCTGGTTGATCGGGTCATCCTCGACCAGCAGAACCCGGCAGCCCTGGAGAATTCCCCGCAGATCCTCCGGCCCGGGATGTCCCGGCAGGGTAAGATGATGCGGCAGTCCGCTCTCGTCCTCCCCATGGTCGGGACGGACCCGGACGGTAAACCAGAAGGTGCTGCCTGCGCCGGGGGCACTGGTCACCCCAACCTCGCCGCCCATCAGGCCGGCCAGTTGCTTGGTAATCGCCAGACCGAGCCCGGTCCCGCCATATTGTCGGCTGGTCGAAGCCTCGGCCTGCTGAAAGGCCTCGAACACCTGTTGTTGTTGCTGCGGGGTCAGGCCGATCCCGGTATCTTGCACATCGATGCGGAGGATGAGTTCCTCCTCCTCGGTGCTGATCAGGGAAACGCGGACAGACAGCCCTCCCTGTTCGGTGAATTTGACCGCATTATCGAGGAAATTAAGGAAGATTTGGCCAATTCGCAGCGGATCACCGCGCAGGCGGCGGGGAATCGACGGGTCCAGGTCAACCGAGATCGACAGGCTTTTGGCGGCCAGCTTTTCGGCCACGACGGTCACCATATCGGTGACCAACTGGCCCAGATCAAAGCCTACATCCTCGACGGTCAGACAGCCGGCCTCGATCTTCGAGAAATCGAGGATTTCATTCAGGATGTTGAGTAGACGCTGGGCGGATTGGCGGATTGCCTCAACATAACTGCGCTGTTTCGGCGGCAGATCCTCGGTCAGGGCCATGTAGGACATGCCGATGATGCCGTTCATCGGGGTGCGGATTTCATGGCTCATATTGGCGAGGAAGGCGGATTTCGCCCGGTTGGCCGCCTCGGCCCGCATCTCAGCCTGTTTGATCCCCGTCACATCGAAAATGGTGGAGAAAAATCCCATCACCGACCCATCCTCGCGAATGTCGGGGATGTATTGAACCAGGGTGTGACAGACTTCCCCAGTGGGCTTGGTCAAGCTTCGTTCGAATTCCTGCCGCTGTCCGCGCAATCCTCCGAGAATATACCTCTCGTCTCGTCGGTATTTTTCTTCATTCACGAGATCGTGAATGGAAATACCCTTCATCTCTTCCGAGGAACGACCATACCATTCCTGGTAGGAATGATTGGAAAAGCGGCAGCGAAGCTCCCGATCCCAATAAGAAATCAGCACCGGAATATTGTCGGTGATGACCTGGATGAAATGGCCGCTTTCTTCGAGCGAATGCAGCGCCTGTTCCGCCGCTTCCCGGGCCTGAATCAGGGTCTGATCGACCAGCATCCGCGCGGTGATGTTGGTATGGGCGACCACCGCCCCCGGCTCGCCGCCGGATAGGGGGGTGATATCGACCTTGAACCAGCGTTGTTCGGTGGGAGAGTGACAGGGATAGTCGAAAGAGAGGCCGGGAGAGCGTCCTTCAATGATGGCGAGGATATCCGGCTGTTGCAGTTGGTCGGACTTCTCTGATCCGGCGCAGGCATCCGCATACAGGCGACCGACGCAATAAGTTTCGGTATCTCCCCCGTTCATCTCCGCAAAGCTTCGCCACGCCTTGTTGACATGGACGATCCGGCCTGCGCCGTCGAGGATGGCAATATGCTGGGGAAGGCAGTCGAGATAGAGGTTCAAGCGGTGCCGGGTCTGGACCAGATCATGTTCAAAACGGTCCCGCTCAAGCGATTGTTGCCTGCGGAACACCGCGTAGCGAATGGCGCGGGGCAGTAACGCCGCGAGGTCTCCGGTTTTGGGGAGATAATCCTGCGCCCCGAGTTCGAGCGCCCGTTCGGCCAGCCTCTCATCTTCATTGCCGGTCAGAACGATGATCGGCAGGGTGGGGGCGGCAGCGCGCATCCGCAGCACGGTCTGTTCGCCCCAGGCATCGGGGAGGGAAAGATCAAGCAGAATCACATCGACCGGGCGGCCGCTCTCCACGTCGGCGATGGCGTGCGACAGGGTCGAATGGTGGCGGATACAGAAGACCGGAACCCGGCTTTCCTTCAGGCCGAGCTGGACCAGGAGGGCATCTCCCGGCGTGTCTTCAACCAACAGAACGTCCACCTTTTTGACCATCGTTCACTCGTCGTGGAAGGACTTCACTCTGAATTCACCCGATTTGTATCTTTAATCCCGACTGAATTTTAGCGTTTATCGCGAAAAAACCCCGGCGCCGGACGATGACCGGGGCCGGTGCGGGAATGCGACGTTGCTGTCGTAAAACCGACAGGATGTCCGACAGTGGTAAATCCCGGGCCGGGGGAAAGCGGTGAAAACCGCCATCCCCGCTTCTGGCATGGCTTTTGCTTATTATTTTTTCAACAAGGGCCGGTGTTCCAGAGGAGGGACCGTGATGTTGAGCCTGACCGACAGGGCCGTCGAGGTGATCCGCGATGTTTGCCAAGGCGATTACAAGGGGCTGCGCATCCTGGTGCGGAAGGGCTGCTCCGGCCTGACCTACAGCATGGGGCTGGAGGAGCAGGCGGCGGATGATGACGAAGTGGTCGATTTCGCTGACGTCAAATTGTTCATCGATCCGGGTTCGGCCCTGTGGCTGACCGGGGCGACGCTGGATTATGTCGCAGAATCGGCGATGGGATCGGGGTTTGTCTTTGATAATCCCAATGCCGTGCTGCCGCCGGCAGGCTGCTCCTGCTCGGCCGGAAGCTGCGGCTGAGTCCGGGCTGAGGAGATTAAAGCGATGAGCGTTCGTTCTCCCATCATCGTCAATGACACCACCCTGCGCGACGGCGAGCAGACCGCCGGGGTTGCCTTCCGCCGCGATGAGAAATTGGCGATTGCCCGCGCGCTTGATGCGGCGGGTGTGCCGGAAATTGAAGTCGGCACCCCGGCGATGGGCGAAGATGAACAGGCGGGAATCCGCGCCGTTGCCGCTCTCGGCCTCCAGGCCCGGCTGATTGCCTGGTGTCGGATGCGGGAGGATGACCTCGCCGCCGCCGGCGCCTGTAAGCTTTCGATGGTCAACCTGTCGATTCCGGTGTCGGATTTACAATTGTCGGCCAAATTGCAGCGCGACCGCGCCTGGGCGCTCCAGCATATCGACAGCTCGGTGCGCCGGGCGGTGGCGATGGGGTTCGAGGTGATGGTCGGGGGCGAGGATTCCTCCCGGGCGGATCCCGGCTTCCTGATTGAGGTGGTCCGGGCCTGCGAGGCGGCCGGCGCCCGTCGTTTCCGCTTTGCCGACACGATGGGGATCATGGAGCCGTTCGGGGTGTTCGAACGCTTCACCGCTTTGCGGGCCGCCTGTGGGATCGAACTGGAAATCCACGCCCATGACGATCTCGGCCTCGCCACCGCCAATTCGCTGGCGGCCGTGCGCGGGGGGGCGACCCATGTCAGCACCACCGTCAATGGTTTGGGCGAACGCGCCGGCAATGCCCCGCTCGAAGAAGTGGTGGTGGCGCTGGAGCATCTCTATCAGCGGGAAACCGGGGTCAGCAAACGCGCGCTGGGCACGGTGTCACAGCTGGTGGCCGAGGCCTCCGGCCGGCCGGTGCCGGTCAATAAGAGCATCGTCGGGGACGCGGTGTTCACCCACGAATCCGGGATTCACGTCAGCGGCCTGTTGCGGGACCGCCGCACCTATCAGGCGCTTGACCCGCGTGAACTGGGCCGGGATCACCGTCTGGTGCTGGGCAAGCATTCCGGCCTGACCTCGGTGTTGCATGCCTGCGCCGAGGCGGGGCTGGAGGTTGACCCGTCCCGCGCCCGGCTGATGTTGGCCCGGGTGCGCCGCCACGCCGACCAGACCAAGACTTCTCCCTCCCTTGACGATCTCAAGCGGTTCCACCGCGAGGCGGTCGCCACTTCGCTGCCGGTTTGAAGGATCCTTCCGCCATGATTCTCGAAACCCTGGCCAAATTGTCCAGTGCCGAACAATTCTTTGAAACCCTCGGGATTCCCTATGAGGAGCGGGTGATCAATACCAGTCGCTTGCATATCCTCAAAAGGTTCCGCGATCTGATCGCCACCACGGATATTGAGGGGCTCGACGAGGACGAAACCACCGCCGTCTGTCGGGCCGCTCTGATCCAAGCGCATGACGATTTCGCCGAGGGTCGGGGACCGAAGACCTTCAAGGTGTTCCGCGACGCCCAGCCCGGTTTTGTCCCGCTCGGGGAAATCCGGCGGGCGATGTAAGATTGGCGGGCTCCCGCCCGCACCCGGCTGGGGCGATGCCCCAGACCCCCTTTGAAATCAAGGGGGGTTTGGGGGCGCGCCCCCAAGCGGGGATCGGGGCGGCAGCCCCGTTAACGGCGGGGCCGTAACGCTCCCGGTGGTCCCTCTGCCGCGACAAACCCCACCCCGCCCAGCAGGCGCCGCACCGGTTCCGGCCCCAGCCCGAGCGGTCCAAACAAATCAGGACCGGGCACAAACGGCCCGGCCCGCCCAGCGCGGTTGGCGCTGGCGACCACCCGCTCCAGAATATCCGCCCGCACCGCGATTCCGCCCCGAACCGGATAGCCGATCGCCGGATAGAAATCGGCATCCGCCGTGATCTCCAGCGCGGTTCGCGCCCCGGGCAGGGCAGGCGCCGGCCGTCCCGCCGCCAGACTCCACAGCAGCGCCCGCGCCGCCTGGGCCGATGGTTTCAGCAACGCCGGCAGAAACAGGGTCATCCGTCCCAGCCGGACTCCCAGCCGGGTCAGGGCCTGATAATCGGCCGGTTGCAGGGCCGCCAGCATCAATCGGGCCGCCGAGCGCGGCGCCGACCCGCCCCCCTCCACCAGATGATGCACCAGCCCCCGGGCGGCGCCGCTCAAATCGGCGTCAACTGCTCGCAATAACGGGGCAAAGGCTTCGGCAATCCGGGTCCGGGCCGCCTGAGTCAAAGCGCGGCGCAGCCGGTCGCGTTCGGTCGGAGCCAGCAGATCGGAATTGACTGGCTCGGCCAGCGGCTTGAACGGGTCGGTCCCGGGGCGCAGGGTGGCGACCATCGCCCCCTCCCAGACGATCCCCTCCGCCCCCAGTTGGAACGCCGCCGGCTCGGCGGCCAGCAGGCGGGCCACCCGAGCCGCGATCTCATCGCGCAACGCCCGCCCGGCCGCCGCCGAGACCACCCGCGCCGCGCCACCCGTCTCCGCCGGGGCCGGGGCGAAGGTGAAGCCGTCAAGTTGGCCGATCAGGTGGCCTTCGACCATCACCGCTCCCGACGGGGCCAATTCAGCCCGCATCCGCTCCGGTTCACGCAGCCGGCGCAGCAGGACAGCGGTGCGGCGGTCGATGAAACGGTTGGTCAGGCGCTGGTGCAGGGCATCGGACAGACGATCCTCGATCGCCCGGGTCAACTCCTGCCAGTGAGCGGGATCGGCAACCCATTCGCCGCGATGAGAAATGAAGGTCCAAGTCCGAATCGCCGCGATCCGGGCGACCAGCGTGTCAATTTCCCCCTCAACCCGGTCGAGCCGCTCGATCGCGGTGGCCAGACCGTCTTCCGGCAAGCGGTGGTTTGGTCCGGCAAGATGGACGAACACCCATTTCAGCAGCCGGACATGGGATTCATCCATCACCTTGCGGAAATCAGGGATCTGGCACACCTCCCACAGCAGGCGGACCCGAGCCGGGCTGGTGGCCAGGGCCTCAATTCCCGGATCGGCCGCCAGAGCGGTCAAAGCCCGCTGATCATCAGCCTCGCGGGTCCGGGTCAGGCCGGCGCGGTCGGGCGGACGGTCGAGGCTGGCCAGCAAAGCGCGCGGCGAGGTGAAGCGCAGATCCCGATTGCGCCACATCAGGCTACGCAGCGGGTCAAACCGGTGGGATTCGATCGCTTCCACCAGCTCCGACGGCAGCGCCCCGGCGTCGGCCGTGGTGCCGAAAGTGCCGTCATTCAGGTGACGCCCGGCCCGGCCGGCGATCTGGGCCAGTTCCGATGCCGCCAGGGGGCGGGGGGCGCGTCCGTCGAATTTACGCAGCGCGGCAAAGGCGACGTGATCGACATCCATATTCAGCCCCATCCCGATCGCATCGGTGGCGACGATATGATCGACCTCGCCGGCCTGATACAACGCGATCTGGGCATTGCGGGTGCGCGGGCTGAGCGCCCCCAGCACCACCGCCGCTCCGCCCCGGGCGCGGCGGACACTTTCCGCCAGGGCATAGACCTCGGCCGCAGAAAAGGCCACCACCACCGAACGCGGCGGCAGCCGGTCGAGCTTGCGCGGGCCGGCATGGATCAGCTTCGACAGGCGGGGTCGGCTGACAATCTCCGCTCCCGGCACCAGACGCCGCAGCAGGGGACGAATCGTATCCGCGCCGAGAAACAGGGTTTCCTGGTCCCCCCGGGCATGGAGCAACCGGTCGGTAAAGACATGGCCGCGCTCGGGATCGGCGCACAGCTGGATCTCATCGACGACGAGGCAGGCCACCCGTCGCTCGACCGGCATCGCCTCGACGGTGCAGACCAGCCAACGCGGATGGGGCGGGACAATCCGTTCCTCGCCGGTGATCAGCGCCACCGTGCCGGCCCCTTTCAGGCGGACGATCCGATCGTAATTTTCCCGTGCCAGCAGGCGCAGCGGGAAGCCAATCATCCCGCTGGCATGACCCAGCATCCGCTCCAGGGCGAAGTGGGTCTTGCCGGTGTTGGTGGGGCCGAGGACGGCGACGATCCGGCCTCGGTCAGCGGTGTTGGTCATCTGCTCCCGTCCGGTTGTCCGGTCGCGACTTTAGGAGGCTTCGTCCGCGAACGGAAGCCTTCCCGGCTGGGGTCATCGCTGTATCGCCGTTGCCGCCACGGCAGGGCAGGGCTAGACTTCTCAGGGATTTTTCGGATTGGGCGGCGGGGGTCCCATGATCGGTAATATCCCAATTTCGTGGAAATTGATGTCTACCGTGGTGGGAGGCGTGTTTGGCTTTGGCCTGCTCGCCGCTCTGGCGCTCGCTACCTTATGGGGGACGATGATTGATGAGCGGGCGACGTCCCTCGCTCAGGCCGCCTCGCTGGGTCGTGATGTCGCCCTCTCTTTCCAACAAGCGGTCAGCCGGGGCGAACTCAGTCCGGCCGAAGCGCAGGCCCGGGCTTTGGCCCAGTTACGCGGCCTGCGTCTGGGCAGCAAGGACAATTATCTGTTCGTTCTGCACGATGACGGGACCTTGCTGCTCAGTGCCGGGTCACCCGCCCGGGAAGGACAATCCGCGCTCTCCTGGGTTGATGCCCATGGCACCCCCTTTATCCGCGATCTGATTGTCGGCGCCCGTCAGGGCGGCCAACCGGTGCGTTATCTGTTCACCAAACCCGGGGCCAGTGAACCGCAGGAAAAAATTGCGGTGGCGGTGCGGCTGGACGGCTGGAACTGGAACATCGGCACCGGATTGTATCTTGACGATCTGTTCGGACGGTTCTGGGAGTCGGCCTGGCATCAGGTCTGCGCGGCGGTCGGGTTAACCGTCCTGTCGCTGGCCTGGGTGTTGCTGCTCGGTCGTCACATCTCGACCCCTCTGGTCCGTTTGGCTGAAGTGACCCGCCGTCTCGCTGGCGGCGATTACACCGCTGATGCCCAGAGTGCGGTGTCGCCCGGACGCGGGGATGAAATCGGCATTCTGGCGCAGTCGATCCAGGTGTTGCGGGATGAGGCCCGTCAGGCTGATCAGTTGCGGCAAAATCAGGAAGAAGAGCGTCGCCGCGCCAATGCCGAGCGTCGCGACGGCGCCTTGCGGATGGCCGATCAGTTTGAAGGCAGCGTCCAGCAGGTCGCCCAGGTGGTCGGGGCCACCTCGAACCAGATGCAACAGGCGGCCGAAGTGATGTCCTGTAGCGTGTCCGATGTGACGGCCGCTGCTGATCAGGTCGCCGGCACCGCCCGCCGGGCTAATGACAATGCCGGCGTGATGGTGGCCGCCGCTGACCGGCTGGCGGATTCGATTGAGGAGATCAGCCGTCAGGTCCGCCATTCCACCGAAATCTCTGCCGAGGCGGTCGAATCGCAGAAACGGACGGATGCTCTGGTGCAGGGTCTCGCCGCCGCTGTCGGCAAGATTGGCGAGGTCAGTGCCCTGATCACCGATATCGCCAGCCAGACCAATTTGCTGGCCCTGAATGCCACGATCGAGGCGGCCCGGGCTGGGGAAGCGGGGAAGGGCTTCGCGGTGGTGGCCAATGAGGTCAAAAGCCTCGCCAACCAGACCGCCCGGGCCACCGAGGAAATTGGCGCTCAGATCACCACGGTTCAGGAAGCGACCCGCGACGCGATTGTCGCGATCGAGCAAATCGGCAGCACCATCGCCACCATCAACGCGGTTGCCGCCGCGATTGCCAGCGCGGTGGAAAATCAGCAGGGGGCCACGGCCGAAATCGCCCGCAATGCCCGTGATGCCGTCGAGGGAACCCGAGTCGTTGGCGAGCATCTTGACGGGCTGCGCCTCACCAATCAGACCGCTCAGGGGGCGGCCAACGAGGTTCTTGTCGCCGCCCGCCAACTGGCGGGGGAGGCCCGTCGTCTGGAGGGCGAGGTCCATGCCTTCCTCGCCTCGGTGCGGGCCGGATAGGCAGGCGGACTGGACATCGGCCGGCGTCGTCCCAGATCTTGGGCTCTTTTCCCCGACAATGGAGGACTCATGCTCTGGCGGCGCTGGCTGGGTCGGCTGAGTCTGGCCGGGCTGGCGGTGGCATTGTTCCTGCCGCTGCCGTTGGTCCTGCTGTTTCGCGGGTTGCCCCCACCGGTGACGCCGCTGATGCTGCTCCGCCTGAGCGAAGGCTATGAGATGAACCGGAGTTGGCGCGGGCTTGAGCAGATCTCGCCCCATTTGCGGCGGGCGGTGATCGCGGCCGAGGATTCCCGATTCTGTTCCCATCATGGCTTCGATTGGGAGGCGATCCAGTCCGCGGTCGAGGTCTATGGCGAGGGGGAGCGGCTGATCGGGGCCAGTACGATCTCGATGCAAACCGCCAAGAACGTCTTTCTCTGGCCCGGGCGGACCTTTCTGCGCAAGGGGGCCGAGGCTTATTTGACCCTCTATCTCGAAGCGTTCTGGCCCAAGCGACGGATCTTGGAGGTTTATCTCAATGTGGTGGAATTCGGCCCCGGTCTGTATGGGGCTGAAGCGGCGGCAAACCGCTATTTTCAGAAGCCTGCGGCCGCTCTGACGTTGCGCGAGGCGGCGTTGCTGGCGGCGCTGTTGCCGGCTCCCCTGGTTCGCTCCCCCGGACATCCCAGCCCGACATTGCGCCGTTATGCGGGGGTGATCGCAGCCCGTGCCCCGTTGATTCGCCTGGGGGCGGAGGGAGCCTGCCCGTAGCTTGGGGGACGATCGCCCCGTCGCTCAACCAGAAAGAGTGACAACTCCCCGGCCTAAAGGCCGGGGCTTCCGTCTTCGCGGGCCACTGCCTTAGACTTCGGATTGCGCCGAAGTTTAGGACTGACATTGCCTCCAACGGCAGGAGCGGCGTGTCCCGCCGCCAATATCCTGAGACCTTCATCCCGGATAT